>ERZ1026854.492-NODE-492-length-27666-cov-4.864547_pt1 | contig 27666 bp, 23 predicted proteins | sample MGYA00380157_ERZ1026854 | MGnify/ENA primary metagenome ERZ1026854 (study PRJEB33269, sample SAMEA4719793) | human gut metagenome | biome: human-associated habitat; feature: organic feature; material: feces | place: Cameroon | collected 2013-10 ... | reverse complement strand
GAGGGTGAAGACGATCCTGTTCGAGCTGACGACACAGGTTTACAATATTTCCGAGAGCATTTCCTTTGAGGACAGTCTCCAGAAAATCCTGTCGGATGCCGACGGGAGCGGTGGGGAAAATATTGCGTACTCCTACACCACCATTGACAACTATATATCCAATCACGCGGAAATCGAGGACATTACCGTATACACGGACAATCCGGTGGCGGCGGGGTATATGCACTTTGCCGGCGTGGACGATGAGATCCGCGAGACGGAATGGTATCGGAGAGCAACGTCCCAGGTAGGGGTGTTCTGGGTTCCCATGGAGAAACGTGACAGATACGGAAATTCCTACTGGAATCTTGCTCTGGTGAGAAAGATTACTGTGATTGGAAGCGAGTATCAGGCTGTTTTGGTGATCCAGCTCAGCGACAATTATCTGCAGACCCGCATCCGCAGCAGCGAATACCGCATCATGGCGTCTGCGGACGACGGAAGGATCTTTTACAGCTCCACAAGGATGGGCTACGGGGAAGAACAATCCATTTATATCAATTATGATGATTCCTATTATGAGTATCTGGGGCCTGTCTGGGAGGATGCAAACAGGCTCTTCACAAAAATATCGACGCTTCACCTCTACCAGTCCGACAGCCGTGTTTACATTGTTACCATGCATGAGACGGCGTATTATGACATCCGCAACATTATCTTTACCTGTCTGCTCATCATCCTGCTGGCGGTGGCGGTTCCGGCGGTACTGATCCATTACTTTACCGGCTATTTTACCGGGCGTGTGGATGTGCTCCGCAAGGAGATGAAAAAGGCGAGCAACGAGGAATACAGCTCGGCACAGCCCTTCGGCGGGGAGGACGAGCTTTCGGAAACCTTCGCCGATCTGCAGGTGATGGTGCAGAAGATCAAGGAGAAGGATGCCAAGGTGTACGAGGCAAAGCTCTCGGAGCAGCAGCTACTGAACGAACAGCAGGTTATGGAGATGAAGATGCTTGCCAGCCAGATCAACCCGCATTTTCTCTATAATACACTGGAGAGTATCCGCATGCAGGCACTGACGGCAGGCAACAGGGAAGTGGCAAACTCCATCAAGCTCCTGGGAAAATCCATGCGGTACGTGCTGGAGAACACGGGTACTTCCATGGTGAGCCTGAAAAAAGAGCTTGATTACATGGAAACCTATCTGCAAATCCAGCGGATACGCTTCGGGGACAGGGTCAATTACCGGATCGGTACGGAACAGGATATGAATCTGGACGATTACATGCTTCTGCCGCTTCTGATCCAGCCGATTGTGGAAAATGCCATTCTTCACGGACTGGAACAGGTGGAGGAGAACGGCAGGATCGATATCACGGTGGAGGCGCCGGAAGACCAGTACCTCAGGATCACCATTGCGGACAACGGCTGCGGCATGGACAGCGAGGAGCTGGAGCTTCTGCGCGGCAGGATGGCGCAGCGCACCATCGACCGCAGTAAAAGCATCGGTCTGTGCAATATCAACCAGCGGATCCGGCTCTGCTACGGTGATGAGTACGGCATGCAGATCGACAGCACGCCGGGCGAAGGCACCGTAATTATTGTCAAATTGCCCATAAAGCACCCGGACCGTGATTAGAAGATGATATTAATGTACAATTTTGCCCGTATAAGATGTCAAAAAGGAATGGTTTTTTTTACAGGAGGATTCCTATAAAATCATGTTAAAGCGTATGGCTTTGTGCGCATAGTGCGCGCAGCAAAATTATAGGAGGATGCAAAATGAAAAAGTTCAGAAAGCTACTTGCTGCTGTACTGTCATTGGGAATGATCCTGTCTGTTCAGCCCGTATCTGCGGCCCAGGACACATCAGCTCTTGCTGACGGAACAGCATACCTCAACATCAACAACGCCGACTGGAGCGAGTTTGATGCTGAGTGGACCAATGCAGAAATTACCGGAGACGGAACCTATACCGTAGGTATGGTTGCGAAAGAGGGTCAGTCCCTGGTACAGTTTAATGCTCTTGAGGTTGTAAACGGAGAGTCCGTTCTCGGAACCGGCTGTGTGCTGACAGTTGACAGCATTAAGATCAACGGTGAAGAGGTTGAGCTTCAGGGCAAGAGCTACACCTGCTCCGCAGATGGCGCCGGTGTAACGACCCGTGTTAATATTTACAATGAGTGGAACACTCCCGATGCTACCGCCACCGCAGGAGATGACAAGCATCTTGACTGCCGTGTTGCAGAGGGAAGCGTTGAGGATGCAGTTGCATGCCTCTTCTCCAGCGATTATGTAAATGCTTCTTCCAACAGCGGATTCCTTGTAGATTCCCTGGAAGTTACCTTCACTGTTTCCGGTTACGGCACCTCTGGTGCTGCTGCAGAGGGCGGCGCAGTTGTGACAGCAGAAGGCCCTGCTATCGCACACCTGTCCATCAACAAGGATGACTGGAGTGAGTACGCAGCAGATTATGTAGACGCAGAGATTACCGGAGACGGTACCTACACAGTTTCCATGACCACCGCAGATCCTATCAATCTGGCACAGTTCAACGCACTTCAGGTTGCAAACGGCGAGCTTCTGATGGGTACCGCATGCGTACTGACCGTTGACAGCATCAAGATCAACGGTGAGGAAGTAGAGCTTCAGGGTCCCAGCTATACCTGCTCCGCAGACGGCGGCGGTATTGATACCCGTGTAAACCTTTACAATGAGTGGAATGCTCCCGATCCTACCGCTACCGCAGGCGATGACAGCCATCTTGACCAGCGTATTGCTTCCGGCAATCTGGAAGATGCAACCGCAATGCTGTTCTCCGCCGATTACCTGACCGCAGGTCTTACCTCCATCGAGGTTACCTTCACGGTAAGCGGCTTCAGCGCATCTGCTGAAGCGGGAGAGGCTGCTGAGGTTCCCGGTGTTGACCTGAACGGCACCTACAATGCATACTTTGGTCTGCAGACACCTACCTACAGCTTCAGAAACGCATTTGATGATGCTACATACGGCAGAGATACCGAGTACTTCAATCAGGTTACAGGATGGGACAGCGATAACAACGCAATTAAGAGAGAGGGTACCTTTACGGATGCCGTGATCGCAGGAAACGGAACTTATACCGTATCTGTAAGCGGTCTGGATCTTGCAGGTGACTTCGATTCTCAGGATTACTTCAACCTGCTCTTCCTTTCCACGGATATCCCGAATACCGGAGAGATCACCATCTCTGATATGAAGCTGAATGTCGGCGGTTCCGATGTTTCCATCAACCCGATCCTCAGCCCGGATTCTGTAAACTATGTCAACATGCTGATCCAGAACATCTGGAATGATGATGTTAAGACAATCGGATACTACATGGTACCGCCCACGGAGATGAGCATTACCTTCACCGTTTCCGGTTTCGCATATGACAAGGCTGCTGACGAAGCACCTGCAGCAACCGAGGCACCCGCAGCCGATACGGCAGCACCTGCTGAGGATACTGCAAGCAGCAGCAACACCGGTCTGATCATCGGTATCGTTGTGGCAGTTGTAGTGGTAGCCGCAGTAGTAGCAGTTGTAGTAGTTTCCAAGAAGAAAAAAACAAGCAAGTAATTGAATTGAGTGCATGATTTTTCAGGGCTGCCGCTCCTCGGAGCGGCAGTCCTTTTTTAGCCCTATTTCTTTGATTTCTTATCCGTGAATTAAAAATTACTGTATTTTCTATCAAGTATTTGCGGTATCTTTCAAAGCCCCTGTTTTGTATAATAAAGGTAACTTCTGAGAAAGAGGATAAGTCTGTGAGCAACAGATTTAGGGAGGTATCGAATGAAAAACGGAACGACAGGAAAGGAAAAGGCAGCGGGTTATGTTTACTATGTGCTGCGCATCGGTGCGCTGATGTCCGCACTGCTGATGTTTCTTCCCGCACTGAATCCGGCAAGGATCTGTGATTATGTGAACAAGAATATGTCGCTTCTCACATCAGCCATTTCTTATTCCGAACTGGTAAAGAACTGTATTCGAGCATTTAATCAGGGCTGGGTACAGAAATCAAGCTTTATACTTTTGTCCGGAGCCAGCATTGTGACTTGTCTGGGCATTATTGCAACGGCGGTGACCGCTTGTATGTCCGCCGGCAATCTGAAAATGAAAAAGACCGGCAACTGGTTCGCGATTGCGGGCGGTGTAGTGGAAATTCTGGGTCTTATGGGAATTTACCTGGCATATACACAGGTGGCTGCCACAAGCAGACCGGAGAAGGTTCTGCCCTCCTTTGAGCAGGGCGACTGGCTGCTCTTTCTGATCATTGCGATTCTTACAACACTTTCCGCTCTGATTGTCCAGATCCTGCTTCCGAAGCCGGAGAAAACGGACAAATTCGAGATGGAGTCCAAATATAAATTATTCCTGATGTTTCTTCCGTTTGCGGTGCTTGCCTTTGCATTCAGCTATCTGCCTCTGTACGGCTGGCGCTATGCATTCTACGATTATACGGCGGGGGGAACGCTCTCCTCAGAAAACTTCGTAGGCTTCAAGTGGTTTACGACTCTGATAGCAAATGAGACCACAAGAAACGACGTAATCCGTGTATTGCGCAATACACTGGCAATGAGCGGTCTGGGAATCCTGACCAGCTGGCTGCCCCTTGCGTTTGCAATCTTCCTGTCGGAGATCAAGAACATGAGAGTCCGCCGCTTTATCCAGACGTTTACCACGATCCCCAACTTCATCAGCTGGGTTTTGGTATATGCAATCGCACTTGCTATTTTCTCCACGGACGGATTTATCAGCAGCGTATTTACCAACATGGGAATCTGGACGGAAGGAAAGAATATGCTGATGGGAAGCTCCCACATCTGGCTGAAAATGCTGGCATGGGGTACCTGGAAGGGTATCGGCTGGAGCGCCATCATCTACATAGCCGGCATTTCCGGTATTGACCAGCAGCTTTACGAGGCGGCCACGGTGGACGGCGCCGGACGCTTCCAGAAGATGTGGCACATTACGGTGCCGGGTCTGATTCCGACCTATATGGTGCTTCTGCTGATGTCAGTGGCAGGTGTCCTGAGCAACGGTATGGATCAGTACCTGAACTTCCAGAACGCACAGAACTCCAGCTACATTCAGGTGCTCGACCTGTATGTGTACCAGCTGGGTATCGACAGCGGTTCGATTCCTCTCTCCACGGTAATCGGCATGGTGAAATCCTTAGTCAGTGTCATTCTGTTATTTGGCGCTAACGGCATTTCCAAGCTGATCCGCGGCGAAAGCATTGTATAAGGAGGTGTCGACATGGCGAAAACAGCACAGGAAAAATTAGATGCAAAGAGAGAAAAGCAGTATTATAAGACACACAAGCGTACCTTTAAGCTGAAGCCGGGCGATATTGTGTTCAGTATCCTGAACTACACCTTCTTCCTGGTATTCACGATAAGCTGTATCTTCCCTTTTTACTACCTCTTCATCAACACGATTTCTTCCAATGATCTGGTGAGGAAGGGTGCGATCAACTTTATTCCGAGAGGACTGAACATTGACAACTATATCTCCCTGCTGAATGCGGGCGAGGTGGGGCAGGCATTTATGGTATCCATTGCGAGAACCCTTCTGGGTACGGCACTGATGGTGCTTGCCTCCGCCTTTGTGGGATACCTTGTGACAAAGCAGGAAATGTGGCACAGGAAATTCTGGTATCGCTTCCTTGTGATCACAATGTACTTCAATGCAGGTATCATCCCCTGGTATCTGAATATGTCCATGCTGGGACTGACCAACAACTTTATGGCATACATCATTCCCGGTATCGTGGCACCCTACAATATCATTCTGGTAAAGACCTATATTGAATCCATCCCGGCGGAGCTGGAGGAGAGTGCATTCATGGACGGTGCCAGCTACATGACCATTTTCAGAAAGATCATCTGGCCGCTCAGCAAGCCGATTCTTGCAACCATTGCCATATTCGGTGCGGTGGGTCACTGGAACTCCTTTACGGACTCCCTGATCCTCATGCAGAACGCCCCGGAGCTTTATACATTGCAGCACAGACTGTATATTTACCTGCAGGGTGCGTCCAACCTGTCGGCGCTGTTCAACTCCGGTACCGGTATCAGCGAGACGACCATGACCAGTATGATGAACACCAAGGTAATCAAGTATACCATTTCCATGGTGTCCATTATCCCGATCCTGTTGGTGTATCCGTTCATGCAGCGCTATTTTGAAAAAGGTATTATGCTGGGAGCCGTAAAGGGCTGATATCCGGCAAAATATAAAAGCAAAACAAGGAGGATTGTATGAAAAAGATGAAAAGAGCAGTAGCCCTGCTTCTGACCCTGATTATGTGCAGCGGTCTGCTGGCAGGCTGCGGAGGTACAAACGGCGGATCTGACAAGAATATGATCACGCTGAATGTGTATAGCCAGCTGGCAAACTATTCCGGTGAGATGGTGGGCTGGTTTGCACAGATTTTAAAGGATAAGTGGAACGTGAAGGTCAACCTGATCTCCGAGTCCGGCGGTGTGCTGGAGACCCGTATGGAGGCAGGTGATCTGGGTGATATCGTGGTGTTCGGTTCCGATGACACCGCGTATCTGCAGGCTGTAAATGCAGGTCTGCTTCTGGACTGGGAGGAGGATAACCTCCTGCAGGAGTATGCGCCCGACATTGCACAGAACATGAAGAACGCACTGGAGAAGAACCGTGAGATCTCCGGAACCGGCAAGGTATACGGCTTTGGACATAATGTTGCGGCAAGCTCCGAGAGCCATGAGGCATTCTTCTATACCTGGGATATCCGCTGGGATCTCTATGCACAGCTTGGCTATCCGAAGGTGCGGAATTTGGACGATATGGTTTCTTTGTTTGAGAAGATGAAGGAGCTGTGTCCTACCGATGACGCAGGCAATACAACCTATGCAATGTCCCTGTGGCCTGACTGGGACGGCAACATGGTAATGTATGTGAAGGCAATGGCTACCGCATACTACGGCTATGATGAGATGGGTGTCGGCCACTACAATGTAGAGACCGGTGAGTACTATGACTGTCTTGCAACTGACAGCCCGTACCTGGAAATGCTGAAGTTCTTCAACACCCTGTACCGCAAGGGACTTCTGGATCCCGATTCCATGACCCAGACCTACGATAAGATGATCGAGAAGGTACAGAACGGCGGTGTGTTCTTCTCCATCTTCAACTATGCCGGATCTGACGGTTACAACAAGACAGAGCATTATTCCGAGAACAAGATCATGCGTTCTCTGGTTCCCACACAGGCGTCTCCTATCGCTTACGGTATGAGCGTGTACGGCGGAAACAGAGTATGGACGATCGGTGCCAATACCCAGTATCCTGAGCTTTGCATGGAGATCCTTGACTGGCTGTGTACGCCGGAAGGAAGACTGACCATGGAGTACGGCCCTAAGGGCGTTTGCTGGGATTATGACGAGAACAACAAGACCTACCTGACAGAGTTCGGTCTGCAGTGTGTGGAGGACAGAACCACCCTGATGCCGGATGAGTGGGGCGGCGCTACATTCAACGACGGTGCATTCCAGATCAACAATACTACATGGAGCTTGAATGACAAGAACCCTGAGTCCGGTGAGAAGTATGACAGAAAGTTCTGGGCTAGTACGCAGAGCAAGGACGGTCTGTGTGCATACGATCTGGACTGGAGAGAGAAGACCGGCTGCACCACCGTGGAAGAGTACATGGAGAAGACCGATTATGTGGTAGACATCGCAACCACCTATGCAGCACGCAAGATGGATGCGGATATGAAGAATGTACTTGAACAGGTTGCCAACTGTATTGTAGAATACTCTTGGAACGCGATCTACGCGCAGACCGATGAAGAATTTGATTCACTGGTATCTGAGATGCGCGGCAAGGCAAAGGGCTACGGCTACGATACCATTGTAGAGTGGTATCAGGAAGAAGCAGCTATCAAGAATGCTTTGCAGGAGCCTTTGAGAAACAACTAATCGTGGTTTTACACACGGGAGAGGGGTCGTATCCGCGACCTCTCTCTGTTTTTTAGGGAGCAGGAGAGAGAACATGAAATTTTTTAGTGTTGACGGGGGACTTTACAAATTTATCTCAAGGCTGTGGGATGTGATCAAGCTGAATTTTCTCTGGCTGCTGTTTTCCCTGCCGATCGTCACTATGGGTGCCGCGACCGTGGCAGCTTACAGTGTGACACTGAAAATGGTGGATGATGCGGAAGGATATGTGGCAAGACAGTTTGTGAAGGCATTCAAGGAAAACTTAAAGCAGGGAATCCCGTTGGGGCTGATTTTTCTGTTTTGCTCCTATGTGGTTTATCTTGACTTTGAACTGTTTCAGAAGGTGGAGGGAAATCCTATCTATCTGCTGGCGTTCGGTATTGTGGCGGCATTTATATTTACCATGGCGTTCATCTACGCATTCCCGCTGAGCGCACGGTATGAGAACACCCTGATCGGCACGATCAAAAACTCCGTGAACATTGCCACAAGATATTTTCTCAGAACGCTGGCGCTTGTGGCGGTGCTTGCGGTGGAAGTAGTAGTCTTTCTCTTTAACTCCACCACCATGTTTTTCGGAATCCTGATCGGGCCTGTGTGCATTATGTTTACCATCAGCGGATTTGCCATGCACTTTTTCAGGGAGATTGAGAAGGAGCCCGGTGCAGTGACACAGACAGAAGAGGAAAAGGAGAATTAGACCATGATTCAACAGACGATACAGTTTGAGCTTGCGGGAAGCCTTCGGGGCTCCTGCATGAAAACCTATATTATCGAGGATTCACCGGAATTTGTCATCAATAAGAGACCTGTGGTAATCGTGTGCCCGGGCGGTGGCTATGCCTATCTGTCCGACCGGGAGGGCGAGGTGCTTGCCATGCAGTATGTTGCTATGGGGTATCATGCGGTGGTGCTGAAATACTCCATTGCCCCGGCGGTATTCCCGGCGGCATTTCTGGAGATGGCGGCTTGCGTCCTGCTTCTGCGTGAAAAGGCGGAGGAATGGCATATAGACCCGGACAAAATTATCGTGGAGGGATCCTCTGCGGGAGGCCATGTTGCCGCAGGCTACGGCATGTTCTGGAAACAGGATTTCATTGCGGAAGGAATCGGACTGGAGAGTGCGGATCGTGAGATCCTGCGCCCCAACGGCATGATCCTGAATTACCCGGTTATCACATCCGGCGAATTTGCCCACAGGGACTCTTTTGTAAACCTTTTGGGAGACCGATATGATGAGCTGGTGGAGAGGATGTCGTTGGAAAATCAGGTGAGCGCGGACACGCCTCCTGCCTTTATCTGGCATACCTTCACGGACGGCTGTGTGCCGGTGGAAAATTCTCTTTTGCTGGTGGGCGCTATGCGCCGGGCGGGCATCCCCGTGGAATTTCACATGTACCCATCTGGCGGACACGGGCTCGGTCTTGCCAACAAGCTGACGGAGAGCCCCTTCGGATACGAGATTGAGCCTTGCTGTCAGAGCTGGATCGGGCTTGCGCATACATGGCTGCGGCATCTGGGCGAAAAGGAATTTGACGAAAAGGAAAAACAGATTTAGAAAAAGGGACAGCCTATTCTTCGGCTGTCCCTCCGTTTTTCTTACGAAATTCTGCGGGGCTCTCCCCCACGTATTTGCGGAACTTTTTATGGAAATAATCCACGTTGCGGTATCCGACCCGCTCCGCAATCTCATAGACCTTGTAATTGTTCTGCAAAAGCAGCTCCTTTGAGTGCTCAATGCGCATATGATCCACATAGGAGTTGAAGCTCTCGCCCACGGTCTTGTTGAAGATTTTCCCCAGATAGGCGCTGTTGTAACCGAACAGGGGGGCGATGGTCTCCAACTTGATGTTGTTTTGATAGTTATGATCTATGTAGTACAGGATATCGTCCAACACATTGCTGCGGGAAGGGTTTCCGGTAGCGTTCATCACCATCTCGAACTGCTCGGACAAAAACTGGATGATCTCATACATATAATATTTTTTCTCGATGAAATCGATCACTGTGGAGTTGGTGGGAAAGGGTATGGTCAGGGAATTGTATACCAGATTAATCTTCTCCTTGATGCGCAGGTATAAGTCCGTCAAAAACAGCTTGACTTCAGAAATGTCATTCTGTACGTTATACAGGTAGTTTTCCAGCGCGTACAGTGTTTCCGCCACGTTCTTGCGGTTGAAGGTCTGTAAATATCCCACGATATAGTCGGTGTACTCCGAGAGCTTTTCCGGCTGGAGCTGTTTTGTCGCCTGACTGATGTCGGGCAGCTCCTCGTAACCCAACGTGTGCTGTCCCTGCACGCAGAAAAAGCGGCGGGAGATCAGACGGCTTGCGTCCTCGTAGGAAAGATGCACCTCATCCAGATTGGTCACGGGTCTGCCGTAAGCGAGAAACAGCGTGTCCATGGGGCTGCCCTTCTGGGGAGGAATGGAGCTGTTGTAATGCTCCAGAAAATCCTGAAAGCGGTTCAGCGCGTAGCTTCCCTTTAACAGAATCACATCCTTCTGCGCCTCTTCAAAGTGATGGAAGGTGTGTTCATCCCTGTTTGTAACCTTCAGAAGATCGGCAAAGCTATAAGAGAGGCTGCCCAACTTCCGGCTGAAATTCTCGTAGATCACAACCTGATAGACGTCTGCGGCAAGCTCAAGATCGGCAGCGCCCGCGGCGGAGATTCCCTCCTCCGGGGAGGTGCCGGTCACCAGTTCATGCAGAATGACATTGCGCGCTTTCTTGCGCAGATGTTCAAAGTTATCCTGACTGCGGGTTTCGTTGTCCAGAGAGATCTTGATTTTTTCGACTGCCTCGGAGAGTGCATCCTCGTCTATGGGCTTGGTCAGGTAAAAGTCTACGCCGTAGCGGATCGCCTCCTGCGCGTAGCGGAAGTCGGAATAGCCGCTCAGAATAATAAACTTACCCTTGTAATCCTGTTCTCTGGCTGCCTTTACCACTTCCAGTCCAAGCATTTTGGGCATACGGATGTCCAGAAGAACCAGCTCCGGCTGGCGCGACAGGATAAAGCGGAGAGCATCTTCGCCGTTTGCAGCCTCTCCGCCGACACAAAAACCATATTCTTCCCAGTTCATTATGCATTTCAGCCCGTCGCGGATCAGGGCTTCATCGTCTGCAATCAAAACCTGATACATAATATCCCTCCATTTGGCACTAACTGTAGTATAAAAGAGTTTGAAAATTGCGTCAAGTTTTTGTATAATTTTTATAAGTATTCAGGAAAGGACATTGTATATGGTCAAAAAGAGAGGCGCCCGGTTTGCGGCACTGTTTATCATTATGGCACTTACCCTCGGAGGATGCGGTCTGCCCGCCTTCGGCACGGCAAAGGATGAATGTCCGTATGAGGAGTTTATCGTGGTGGATGTGTTCGACTCTCAGGCGAATTTTCAGGGAATCCAGTCCGGCTGGTTTGCCAAGATCGTGAAGGATAAATTCAACATGGAACTGAATATCATCGCGCCGAACGTGGCGGGGGGCGGGGATACGCTCTACGAGATCCGTTCCGCGGCAGGCGATCTGGGCGACCTGATCATTGTGGGCGGGGATAACGGCAGGCTGGAGAGCCTTGTGACGGCGAATCTGATCGTGGATATCAGCGGCTACCTGAAGGGCAAAGGGATCATGCAGTATGAGACTGCCATCCGCGAGCTCAATGATGTGGTGTCGAAGGAGGCAATTTACGCGGTTCCTTCGGAGCTTTCCTCAAATGGCGCGCTGATGTCCAGCGAGACCACGGAGCCGACCTACGGCGTCTACCTGCGGTGGGACGCCTATGCGGGTCTGGGCTATCCCGCCATTGACACGCTGGAGGATCTGCTTCCGCTGTTGAAGCAGATGCAGGAATTGATACCCTGCGGAGATACGGGGAATCCTACCTATGCCTTTTCCTTCTTTAAGGACTGGGACGGCAACATGATGAATAATGCAAAGCAGCCCGCATGTCTTTACGGCTATGACGAGTACGGCTTTACCCTGGCAAAGGCGGACGGCAGCGATTTCCAAAGCATTCTGGATGAAGACTCACTCTATATGCGCGCGCTGAAGCTTTATTTTCAGGCAAATCAGATGGGATTGGTGGATCCGGATTCCCCCACCCAGAATTACGAGAGCGTTTTCTCAAAATACCAGGATGGCGATGTATTGTTCGGCATATGGCCATGGCTTGCACAGTCTGCTTATAATACCCTGAGCCACAAGGAGGAGGGGAAGGGCTTTATGCTGGCGCCCATTTCCGATATGCAGATTTTTTCCTACGGATGCAGGGCAATGGGAAATTCCCAGACTGTGATCGCGGTGGGAAGCGGTGCCAAGGATCCGCAGCGCCTTGCCGATTTTATCGACTGGCTGTATTCCCCGGAGGGAATCCGTATCAATGGGGCGCAGGCTTCCGGCGGAACGGCAGGGCCTGAGGGACTGACATGGGAAATGACGGAGGACGGCCCTGTCCTGACTGATTTTGGCGTGCAGGCGCTTATGAATGGCGAAATTGAAGTGCCGGAGGAATGGGGCGGCGGCTCCTGGCGGGATGGCATTTCAGCGCTCAATTTCAAGTCCGTGGTGCAGAGCGATACGGATCCGGACGGATACCCCTATGCCTATTCCCTGTGGGATTCTGTCATTCAGATGGATGTCACGGAGCTTGACAGGTCATGGCGGGACTATATGGGCGCCGATTCGACCATGGAATATCTGCAGGAAAACAACATGATTGCGGTAGCGCCGGGCTGTGATTACCAGAGGCCTACGGAATCCTCGGAGATATCCACCATGCGTAGCCAGTGCAAGAACATTATTGTGGAATATTCGTGGAAAATGATATTTGCTGAGAATGAACAGACTTTTTACGAGCTGTATGATACCATGAAGACGAAGGTGAGCAGTCTGGGCTATGAGGATGTTCTGCAGGTGGATATGCAGAATGCCAAGGCACAGGATGCGGCGCGCAAGTCGGCAGCGGAAAAATACAGCGGCGAGGAGCGGTGACGGATGGAATATATTGTATTTGATCTGGAGTGGAATCAGGGCGGCAACGAGGAGCATGAGAGAGAAAAGCTGTGCTTTGAGATCGTGGAGATCGGTGCGGTGAAGATGAACGAAAAAGGTGTGATGATCTCTGAGTTCAGCCGTCTTGTGAAGCCTCAGGTTTACCATGAAATGCATAAAATTACCAGCAGGCTGATTCATTTGCAGATGCAGGAGCTGGAGCACGGGAGTCCGTTTGAGGAGGTCGCGGAGCAGTTTCTGGAATGGTGCGGCATAGACTATATCTTCTGCACCTGGGGACCGTTGGATCTGACGGAGTTGCAGCGAAATATGCAGTATTACGGCATGGAAGCGCTGGCAAGAGGGCCGCTTGCGTTTCTGGATATCCAGAAGCTTTTTAGTCTGGCATACGAGGACGGAAAGAGCAGAAAGTCTCTGGAATACGCGGTGGATTTTCTGGGACTGGAGAAGGACATTCCCTTTCACCGTGCATTCAGCGATGCTTACTATGCGGGAAAGGTTCTTGCCCGCATCCCGGAGAAATTTTATGTGAACTGCTCCTATGACCTGTTTCACCTGCCCGCAGAAAGGGCGGATGAGGTGCATGTGGTCTTTGACGGGTATGCAAAGTATATTTCCCGTGTATTTCCGAACAAGGCGGCAGCGCTGGCGGACCGCGAGGTCATCAGCAGCAAATGCTATCTCTGCCATAAAAATCTGAAAAAAAAGATCCGTTGGTTTACACCCAACGGAAAGCATTATTACTGTGTGGCATATTGCGACTGCCACGGCTATATGAAAGGAAAGATCCGCATAAGACGGGCGGAGGGAGAAAGTGTCTATGTGGTCAAGACCACAAAATTCATCAGCCCGTCAGATGCGGAGGATATCAGTCTGCGCAGAAATCGTGCAAAGAAGAGAAAGGATCAGTAGTCGTAATCCCGGAAACGGTTCGGGCGCTTCGGCTTCCTTCTCTTTCTGCGCTTCGGAGGAGGCGTTCTCTCCTCTTCCGCATCGAATACCCTGCGACGGTATCGGTTTCTCTTTTTTCTTCTGCTGCGAAGCCAGCTTCGGCGCGTACTGCGCTCTCTCCCGGAAAACTGATAATTTGTAAAAAAGGCATACACAAACAGAAGGAGCGCGATCACTCCCGCGATTCCCAGAATCCAGAGGATCACCCGGAAGATATTGACAAAAATAACCTTTGCACCGGAGGGTGCGGAATTGCCCTCGGATACGGAGGGCTGCTGCATGGTTCCGCTCTCGAACCGGTAGGTATCGCTGTCTTGCAGAAAATCTACCGAGACAGAGCCCAGAAACTGATCGCGGTAGGTGTAGGTGATCAGAGCTGCCTGTCCCGCATCCAGCCCGTCATAGGTGATGGAGGAAGTGACGTCCGAAAAAGGGACGGTCTTTGGCAGAACGATACAATCCTCCGTGTTCAGGGAGAGAATCGGTTTTGAATTGCCGAAAATATCATTCTCGCTGTATACAAAGCTGGTATTGTCAATATTAAAACGGGTCTCCGTCTGGGAGATATTCACCCGGCTGAAATTGCTGAAACCGTAGTTAAAAAGCGCGATTGTGTCCTCGTATTGGCTGGGGGCGTTTTCCGCCAGAACAACGGCGATCAGCCGTAGTCCGTCTTTTTCCGCACAGCTTACCAGAGAGCTCTTGGCTGCCACCGTATAACCGGTTTTGCTGCCCACCAGATATTCGTAGGCGTAGGTTTTGCCGGGCAAAAGCTGGTTTTTCGCATTTTCGATCACATGCTTTGGCTGCTTTTCCGTGGCGGGAATATCCAGTCTCTTGGAGGAGGATATTTTGCACAGCAGCTCATTTGCAAAGAAAGCCCTTCCGATCATGGCAAGGTCATAGGCGGAGGTATAGTGATTCTCGTCCGGCAGTCCGTTCGGATTGACAAAGTGGGAATCCACGCAGCCAAGCTCTGCGGCGCGCTCGTTCATAACGGCGGCGAAATCCTCCCAGGTGGTTCCCGTGATATGCTCTGCCACGGCAAAGGCGCACTCGTTGGCGGATGCGATCAGAATGGCGTTCAGACACTGCTCCATGGTCAGCTCATAGCCCACATCCATGGCGATGTGGTTGCTGTCTCTGGGGGTGTCAAACACCGCATCATACGAAAAAGTGACGATCTCGTCCATGCTGCACCGCTCGGTGGCGATGAGGCAGGTCAGGATTTTGGTAGTGCTTGCCGGATAAAGCTGTTCATGAATGTTCTTTGCATAGAGGATCGCGCCCGTGTCCGCATCGATCAGAATGGCGGACTGGGCCCCCGTGACAGGCCCCTGCGGCCAGTTTGGAATGGCATTGCTCTCAATGGGAATGGCAGCGCGCTCCTCCGCATCATCAATCACGGGAAGGGCGTACACGGGTACGGCCTCCGCAAACAGCAGGCTTCCCGCGCAGAACAGCGCCAGACTGAGGTTGAATAATTTATTAAATTTATATTTAACTTTTGAAAAAAACAAGGAAAACACTCCGTTTCATGGACGGTTCGCGTCCGGTAATCAAAATTCACACTCCTATCATACACTATTTCACTGTAATTTGAAATCTTAATTTCATTGCGAAATCCCTTAAAATAGCTTATACTTAAAAATCATATGATGGGACGGAGAAACAGACGAAAAATGCGACTCAGAAATATTACAGGCTCAAGGGAAGTGATCGGTGACAGCCGCTTTGTGGTACAGGAACCGAAGGAGGCAAGAGGAAAATGGCGGGAGATCTTTGGAAACGACCATCCGCTCAGAATCGAGATCGGAATGGGAAAGGGCAAATTTCTGCATACGCTTGCCAAGGAAAATCCAGATGTCAACTATGTGGGGATTGAGAAGTATTCCAGCGTTCTTTTGCGGGCAATCCAGAAGATGGAGGAGGACGAGCTGCCGAACCTTCTGTTTATCAGAATGGACGCGGAGGAAATCTGCGAGGTGTTCGGAGAGGGTGAGGTCGACCGGATCTATCTGAACTTCTCGGATCCGTGGCCCAAGGACAGGCACGCCAAGCGCCGACTTCCTTCAAGGCAGTTTTTGGAGCGCTATGACCGGATTCTGAAGCCGGACGGCGTTCTGGAATTTAAGACGGATAATGAGCTGCTGTTTCAGTTTGCGGTGGAGGAAGTGCCCGGGGCAGGCTGGAAGGTGAAGGCGCTGACCTATGATCTCCATGCGGATCCCGAGCTGATGAAGGGGAATATTATGACGGAGTATGAGGAAAAATTTTCCTCAAAGGGGAATGCAATTTTCAAATATATTATCTACAGATAGGAGATACTATACACAAATGCATTTTCTGCCGCGGGCAGGAAGAAAGGACGGACAAGATGGAATACAGATTTACGGAGCAGAATTTTGAGACGGAGGTACTGCAGTCCTCCCTGCCGGTGCTTGTTGATTTCTATGCGGACTGGTGCGGACCCTGCAAGATGATGGCGCCTGTTGTGGAGCGTCTGGCGGAGGAGCTGGACGGAAAGGTCAAGGTGGGGAAGATCAATGTGGATGATGAACCTGCCCTTGCACAGAGATACCGGGTGGTCAGCATTCCCACCTTTGCAATCTTCCAAAACGGTGAGCTGATAAAGACCATGGTGGGCGCCATGAGCGCGGCTCAACTGACAGAAAACTTGCAAAACGCAATAAAAGAATGAAAAAATGCAAGTTCAGACCGAAGCACTTGCAAAATAGATTTTATAACGAAAGGTATTTTTAGGGCGCGATTTTCCGAATTGCGCCCTGTTTTAATGGAAAAGCGCCGGAGCAAAAAGAGGAGGCATATAAAATAACATGCGGTATGGAAGAAAAAACAAGAAATAAATAACACAAGTAATGAAATGCGTGAAAAAATATACGAAAAAAAGCGATAGATAGGTAGAAAACAGGAGGAATTTATGCTACAATTTTATGAGAAGGAGGAATGGAGTTGTGAATAAGGAACAATACAAACGTGCCAACAAGACGGCTTACACCGTTGTGGCGGTTATTTTGGGGTGCTTTCTGCTGTCCACTATGCTGGGGGCATTATTTATGAACGGCTTCCGGCAGCGGCAGATCATTCTGATGTCGGTGTGTGCGGCTGCGCTGGTGGTCAGTACCTTCGCTTTGATTCTGAAGCGGGACTGCAGGGCGGGCGCTACCATCCTGATGGCAAGTGCATCGGTGGCATACATGACGCTGGCGCTGGGAGGAAGCAGCGACGGAATGTACGCATATGCATTTCCGATTCTGCTGTCGTCCATGGTTTATTTCAATGTGCGCCTTGTGGTGTGCGGCAATGTGGTGATCGTAGTGACGAATATTCTACGATTCGTATTACATAAAAACCGGGCGGACAACGTGTTTGTGCAGGAGTGGATTGTTTCCATGATTGTTGTTCCGCTCTGTGCCTACGCATCCATCAGCATTATCAGGCTGCTCACCAAATTTAATAAGGAAAAGGTTGAGGAGATTTCGGTTGCGGCAGAACAGCAGAAGGGCAACAACGACAGGATGAAAACGGTGGCTCGGGATATTATGGACAGCTTCGGTCATGCCATGAAGGAGCTGGACGCGCTTCAGGGGGGTGTTGACACCTGCAACCTTGCCATGACAAATATTACGGACAGTACGGAGAGCACGGCGAATGCCATTCAGCAGCAGGCATCCATGTGCGCGGAGATCCAGCAGAACACGGATAAGGCGGAGGCAGGCATCAATGAGATGATTCAGGCTTCCGACCGGACGGACAAAACCGTCACCGACGGCGCGGAAGTGATGAAGAGGCTGCGGAAGCAGTCCGAGAGCGTGGAGACGGCAAGCCGGAATACGGTTGAGGTGATCGGCAGGCTGACGGAGAAGGTGGAGAAGGTGGAGAGCATCGTAAGCTCCATCCTTACGATTTCCGGTCAAACCAATCTGTTGGCGCTCAATGCTTCCATTGAGGCGGCGAGAGCCGGAGATGCGGGAAGAGGCTTTGCTGTTGTGGCGGAGGAAATCAGACATCTCTCCGAGCAGACCAAGGAAGCTTCCAACAATATTACACAGATCATAGCGGAGCTGAACGAGGATACGAAACAGGCGGGCGCAAGCATTGACGATTCCGCCGCCTCCGTCAGAGAACAGAACAAGCTGATCGAGGACGCACAGACGAAGTTCGGTGCCATGAATGAAGAGATAGCTGCTCTGTCGCGCAATATTCACGGCACGGAGCAATTGATTCAGGGAATCCTGGATTCCACCGGCGTGATCTCCGACAACATCACACAGCTCTCCGCCACCAGTGAGGAGATCGCGGCGTCCTCCACGGAGGGACTGCGCACCTCGGAAGCAACAGTGGAAAACATGAAGAGCTGTAGGGAGGTTCTGGAAAAGATTTACGAGAGCGCGAAGGAACTGTAAAGCAGAGCTTTTGGATGAATAAAAGATATTTTGGTCAATTACAACCGAAATATCTTTTATTTTATTGCCATAATACAAGATAAAGAGGTATACTAAAAGTGATTTAGGAATAAAATAACCGAAATATCTTTTAGGAGCATTCAATATGGAAAAGGAAATTAAGAGAAACTACTATCTGGAACAACTGATCAAGCGTAAAGGGAATGGTTTGATTAAGACTGTAACCGGAATCAGAAGATGCGGAAAATCATATTTATTGAGAACTCTGTTCAAAAATCACCTGCTTGAAAATGGGGTGGATGAAAAACATATTATAGAAATGGCATTTGATTTGTTTGATAACTTAGAATTCCGAGATCCGAAAGTGTTTTATCCGTGGGTAAAGGAACAAATCAAAGATGATGGGAAATATTATTTTTTGTTAGACGAAGTGCAATTGCTGAATGAATTTGTGAGTGTACTCAACGGATTAGCGGATAAAAAGAATTGCGATGTGTTTGTAACGGGAAGTAATGCGAAGTTTTTGTCAAAAGATATAGCAACGGAATTTGGAGGCAGAGGAGACGAAGTTCATATGTATCCTTTGAGTTTTTCTGAATTTATGACCGCTTATGCCGGAAATAAATATGACGGATGGAATGAGTACATTACGTATGGTGGCATTCCGCTTGTGGTATTGGCTGAAACGGATGAACAAAAAGTGGCGCTTTTGGATAATTTGTTAAAAGAAACATATATCAGTGATATTGTGAAGCGGAACAAAATTAGAAATGTTGGAGAAATGGAATCATTGCTGGATGTGTTAGCGTCTGCAATTGGTGCCTTGACGAATCCCAATAAGCTTCAGAAAACATTTAAGAGTATAAATAAATCAAGGATTACAGCGACCACGATTACGAAATATATTGAGTATCTGGAAGATGCTTTTTTAATTGAAGCGGCAAACAGATACGATATTAAAGGAAAATCTTATATCGGCACACCGTTGAAGTATTATTTTATGGATATGGGACTTAGAAATTCAAGAATTAATTACAGGCAAGTAGAAGTGACACATTCCATGGAAAACATAATTTACAATGAATTAAGAATGAGAGGATTTTGCGTAGATGTCGGAAATCTGACTGTTGTTGAGAAGGATAAATCCGGAAAACCTGTAAAAAAACAATTAGAAGTTGATTTTATCTGCAATAAGGGTTCTAAAAAATATTATATTCAGTCGGCGTATATGTTGGAAACAGAAGAAAAAATGGTGCAGGAAATTCGTCCGTTTTTAAAAATAAATGATTCATTTAAGAAAATTGTAATTACATCAAATACACCGAAACCGTTTTATAATGAAGTTGGTGTTTTAATAATGAATGTGTATGACTTCTTGCTGAACATGGACTCATTAGAAATATAAGAAATAGACGACTTCAAGATTATAGTGTGATAGCACAAATGATCAAAGGCAGAGCCAGATCGCCCTTTTTATCGGAATAGAGGGATTGCAAAAGAATTGCTGAACCGCGTAATGGCATATGCAGAGGAACACCGGATAGAAAAGATTATGCTAAATCCATCTCAAATGGGGAGAGCTTTGTATGAGAATTACGGCTTTCAGTTGCTGTCTGATGAATACGTTTTTTTTCTACACTGAGTCACCTTGGAGAATTAATATCTCAGCACACTCTTCAAAGGAAAGTCAGGCGGCATATAAAGCGATTGACTGTGTACATGCAGAGGAAATCAATCAGAAGCTGGCGGAAGAAGAACCATGCGATGTGCAGCTTGAATATGTTCTTGATAAGAGAGCATTTATGAGAAAAATGATTTTGTGGGAGAAGGATTAACAAGAAGCTTCCTATAATTTCAAGCCCTTCTTATTGTAAGTGTTGGATGACTTTAAAGCTGAGGAAACATGAAACCTTGTAAAAAATCTATTGATAGATCTTGAAATCTGCTAGTCATTTTGAGTTGCTTGTGTTATACTTTTATTCATAGCATGAGTCTCCGGTTTGCAATTGTTTATAGACAACTCAATTATATCAAAACACGACAGACCAATGCTATATTTATGCAGGTTATTATTGAATTTTCAAGGTGCACAGGCACTTATTCAAGTGCGAAGTTTGAGATAATAATATCAGAAGGATAAATCAGATAAGTGAAAGTTAGCCAGTATGTTTCATAACGCATTGGTGCCTTTCGTAAAAGGGAGGAAAATAAACATGAAAAAGAGAAAGAGCTTGGGGAAAAAGTTAGTAACTATGTTAGTGTCTGTAGGTGTTTTTGCGGTTTTGATTACAGTCTTGAATTTAATGGCATTACAAGCTATTCGAGGAAAGAATAATGTGATTATAGAACAGTTTGAACAATATGAAGAAGCAGTGGAAAATAATGATACTGCGGCTTTTGAAGCAGCAAAAGGAGAAGTGGCAGAAGCCATCAGACATAGCAACTACAGAGTAGATGGAACCATCATTTTTGATCTTGCACTTGTGGCAGCTGATATTATTGTAATCGTACTTCTTTCGATTGTTATTAATAAGTCCATCGTTCGTCCGGCAAAAAAAGCCAAGAATGATCTGGATGATATCATTTCAGGTATAGAATCAGGACAGGGTGATCTTACGTTAAGAGTATTTGATGAAACCAGTGATGAAATTGGACAGCTTGCGAATGGTGTCAACCTTTTTATTGATACATTACAAAAACTTATGGTAAAGATTCAGAGTGTATCAAAGGACATGAAAAAATCTTCCTACCTTGTACAAAGCGAGGCGGAATCCTCAAATATGAGCGCATCCAATGTAGGTGCAGCATCGGAAGAACTTGCAGCATCTATGGAAGAGGTATCTGCATCACTATATGATTTGGCACAAGGATGTAATAATCTGTTAGAGAAAATGGCAGGCATGAATGAGGATGCTAAGAATTCTGCGATGAAGTTACATGAAGTGAAGCTTACTGCAGAAAATAGCTATAAAGAAGCGATTGCATCAAAAGAAAAAACAGTAGAAACATTTGATAGCATTCAAAAGGATGTTGTGGAGGCAGTAGAAGCATCTAAGTCTGTAAATGAAATTACAGAACTTACAGAAAATATCTTAAATATCGCAGCACAGACAAATCTTTTAGCGCTAAATGCATCGATTGAAGCAGCAAGAGCAGGGGAAGCAGGTAAAGGCTTTGCAGTTGTAGCAGATGAAATCAGAAAGCTTGCAGATAGTTCACGTGAGATAGCAAACAATATTCAGGAGATCAGCAGAAAAGTTATTGAGGCAGTAAACAATCTGTCCGGAAATGCAACGGAAATGATTCGTTTTGTAGATGAAGAGGTAGCGCTTGATTATGACAAATTTGTAAAAATTGTTGGAAATTATGATGCTGATTCTGATCAGGCAAGTAAAACATTTAACGAGTTTGCAGTTAAGTCAAAAGATAGCTTAGGTACAATGAATGATATGAATGAAGGTATCAATAACATTTCTATAGCGATTGAAGAATCTGCAAAAGGCGTTACAAACGTAGCACAAGAGATATCACAACTTGTAACAGCAATTTCAGCAATTACAGTGCAGGCGGACGAAAATAAGAATCTTTCGGAAGATTTATCGGATGAAGTAGCAAAATTTGAAAAAGTTTAACTGACAGATTTTTATTATGAGAAGAACTATGTGGTTTTCGTAATGAAACTGCGTAGTTCTTTTTTGCTACGAAAAGAGGCGGTTAGAAGAGCTTCCTGCAACCGTTATTTAATTCCGTTTCATTGCCTTAATCAAATTCAAGAGAGCATCTATTTCTTCCTGCGACAGGCCGGAGAGGTCTATTTCCTGCTTGCGCTCTAAACCCAACAGATAATCCGTGCTTACCCCATAAATTTTTGCAATGTGAATAAGAATGTCATAAGAAGGAAGGCGCAGACCTGTTTCATAAGCACTAATAACAGATTTTGTGAGACCTAATTTGTGAGCCACTATAGTGCCTGGGTCGTATTTTCTTTTAAAGTAAGCAGGTAATCATCCGTACCTGTCATGCCCCCACTTTTTCTGATACAATCTTTTCAAAACCTGAGAGGAATTGAATAATCATGAAAAAGGACGAAAAACTTGCACTTTGGAAGGAAGTTTATGTAATTGATAAAAGATAAAAACGGGGCAAAATATATGGAATAAAAGTGAAAAAACGGGGCAAAATATTACAAATCATATTGAAAAAACGGGGCAAAAGAGATATTGTTAAGAAGGGAGGATGCAGATTATGTATAGAAAAGACTCGATTTTCATAAAAGAATGGATGAAAAGCTCGAATAAGGCATTATTGGTGACAGGAGCCAGACAGATTGGAAAGACCTGGCTTATAAGAGAAGAAATTGCCAAAAGCGGATATACCAAATTTGAGGTTAATTTTATAGACCAACCGGATTTGGTCGATTATCTAAATGCAAAAATGAGTGCGGAAGATTTTCTGGTGAAGTTGAAAATGATCATGCCGGAGAATTGCAGGCCGCAGGAAACGATCGTTTTTTTTGATGAGATACAGAAATGTCCGGAAATCGTGACAAAAATAAAATTCTTAGTAGAGGAAGGCAGCTTTAAATATATCATGAGCGGATCCTTATTGGGGGTAGAACTCAAGGGAATAGCGTCCGCTCCGGTGGGATATTTGACGGTCCTGCGGATGTATCCTATGGATTTTGAAGAATTTATGGTGGCAAATAATGTGTCAAAAATGACATTGGAAATGTTAAAAGATAAATTTGAAACGTGCCAGCCGGTGGATGAATTTATACATCAAAAGCTACTGTCCCTGTTTTTTATCTATCTTATTGTCGGAGGAATGCCCGATGCGGTAAAAACCTATATTGCTACCAAAGATATACGGGAAGTTGACAAAGTACAGCGGGATATTGTGATGCTATACAAAGAGGACTTTTCGCAGTATGAGAGTGAAGATAAAAAATTGAGACTGATATCCATTTACGATATCGTTCCGGCAGAACTGAACAAACAGAATAAAAAATTTGTTTTTACGATGCTGGATAAGGAATTGAAATTTGACAGGTATGAAAACAGCTTTCTATGGTTGAAGGATGCCGGGGTTGTGTTACCTGTTTATAATGTAGAAGCGCCGACCATTCCTCTGAAAGCAAGCAAGAGCAGCAATGCATTCCGGCTCTTTTCAAATGACACGGGTCTGCTTACCAGCGCATACCCGGCAGAAACAAAAATAGAACTGATCAATAAGAACGGTGAAGTGAATAACGGTGCTCATTTTGAAAATGCCGTTGCACAGCAATTAACGGCAAATGGATTAGAACCTTATTTTTGTAAAAAGAAAAATCTTGGGGAGCTGGATATTTTGATTGAGCTGGGCGGAAAGGTTGTTCCTATTGAAGTGAAATCCGGAAAAGCCTACAAGACACATAAAGCGCTGGATAATTTTATGAATATTTCCGATTATCATATCGAGAAAGCATATGTCTTATCGGTGGCAAATGTGGAACAGGAGGGAGCTGTGGTATATCTGCCGATCTATATGTGCTATCTTTTAAAGGAGCGAGAAATTGGCAGGTTAATAGTGGATCTGGATATGGAGGGATTGTAAAAAACATGACATACTGTTGTCGTGTTTCCTATGTTAGTATGAAATATGTAAAGGAAAGATTATGAAGATAGACAGACAATTAGGGATTTTATCCATACTGTTACAGAAGGAATCCGTTACAGCCCCATATTTGTCGGAGATGTTTGAAGTGTCCAGAAGGACAATCAACAGGGACATTGAAGACCTGTGTAAAGCAGGTATACCAATTGTAACAAGACAAGGAAAAGACGGCGGAATTTCAATTATAGACGGCTATAAAATTGATAAGACAATGCTGACAAAAGGTGAAATGCTGGACATTGTTGCGGGATTGCGTAGTCTGGATAGTGTGAACGGAACTAACAGATATGGGCAGTTAATGGAAAAGCTATCAATAGGAACTTCTGATTTTTTTGTCGGAAATCAGTCGGTATTAATTGATTTATCTTCATGGTATAAAGACTCTCTTGCACCTAAGATTGAAATGATAAGGGGTGCCATAGAACAACACAGAGAGATGATGTTCTTTTATTATGCTCCAAATGGTGAGTCACAGCGCATAATCGAACCATACTATTTAATTTTTCGATGGTCGAGCTGGTATGTGTGGGGCTGGTGTAAAAGCAGGGAGGATTATCGGCTTTTTAAATTGAATCGTATGGATAAAGTACATATGTCTGAAAACTATTTTTCAGAGAGAATTGCTCCGTTTCCGGATTTGCGAGATGAACGAATATTTCCCGGTGGAATTAAAGTAAAAGCCGTGTTTGAGGCAGATTGCAAATGGCGACTGGTAGAAGAATTCGGACCGGATTGCTTTAGAGAACAAAACGACGGGACGCTTCTGTTTCAGGCAGATTATACAGATAAAGAAAATCTGATTACATGGTTGTTATCTTTTCGAGATAAGGTGGAATTGCTGGAACCCAAAGCGATAAGAGAAGAGCTACGACAAAGTATTCTGCAAATGAAGAAAAAATATGACAATGCAATGGACGGTTAAGGAGGAAAATGAATGGAATCAAGATGTGGCATTTTGTGTAGTAAATGTGACTGGCAAAAGACTGAAAAATGCAAGGGTTGTGCTAATATTGATAATCCGTTCTGGGGAGCTTGTCCGGTAAAAACTTGTTGTGAAGGAAAAAAGCTGAGGCATTGTGGAGAATGCAGTGAGTTTCCATGCACACGGTTAAATGAGTTTGCTTATGATGAAAAAGAAGGAGACTGCGGGGTTCGACTGGATCAGTGTAAGATCTGGTCTGCATTAACACAGATGAGATATGTCTGGATTGATGAGTTCCTTATGCATAAAACCGGTGTGACAAAACTACCGCCACAGTGGAATTGGATTCGTTATGCGGTAGGCGGAAAAATGTTTGCAGCAGTGTGTCTTGGCGAAGAAAACAGACCGTATTACATAACTTTGAAATTAGAGCCGGAAGAGGGAAGCTTTTTGAGACAGCAGTATGAGGATATTATACCGGGATATTACATGAATAAACAACACTGGAATTCAATCAAACCCAATGGCGCAGTTGAAGATGATCTGCTAAAGGATCTGCTGGAAAAATCGTATCATCTGGTGCTTGGAAGTTTCAGTAAAAAGAAGCAAAAAGAGATTTTAGAAAGTGGTGATGAAATAAATGGCATTTGATTTTAAGAAAGAGTATAAAGAGTTTTATTTACCAAAGAATAAGCCACAGATTGTAACAATCCCAGAGGCGAATTATATAGCAGTAAGAGGTAAAGGAAACCCTAATGAAGAAGGGGGAGAATATAAAGCCGCAATTGGCGTTTTGTATTCTATTGCATATACTCTCAAAATGAGTTATAAGACGAATTACAAAATAGAGGGCTTTTTTGAATATGTAGTTCCGCCGCTTGAAGGATTTTGGTGGCAGGATAATGTTGAAGGTGTAGATTATTCCAACAAGTCGGCGTTTAACTGGATTTCTGTTATTCGTCTGCCGGATTTTATTACAAAGAAAGATTTTGATTGGGCCGTGGACACCGCTTCAAAAAAGAAAAGGATTGATTGCACCGGTGCAGAATTTCTGAGTATAGATGAAGGTTTATGTATACAGATTATGCATATTGGTGCATTTGATAATGAGCCTGAAACGGTGGCAATAATGGATAAATACCTGAGAGAAAATGGCTATGTGAATGATTTCACCGATGGACGGCACCACCATGAAATCTATTTATCAGACCCAAGAAAGGTTGCACCCGAAAAATGTAAAACTGTTGTCAGACACCCGATAAGGAAATTGTAAGCAGCAGTTATTACCATATAAATATAAATGAGCAATGTTGTATAATGTTTTAGTAATGTTATAATAATGTCTATATAATGTCATCTATAGCAGAAAAGTCTTATTTTGCTCATCATATGGTGACAATACAGGTGTTTACTCAGATAGGATAGAAATAGTTTCACCGGGTTCATGGCTGTTACCTAAAGACTATAACGCATATCCTGCCGGCTCGATACCATCTATCAGACGTAATGCTATTATAGCGGCTTGTCTGGATGTAGCGAACTTGATGGAGAGAGGAGGAACTGGCTTTCAAACTATGATGGAAGCTTATAAATCCAGTCCGGACGAAATACAGCCGGTAGTATCTATATATCCCGGATTTTTGAACTTAAGATTATTTGACAGGCTATACAGAGATGAAGTTATAGAACTGGACTTTGAAGGTCTCACCGATGCAGAAAAAGTTGTGGCTATTCTTAAGATGGAGGGTCCAAAGCCTATAAAGGAATTACAGGCATCTCTTAACTATCGAAGTAGAAGCCAATTTTTAAATGAGGTTATAAATCCACTTATGGAATCTGGGGAGATATATAGGGATGGCAAACCAAAATCACCAACTTCACTTATTAAGATAAAAAGAAAATAAATCAGGTAAAAATATGACAGCAGATGAAATAAAAATACCGTTGAAAATATATATAGATTTTGATGATGTATTGTGTGAAACCGCAAAATACTTTACAAAAATTGCAAAAGAAATGTTTGGGATTGATGTGCCTTACCGTGAAGTGCAGTTTTTCAATCTGAAGAAAACCTTTGGTCTAAATGATGAACAGTATGAAGAAATGATGAGGGTGGGGCATCTTCCTGAAAATCTGCTAAGCTATGAGGAAACACCCGGGGCAGCAGATACCATTAATAAGTGGGTTGATAGCGGTCATGAAGTCTATATCATTACAGGAAGACCTTTTAATTCGTATGAACCGTCAAGAAAGTGGCTTGATGAACACCGGCTGAAAAGAGTCCCATTATATTGCGTGGATAAGTATGGCCGTGAAACCTGCAAACAGGATTATGCATACAATATGACTTTAGAGCAGCTTTATGCCATGACCTTTGATTTTGCGATAGAAGATTCGCCGTCAGCTTTTGAGCATGTTATGCATTTTGAGCATTGCAAGGTGGCAGTGTTTAACCGCCCCTGGAACATACACGAAGAACTTCCTGATGGCAGGTTTGTAAGGTGTGCGGGGTGGAAGGAGATAGACAGGATATTTGAAGGGTAACATGTTTTGTGTTATTTATTAGTAGATCAAATCGTAATTGACCGAGCTGAAGGCGAGGGATGCTTCTTGTCCGAATGGCAAGAAGATGAATACGAAATGAATGGAACAAATCGAAAGTTTTGAAGGGAAAATCAATGAAAGAAAAAACATATCAGACTCCTTGCGGAACAATCCACTA
>ERZ1026854.488-NODE-488-length-27711-cov-6.990454_pt1 | contig 27711 bp, 20 predicted proteins | sample MGYA00380157_ERZ1026854 | MGnify/ENA primary metagenome ERZ1026854 (study PRJEB33269, sample SAMEA4719793) | human gut metagenome | biome: human-associated habitat; feature: organic feature; material: feces | place: Cameroon | collected 2013-10 ... | reverse complement strand
AGACCCATGGCTGCAGCCGCATGTTCCCGTTCCCGAACAATGCGGACCCCAACATCCCCTATCAGGCCATTGAGCAGAACATGCTGCCCGGTCTGGTGGAGAACGGCTTTGTGTTCAAGTGCGACACCATTGCCGAGCTGGCTGAAAAGCTGGGCCTGCCCGCAGACCAGCTGGAGGCTACCGTGGAGCGCTACAACGAGCTGTACGACAAGGGCGTGGACGAGGACTTTGGCAAGGAAGCGCACCGCATGAGCGCCATCCGCACCGCTCCCTTCTACGGTGCAAAGAACACCGGCTACATCCTGTGCACCATGGACGGCATCCAGATCGACCTGAACATGAACGCCGTGGACACCAACAACGACCCCATCCCGGGTCTGTACGTTGTGGGCAACGACTCCGGCGGATACTTCTCCGGCACCTACCCCAACCTGTCCACCGGCGCAGCCTGCGGCCGTACCGTTACCTTTGGCCGCCGCGCAGGCCGCATTGCAGCTACCGAGGGCATCTGAGCCACGTGTGAGCTGAAACTCTGAGCGTTTTCTTTCTTCTTTTTTCTCATAAAAGGCACGGCAGCTTTCCCGCAAGGGAGAGGCTGCCGTGCCTTTGTTTTGTATTTTTTACTGTTTTTCGGCATTTTCCTCTTGAAGCTGCCTGTCATTCATGGTATTGTATACAAGAAAGGATTTTTTTGTGGATGTTTTGGTCGTTGTCTTGGAGGAACTGTATGATGCCTGAATTTCCGCGCTCTGATTTCCGGCTGCATATTGGCTGGCGCAACATCAAGACCTCGGTCACAGCCATGCTGGTGGCCATGGCTTACTGTCTCATTGGCCGCAACCCGGCCTTTGCCTGCATTGGTGTGATCTTCGGCATGGGCACTGACATGCCGGATTCCATCAAAAACGGCGGCAACCGTCTCTTCGGCACTCTGATCGGCGGTCTTTTGTCCATTGCAGTGTTCTGGGTGTATCTGCGCATCCACCCGCAGGGCGGGCACAGTATGCTGCTGGCTGTCCTGCTGGGCATTGCCACGGTCATTCTGATCCTGCTGTGCCAGTATTTCTGGCCGGGCGGTGTGCAGCCGGGCGGTGTGGTGCTGTGCATCGTGCTGTACTCCACCCCGGTGGAGACCTATGTCAGCTACGCACTGAACCGCATTCTGGATACCGCCATTGGTGTGATCGTTGCGCTGCTGGTGAACTACTTTCTGCCGCGGGAGCGGGTGGTGCGCCTGTGGGAGGGCTTCAAAAAGCGTCTCGGCCTTTGCCGATAAAAAGAGCTGCTGCAAGGCAGCTCTCCGAAAAACATTGTGCAAAACCCGGAACTTTTTCAGGGCCAAAACGGCTCCAAAAAGGTTCCGGGTCTTTGTTTTTCGCAATTTTCCTGTGCAGGCTGCTACCGCATTTCTTCAACTGTCTCATTCTGCCTGCGCCCGGCTCTTTTCAACCCGGACCGTTCATGTTACAATATACATTAGAAATAAAAAATGAATCGAGGGAATGAGCCTTGGATTTTTATGGTACCATCGGCCCGGCCTGCGCACAGCCGGAGATCTTGCAGCGCATGGTGGAAGCCGGCATGACCGGCATCCGCATGAACCTTTCCCACGGGCCGCTGGCGGCGCACACCGACTGGCTGGCCATGATCCGCACAGCCGGTATTCGCCAGCTGCTGATCGACCTGCAGGGGCCGGAGCTGCGCATCGGCACGCTGGCAGAGCCTGTCGTTCTGGTTGAGGGCAACTCTGTGCGCCTTGGCACAGACGGCGTACCCTGCCCGGCGGCTCTGGTGCAGGCCGCAAAGCCGGGCCAGCAGCTTTTGCTGGACGACGGCAAGCTTCTGGTACAAGTCACACAGGCATTGCCGGAGGCCCTTGTGTGCACCGTGGTGCGCGGCGGCACTCTGCAGAGCCGCAAAAGCATTGCTGCGCCGGGCCTTGCGGTGCCCTCGCCTACCCTGACGGAGGAGGACCTGCAGAACCTGAAAATTGCAAAGCAGTGCGGTGTTACCGGTGTGATGCTGCCTTTTGTGCGCGGCAAGGCAGATATTCTGGCCCTGCGCCATGCGCTGGAAGAAGCCGGGGCTGCGGATATCCGCATCTTTGCCAAAATTGAAAACATGACCGGTGTGCGCGCCCTGCCGGAATTCATCCACCTTGTAGATGAGGTGGTGATCGCCCGCGGAGACCTTGGCAACGCCATGCCGCTGTGGGAGCTGCCCCGCTGCCAGAAGCAGCTTTCCGCCGCCTGCCGGGCTGCAGGTGTGCCCTTTATGGTAGTGACCCAGATGCTGGACAGCATGTGCACCCGCGCGGTGCCCACCCGTGCCGAGGTGAGCGACATTTACAATGCTGTGCTGGACGGCGCGGCCAGCGTGATGCTGACCGGTGAGACTGCTGCCGGGCAGTACCCGGTGGAAGCCATGGCATATCTGGTGCGCACAGCGCAGACGGCCCTTGCCTGACCTTTGCGGAATTTTTGCGCAAAAGAGATGGCGCATTGTGTCAGAATACGGTATAATAGGCGTAAATATTTCTTGTTCAGAAAGGTTTTTGCTATGGGAATCGTTGTGATCGGTGCTGTTTTTGTGGATATCAAGGGCTATCCCCTTTCCGCCTATATTCCGGGCGGGCGCAATGCCGGCCGCATTGAGCAGGTACACGGCGGCGTGAGCCGCAATGTGGTGGAGGACATCGCCAATGTAGAGCTGCGTCCCACCTTTGTCAGTCTGGTGGACGACACCGGCATGGGGCAGGATGTGATTAACAAGCTGGAAAATCACAAGGTGAACACCCAGTACATCCAGCGCGTGCCGGACGGCATGGGCACCTGGCTGGCCATCTTTGACAACGACGGCGATGTGCATGCAGCCATTTCCAAGCGGCCGGACACCACTCCCCTCACCGGCCTTTTGAAGGAAAAGGGCGACGAGATCTTTGCCGACTGCGATGCCATTGCGCTGGAGCTGGATCTGGAAAAAGATACCGTAAAGCAGGTGCTGCACTACGCCAAAAAGTACAACAAAAAGGTTTTTGCGGCCATTTCCAACATGAGCATTGCCATGGAGCGCCGGGATTTCCTGCAGCAGATCGACTGCTTTGTGTGCAACCAGCAGGAAGCCGGGCTGCTGTTCTCCGATGATTACGGCCATCTGGCCCCGGACGAAATGTGCAGGGTTCTGGCCGCCAATGTGCACAGTGCCAACATTCCCAGTATGGTGATCACCATGGGTGGTCAGGGTGCCGTGTATGCCCGCGCCAACGGCGCGTGCGGCGTGGTGCCCGCCAAAAAGGTGGATGTGATTGACACCACCGGCGCAGGTGATGCCTTCTTTGCCGGCACCACCATCGGCCTGACCTACGGCAAAACGCTGGCCGAGTCCTGCGAGATCGGCAGCCGGCTGGCCGCATCGGTCATCTGCATCACCGAGAATGTCTGCCCCCGCTTCCGCCCGCTGGAATTCGGGCTGAACATTCCGGTGGTGGACTAAAGGAATATCAGAAAGCCGGGCAGACTGCTGCCCGGCTTTCTTTTTAGGATTCAGGAAAGAGGTTTATATCATGCTTCCAGCACCTTTTTGCCGGTAACTGGATCAGGGATATCAAGCAATGCCAGAATGATGGCCATGCGGATATACACGCCGTTATGCACCTGATCGAAGTAGGCGGCACGCGGGTCGGCATCCACATCCTTTTTGATCTCGTCGATGCGGGGCAGCGGATGCAGCACCGGCATATCCTGCGGTGCCTTCTGCAGCAGCGCCTCGTCCAGCTGGTAGCAGCCTTTCAGGCGCAGGTATTCTTCCTCGTTGAAGAAGCGCTCCTGCTGGATACGGGTCATGTACAGCACATCCAGAGAGGGGAGCTCGGCTTCAAGGTCAGCCGTTTCCTTATAGATCTGATGGGTCGGCTCCAGCGATTCGTTCTTCACATACTGCGGCAGGCGCAGATCTTCCGGCGAGATGAACACGAACCGGTTGCCCTCAAACTGGCTCAGTGCAGCGGTCAGGGAGTGGACCGTGCGGCCAAACTTGAGGTCGCCGCAGAAGCCGATGGTCAGATGATCCAGCCGCCCTTTGCGCTGACGGATGGTCATCAGGTCGATCATGGTCTGGCTGGGATGCGCGTGCCCGCCGTCGCCTGCGTTGATCACCGGCACATGGGCATAGAGGGAGGCCCGCAGCGGTGCGCCCTCTTTGGGGTGGCGCATGGCGATCACATCGGCGTAGTTGCTCACCACGCGGGCGGTGTCCTCCACCGTCTCGCCCTTGCTGGCGGAAGAAAGCTGTGCCCCTGCAAAGCCCAGCGTCTTGCCGCCCAGCCGCAGCATGGCCGATTCAAACGAAAGGCGGGTGCGGGTGGAAGGCTCGTAGAACAGCGTTGCCAGAATGCGGCCATCGCAAAGATGTGCATAGGGTGCCGGGTCTGCTTCCATGCGGTCAGCAAGGTCCAGCAGGCGCAGCTGTTCTTCCAGTGTAAAGCTGTCCGGCTCAATAAAGTGTCTCACAGCCATGCTCCTTTCAGCACGAACTTCTCGCGCTCGGCTCCGGTAGAGACGAACTGGATCTCATGGCCCAGCTGCTTTTCCAGAAATTCCACGTAAGCCTTGGCCTCTTTGGGCAGCTCATCCCAGCTCTTGCAGCCGGAGATATCCTTGTTCCAGCCGGGCAGCATGGTGACGACCGGCTTTACACGGTCAAGGTCGGACAGCGGGTCGAAGCTGGGGACTTGCGCACCATCCAATGTATAACCGGTGATCACCGGGATCTCCTTCATGCTGCTGAGCACATCCAGCTTGGTCAGGGCGATCTTGTCTGCGCCCTGACAGGTAAGGCCGTAGCGGCTGGCCACACAGTCAAAGGGACCGACCCGGCGCGGACGGCCGGTGGCAGCACCATACTCGCCGCCTGCCTTGCGCAGCTGTTCGTTCCAGTCCTCGCTCATGGCGTTCTCGGCGGCAAAGGGACCTGCACCCACGCAGGTGGAGTAGGCTTTCAGCACGCCCACCACATGATCCAGTTTGCAATTGGGGATGCCTGCGCCCAGCGGCGCATAGGCTGCCAGCGTGTTGGAGCTGGAAGTGAACGGGAAGATGCCGTAATCGATATCGCGCATGGCACCCAGCTGGGCTTCCAGCACGATGCGCTTGCCGCTGTCGTGTGCCTGCTGCAAAAATGTACCCACATCACAGATATACGGTGCAAACTGTCCGGCCTGCATCCGGCACCATTCCAGCAGAGCATCGTAGCTCATGGGTTCCTGATGATAGCAGCCGCCCAGCTCCAGATTTTTGGATTCCAGGATCATGTGCAGGCGATCCTGCACACGCTTTTCGTCCAGATGCAGCAGGTCGCCCAGACGCAGGGTCTTTTTGCGGTATTTGTCGCTGTAGGCGTAGGCAATGCCGCGGCGGGTAGAACCAAAGGCCGCGCCCTTCTTGGCAAGGCGGTCCTCTTCCAAGCCGTCCTGCACCTTGTGCCACGGCATGGAGATGGTGGCCTTATCCGAAAGCTTCAGGTTTTCGGGGTCTACCTTTACGCCGCGCTCCTCAATGGCATCCATTTCTCCGGCCAGATGGTCAAGGTCGATCACCATGCCCGCACCCAGCACACAGACAACGTCCGGGTGCAGGATGCCGGAAGGCAGCAGGTTCAGGATGAACTTGCCCTGTTCGGTCACAACGGTGTGGCCCGCATTGTTGCCGCCCTGATAGCGGGCAACCACATCGGCATGTTCGGCCAGCAGGTCGATGACGCGGCCCTTGCCCTCATCGCCCCAATTGATACCAGTAACTGCGGTAAGCATAACTTCTTATTTACCTTCTTTTTCGTTGTTTACAATAGCCTGTACCTTGGTGGGCAGACCATAGATGCTGATAAATCCGGTAGCATCACTCTGCTTGTAGTCGCCGCCGGCAGCAAAGGTTGCAATGTCCTCACGGTAGAGGGAATACGGAGACCAGACACCGGCATTGATCATGTTGCCCTTGTACAGTTCCAGACGCACCTTACCGGTAACGTTTTCCTGCGTGGAGGTGACAAAAGCGCTCAGTGCCTTGCGCAGGGGGCTGAACCACTGGCCGTCATAGACCAGCTCGCCAAAGGTGATGGCCAGCTCGCGCTTTTTGTGGGCAGTGAGCTTATCCAGCGTCAGAGTTTCCAGCACCTCATGCGCCTTGTAGAGGATGGTGCCGCCGGGCGTCTCGTACACGCCGCGGCTCTTCATGCCCACCAGACGGTTCTCCACCACATCGTACAGGCCGATGCCATTGCGTCCGCCGATCTCGTTGAGCTGTGCAATGATGGCAGCAGGCTTCATCTTTTCGCCATTCAGGGCCACCGGCACGCCCTTTTCAAATTCCAGCTCCACGAACTCGGACTTATCCGGTGCGGTCTTGGGGCTGACACCCAGCTCCAAAAAGCCCGGCTTATCGTACTGCGGCTCGTTGCCCGGGTCCTCAAGGTCAAGGCCCTCATGGCTCAGGTGCCACAGGTTCTTATCCTTGGAGTAGTTGGTCTCGCGGCTGATCTTCAGCGGGATGTGATGTGCCTCGGCATAGTCGATCTCTTCGTCACGGCTCTGGATCTCCCACTCACGCCACGGAGTGATGATCTTCAGGTCCGGTGCAAAGTGCATGATGGCCAGCTCAAAGCGCACCTGATCGTTGCCCTTGCCGGTGCTGCCGTGGCACACGGCATCTGCACCCTCGGCGCGGGCGATCTCCACCACACGCTTTGCCAGAATGGGCCGTGCAAAGCTGGTACCCAGCAGGTAACCCTCATAATCGGCACCCGCCTGCATGGTGGGGATCACGTAATCCTCCACAAATTCATCGGTCAGGTCTTCTACGTACAGCTTGGAAGCACCGCTTGCCTTGGCGCGCTCTTCCAGACCTTCCAGCTCACCCTTCTGGCCCACATTGCCGCACACTGCAATGACTTCGCAGTTGTTGTAATGCTCTTTCAGCCATGGGATGATGATGGACGTATCCAGACCGCCGGAATATGCCAGTACGACCTTTTTGATCTCAGACATAAGAACAGCCTCCGTTCAAACCACTTTATACTTTTGAATTCCCTCTTGCAATTTTTGATTGCGGTGTTATTATACTAGCAAGCAGAGAATGTGTAAAAAGTATCCTGCACATGGTCACGATACAAAATTGACATGAAAGAAGGCACACCGCCATGTATGTGGACTGGGAATATTACAAAATCTTTTATTATGTCGCGAAATATCAGAATTTCACCAAAGCCGCGCGGGTGCTGGGCAACAACCAGCCCAACATCACCCACTCGATGAACCGGCTGGAAAGCCAGCTGAACTGCGTGCTGTTCATCCGCTCCAACCGCGGCGTTACCCTTACCCCGGAGGGTGAACTGCTTTACTCCCGCATTGCGTCGGCGGCGGTGCAGATCCAGGATGCAGAAGAAGAGCTGAGCGCCAGCGCCACACTGGAACACGGTGCGATCAGCATCAGCGCGACCGAAACTGCGCTGAACATCTACCTTGCAGAAAAGCTGCGCGCCTTCCACACGGACTACCCCGGCATCCGCCTGCGCATCTCCAACCACTCCACGCCGCAGGCTTTGCAGGCTGTGAAAAACGGCGAGGTGGATTTTGCCGTCATTACCACCCCTGCCGAGGTTGAAAGCGGACTGAAAATGGTGGAGCTGAAGCCCTTTTATGAGGTGCTTGTGGGCGGCAGGACCTTTACTGCCCTTGCCAGCCAGAACCTTTCGCTGAAGGAGCTGAACAATTATCCGCTGATCTCTCTGAGCGACGAAAGCATGACCCGCGCCTTTTACCGGCAGTTCTTTCTGGACCACGGCTCTGTGCTGAAGCCGGACACCGAGGCCGCCACCACCGACCAGATGCTGACCCTTGTCAAAAGCGAGCTGGGCATTGCATTCCTGCCCCAGCCCATGACGCAGGATGCACTGGCCCGCGGCGAGATCGTGCAGCTGCATCTGCAGGAGATCATCCCTCAGCGCTCCATCTGCCTTGTGTACGACCATCACCGCCCGCTGAACACGGCAGCCCGCAAGTTCCAGCAGATGCTGACCAAGGCAGCCCCCAAGCACCCGGAACACCAATAACCGCCGGGCCGGGATGTACCACAGGCCGTTGTTGTTCTCGTCCATGTACTGCTTTGGCCCCTGTCGGAGATCGACCTCGGCATTCACTGCCGCCACTTGACAAAAGCACCGTTTTCGTGCTAACATAACGGTGTTATTCGTATGATACAGGAGCATGTATGAGAGACGAACGCGAAACCAAGGAAAAACTGCTGCAAAGCGCCAAAGCCGAGTTTATTGCCAAGGGCTATCAGGGAGCTTCCCTGCGCACCATCTGCAAAAACTCCGGCGTGACCACCGGTGCGCTGTACTTTTTCTTTAAGGATAAAGACGATCTGTTCACCTCACTGGTGGCACCGCAGATCAACACCCTCAAATCCGTGCTGATAGAGCACATGCGGCAGGAGCTGCTGGTGATGGAACAGGGCGAGGATGCCCCCACCAACGAATATCAGGATGATGGCTATGCAGCCCGGCAGGGGCTGCACCTGCTGTACCAGAACTACGATCTGTTTTTGCTGCTGATCACCGGCAGCTACGGCTCCAGTCAGGAGCACTTTGTGGATGATCTGGTAGCCATTGCAGAGGACCACTACCGCCTCCTTTCCAACCGGCAGGCCGCTTTGATGGGCGTAGAGCCGCCGGATGATTATACCATCCACTGGATGGCCCATATGCAGATCGATGCCTTTGTGCACCTGCTCACCCACGAACCGGACGAGGCCAAGGCCATGAGCCACCTGCCGGGCATCCTGCGGTATATGCTCTGCGGCTGGAACGGTCTGTTCACACAGTAATTTTTGTTTTTTCCATGGTGCTTTATGCGTCATGGATTTTATAAGCCCCTCAGCATAACAGTGTTATGTTCTGTTAACTTTTTTCAAGGAGGAAACGATCATGTATCTGGAAGTAAAGGATCTGTGCAAAAGCTACGGTGAAGGCGGCAGCTATACGCAGGTGCTGAAAAATGTATCCCTTGAGGTGCAGCAGGGCGACATGTGCGTGATCCAAGGCACCAGCGGCTCTGGCAAATCCACCCTGCTCAACTGCATTGGCGGTCTGGACACGGTGGACAGCGGCTCCATTGCCGTGGGCGGCAAGGAACTGGTGGGTTTGAATGCAAAACAGCTTGCGGACTACCGCCGGGACGAGCTGGGCTTTATTTTTCAGTTCTACGACCTTGTGCCGGACCTGACCGTACAGGAGAACATTCAGGTGTGCCAGTACCTTACCCGCAGCCCGCTGGACATGAAGGAGCTGCTGCAGGTGCTAGGCCTTACCGAGCACAAAAACAAATTCCCGTCTCAGCTTTCCGGCGGCCAGCAGCAGCGGTGCGCCATTGCCCGGGCGCTGATCAAGAACCCGCACCTGCTGCTGTGCGATGAGCCGACCGGTGCACTGGACAGCAAGACCTCCCGCGAGATCTTGCTGCTGCTGGAACGGGTCAATGCCCAGTACGGCACCACCATGCTTATTGTCACCCATAACAATGTGATCAAGAACATGGTCCATCAGGTGGTCATGATCAAGGACGGCCAGATCCATCAGAACTACCGCAACGCCGTGCGCACGCCCGCTGACCAGCTGGAGGACCTTTGATATGCAGAAGATTCTTTTCCGCCGTGTCCTGCGGGACCTCCGGCACAACCTGCCCCGGTATGCAGCGCTGTTCTTTCTGGTGCTGCTTTCCATGTTCATGGTCGTCTCCCTGATGGGCGCTGCCGAATCCATCATTCAGGGTGCCGCACGCAGCGATGAAGAAAATCTTGTGGAGGATGGTCAGTTTGGTGTGTTCGTCCCCCTGACCGATGCGGAGATCTCCCAGATCGAAGCTTCCGGTGTGACCCTGCAGAAGGATTTTTCGCTGGACTTCAAGGCGGACGATGCCACCGTGCGTGTTTACCAGTGCCGGCAGAACCTCGACCTGTTTGTCCCCACCGCGGGTGCCGGCACCGTGCAGCCCGGCGAGATCTTGCTGGAGCAGCACTATGCCGATGTTCACGGCCTTGCCGTTGGCAGCGCGCTGGAACTGGGCGGCAGAAGCTTTACCGTTGCAGGCACCGGCAGTACGCCGGATTACGATGCTGCGTTTGAAAAAACCTCCAGCACCACCGTTGATCCCAAGCAGTTCGGTGTGGGCTTTGTGTGCCCGGCCGATTATGAAGCGCTGAATGCATCCGGGCTGGCCTTTCAGACCGAGAGCTATACCTACACCTATCGTCTGGGCGGCAGTGCCACCGCTGACAGCCTGAAGGCCCTGCTGCAGTCCTTTGAGCTGGACCGCAGCAAAGTGACGGACACCTATTTTCTGGATTATCTGGCACAAGCTGAGCAGACCCGCACCGATCTGCAGGATGCGCTGGATGCCCTTGCGGATGGCTGCAGCGAGCTGACCGACGGCATGGACGAGCTTGTGAGCTGCAATGCCGACCTGAACGACGCTGCGGACACACTGTTCGATGCCATGACCGCGCAGGTGCAGAGCAGCCTTGCCGAGGCAGGCATCACCGTGCAGCTGACAGCAGAAAATTACAGCGCACAGCTGAAAAAGCTTGCAAACGATCCCGGCACCTCGGCCCCGCTCAAGGAAACTCTGCGTCAGGCCGCCGACGAGCTGCACGCACTGGAACAGTTCCGCAGCGGCGTGCACCAGTATACGGACGGTGTGGGCCAGACCGCTGCGGGCGGCAGTGCCCTTGCAGACGGCATGGCAGAGCTTGCTGCCAACAGCACCGCCCTTGACGATGCTGCCGACCAGATTTTTGCCGCGGTCCTCACCATGGCAGACCAGCAGCTGGCCCGCTATGGGCTGGGCCTTGGCCTGACTGCAGACGGTTATGCTTCCCAGCTGGATGCCGCTGCGCAAAAAGCCGTTCTGCCCGCTATCCGCTCTGCCCTGACCAGCGTGCGCACACAGCTGGATGCCGTGGCCGCGTTCCGGGACGGCGTGCACGCCTATACCTCCGGCGCAGACGCTGCTGCTTCCGGCAGCGGCCAGCTGGCCGAGGGCCTTACCGCGCTGGACGAGGCCAGCAGCACCCTTGCAGCGGGTGCCGACAGCGTAGCGGACGCTGTGCTGGGCCTTTTGAATGAGCAGCTTGCCTCCAGCGGGCTGGATGTTACGCTGACGCGCGAAAATTTTGCCGCACAGCTTGCCGCCTTGTGCAGCGGCAGCAGTGCCGTGGATTCCTCTCTGCGTTCTGCACTGGACGAAGCACAGGATACGCTGGGCCAGTTGGATACGTTCCGCACGGCCATCCACGATTACACCTCCGCCGTAGAAGCTGCCCGGGATGGCAGCGCCCAGCTGCGGGGCGGCGTGCAGGAGCTGCAGGATGCTGCGGACGATCTATTGGACAAATACTTCCGCTATGATCTGGATAACCTTACCCAGTTCCTGCCTGCCGACGAAAATCCGCGCATCAACGGTGCCGCCGGCGATGTGGAGATCAACCGCTATGCCAGCAACGCCGCCGGTGTGATCCTGATGATCCTGTTCACCTACGTCATTTCGGTGTTCGTGGTGCACAACATTGAGCAGGAAAGCAGCATCATTGGTGCGCTGTATGCGCTGGGCGTGAACCGGCGGCAGCTGCTGGTACATTATCTGGCAGCGCCGGTGTTCATTTCCTGGCTGGGCGGTGCATGCGGCCTGCTGCTCAGCCTGACCCCCATTGGCTGCCGACTGCAGATGCAGGACACCTTCAGCTACTATTCTCTGCCGCCGCTGCCGGTGTATCTGCCGGGCTGGCTGCTGGCCTATGCGCTGGTCATGCCGCCGGTGGTGGCCGCACTGGTCAACATCATCGTCATCCGCAAGGAGCTGAACCGCACCGCTCTCTCGCTGCTGCGCAGTGAGCAGAAGGCCGGGCACGCCAGCAAAATTTCCCGCATCGATCTGGGCCTCATGGGCTTTCTGCCCCGGTTCCAGCTGCGGCAGCTGCTGCGGGAGATGCGCTCCGCCTTTGCCGTGCTGGGCGGCATGTTCATCTGCCTGCTGGTGCTCATGATCAGCCTGAACACCTACCACCTGTGCGGCAATTTCAACCTGCGCAGCATTGCCGAGACCACCTACGAATACTGCTATACCTACAAATACCCTACTGAAGAGGTGCCAGAGGGCGGCACCCCGGCCTATGCCGAGACCCTCAAGCAGACCGCCTATGGCTACGACCTTGAGGTGATGATGCTGGGCATTGACCCCGGCAGCCCGTACTTTGATGTGACCCCCAGCACCAAAAAGAGCGAAGTAGTCATTTCCAGCTCTGTTGCCCAGAAATTTGGTGTGGGCAAGGGCGATACCCTTGTGTTGAAGGATGAAGTGAACGAGGTGAACTACGCCTTTACCGTAGCCGATGTGGTGCACTATTCCAGCGCTTTGTACGTCTTTATGGACCGCGATGCCATGCAGGAGCTGTTTGGGCAGGCGGACGACTACTATAATATCGTTTTTGCCGACCATGCGCTGGATATTGAGAACGGACGGCTGTACTCCACCGTCAGCCGCGAGAGCGTGGAGCAGGCCTCCTCCGTTTTCAGCAGCATGATGCTGCCCATGGTCCTGATGGTCAGCGTGCTTTCGGCCGTGATCTTCCTTGTGGTGCTGTACCTGATGGTCAAGGTCCTGGTAGACCGCTCGGCCTATTCCATCTCCCTGATGAAGGTCTTTGGCTACCGCACCAGTGAAGTACGGCGGCTGTATCTGGACGGCAATTTCATCGTGGTGGCGCTGGGCGCACTGGTGTGCATTCCTGCTGCCAAGGCCGTGATGGATGCCATCTACCCGAACTTTATCGCCAACGTAGCCATTGGCATGGAGCTGAGCTTCTCGCCGCTCACCTACCTTGGCATCTATATCGCGGTGCTGGCGTGCTACCTGCTTGTTGAGGTGCTGCTGGTGCGCAGGCTCAACAAACTGACCCCTGCCGAGGTGCTCAAGAACCGGGAATAAACCAGAGTTTCTCCCTTCTATGCAAAGAACGGGTGCGTTCCATTGGACGGAACGCACCCGTTCTTGTTTTTGCCATTTACCACTCGATGCGGACGATCTGCATTTTCATCCTGCCATCGCCGATCTTTGCCAGCAGGCGGTAAAGCCATTTTACAGAAGGATCATCCAGACTCTGGTAGCCCAGCATGTAGCCCCGGCTGGAGATCCGCAGCTTCGGCCCCCACGCTGAAAGCTCCTGCTTTGCATCCGATACTGCAAAATAAGCTCCCACATCCTGAATTTCTGCGGTCTTGATCCATGTTTTCAGCATCAATTTTACCGCAGAACGGTTTGCCGCATCAAATACCAGCCTGCCGCCGGGAAACGCCGCAGCCATGCCCTGCACCAATGTGCGCACCTGCTCCGTCTGGAAGTAGTAAAATACGCCCGCTGCAAAAAGCACCACACCGTCTGCGGCATCGATCTTTTCAAACCACGCGGGATCGTTCAGGTCACAGCCAATGTTCTGTTCCCGCTCCCCGGCCGGAAGCAATTGGTCGCGCACCTCGATGACACCCGGAAAATCCAGATTATAGATTTTGCAGCTGCCATTATCGCAGCAGCGGCCGGTATTGTCCAGTCCGCAGCCAAGGTTGACCACTGCGGCCCTCGGGTGTGTTTTCAGATAATCCCGCACCTCCCATGCAAGGTCATTCTGACGCATGGCGGCCTCCAGAAAGCCGAACTGCTGCATCAGACTGCCGGATTTTTGCTCCAGCAGAGAAAAATCATAGTCGATCTCGTTTATCAACTGCACGGCGGTCTCATCCCGGAACAGATTCGGATACAGTTCCGAGCACATCTTGCGCCCATAGAGCGGAATGACCAGTGTTTCCTGCACGGTGTTTTTTTCAATGTGATACTTCATCTGCATCTCCTCACTTTTTCAGAAACGGCAGTTCCGGCAGACGATCCTGTTCCACGATCATTTCCAGCATCTGCGCAAAGCCCTGCGGGTCCTGGATCTGGTACTGCATGTGGTCGTGCCCTTCAAATACCGGATAATTGCCCTGCGGATATGCTTTCATCACAGCATTGCGGTATTTGAAGTGATCCTCTATGCTGCCAAACACAAAAAAGGCGTGCCGCTGCAGCTCGTCCGGCAGCGGCGGGAACGGCTGGTCTTCCAAGCTGTCTGCTAGCTGGCGGCGCATGTCGCCGTAGGTCAGCGCCTTGCCCGCCGCAATAAAGTAGGGCTTGATGGCATCATCATCGCACCACATGATCTTTTTCAGCGTGCCGCCCTTGGACCAGTACAGGCTCTTGATGGCAAGGTACAAAAACGGTGTCATGATCCGCCGGGTGCCCTTGCCGATCTGCGCAAACTGCCCTCCGTCAAAAAACACATGCTCTACCGGCAGTTTTGTCTGGGCAAGGAACGCTGCGGCAAGGTCTGCGCCAATGGACGAAGCCACCACCAGTGCAAGGCGCTCCACGCCCTGCCTGCGCAGGAACTGCTCCACCTGCCGTATCTCATCGGCCTTGCCAAGGTATTTCTGCCCGGCACAGTAGACCGTGGAGGTGGGCAGGATGCAGAAATACTTTTCCTGCAGTGCCTGTGCCACCCGCTCGCTGCTGGCCCCCGTCACACCCATGGCATGGAAAAACAGCACTGCGGGCTTTGCTGCGCTGCCAAATGTTTCAAACTGCATGGCCATCCCTCTTTCTATGGCAATTAGTCAAAGCTAACCTTCTTGGTTTATTCTATCGCTGGCAACGCGCACTGTCAAGGCAAAAAATCGTGCAAAATTTACTCTGCAATGTTCCTTACCAGCTCTGCCCAGTGCTCCGGGCAGCGGGCCAGCAGTTCTTCGTGATGTAAGGCCGCGCACCTGCCTTTTGCTGTTTTATTTTTACTTTTCCTGGATCTGTTTGCCGGTGAGGTGCTCAATGGTGATCTCATAAAGCTGCACGGCCTTGATGGCCAGCGCAATTTCCTTTTCCACCTCTTCCCTGCCGGGGTAATACTTCATGCCAAGCTCCCGCACGCGGGCCTCGGCAGCAGCGGCATCGTCGATCAGATGGCAGCGGCCAAACACCACGGTGCTCTGCACATAAGGTGCCCAGTCGCCCGGCTCAAAGTGTTCGTTGCCGTAAACGGTAAAGCATACCTTATCGTTCTGTTTCAGCGCGTCCACCTTCTGACCGGACTTTGCACCGTGGAAGTAGATCCTGCCATGCTCCTGATCGTAGTAATAATTCACCGGGATCGCAAAGGGATAGCCATCGTCACCGTTCACTGCCAGCACGCCCCGCCGGGACTGCTGCAGCAGGTGCTTTGCAGCTTCTTCCGGGATGGCGCGGCTGGCTCTTCTCATGGGTCTGAACATTTTTGTTTCCTCCATATATCACAGGTTTGCGGTGCGCGCTCATGCACCCTTGATGATGCGGATGAGGGTCTTATCCAGCTGGATGGTGCGGTTCCACGGGTTCAGGATGACCCCGCTGATCTCCTTTACCGTAAGCGCAGCATCGAACAGTTTTTCGATGTCCACCAAAAAGGTGGACTGGATCTGCTCGGCCCCTTTCATTTCCTCTTCAAAGCTGGTAAATGCATACCACCAGCTTGCGCCATCGGCTGTCTGGATGGCCCGCAGCTGCATCTGTCCGCCGCCCAGATCCGGCTCTACGGCCACGACCAGCTGGCCTTGCTCCTTCATGCGCCGCCGGATCACGGTAAGGGTGTGGGCCAGCTGTTCCTGTGTGGCCTCCTGCTGCAGGGCGGCTACCGCCTGCTCGATCTTTTCGTTGCCGTTCAGGCCCTTGTCTCTGGGTTGATTCATCGGGATGATCCTTTCTGTGCTGTTTTTCTTATTTTACCACGCTTTGCTTTGGCAGAAAAGCCCCCGTTTCGCCCGCCCCCCCGCTGTAAAAGGCAGACCATGGTTGCTTTTTGGCTGCTGTACGATTATAATGGAAAGGAAGAACCTTTTCTGCCCGCTGCGGCATTTTTTATGGTGCAAAAGTTAGTATCCGCTAATTCAAGATCACAAGGAGGAACCCACTATGAAATACGCCGGAAAGCCAATGGGAATGTGGATGCTGTTCCACCGTTCCTTCACCCATCACCTGACCGTGGAGTTTGGTCTGACCCCGCAGCAGGCAAAGGCCGTGGAAGCTCTGGCAAAGCCTGAATATCAGCGCATCATTGCCAGACTGCCGGCGTTTGAAAAGGGCGACCGCTTTGAGATGAACATTGTGAACTGCGCCATGCTGTGTGCCTACATCCTCAACATGCCGCAGCGGCCGGAGGCAGGCCCCCTGACCGATTACTATGCGGCTTCCATGATGACCCCGGCCATGAAGTGGTTCTGCCGACAAAGCGGCAAAAACAAGTATACCGAAAAGGACATTGCAGGGATGCAGGCCACCGCAAAGCTGCGCGCTGGCGACCGCAACCCGTACTCCTGGAACATGGATCTTTACCCCTATGAGGACGGCAGCGGCTACGAAGCACGCTTTACCCGCTGCGGCATCTGCACCCTGACAAAGGAGCTTGGCCTTTACGACCTGACCCCGGCCATGTGCCATCTGGACTACACCATGAGCGATGCCGGCGGTGCAAGCACCTTTGTGCGGCAGTATACCCTTGCTTCCGGCGGGCCTTACTGCGACTGCGGCTATCATAAAAAGTAAGCATCCATACAAAAGAGGACACCCGCCGGGGGTGTCCTCTTTGCATTTAAGTAAGGGTCACAGCAGCAGATCGAACAGGCCGATCATGACCGGCATAGACACAATGGAAAGCAGCGTTGTCAGCACATACAGCGCACTGGAATGCGCCGCGTCACGGTCATAGAGCTGAGCCATGGAGGTAACGGTAGCACAGGCAGGGGTGATGGCGGCAAGGTAGACCGTCATCAGGATGTTCTTGCCGTCGGCCACCCAGCTGGATGCACGGCAAGCCCACAGCAGCACCAGAACCACCAGCGGGCATACCACCAGACGCAGCACTGTGGGCAGATAGTTGCGGCGGGTGCAGAACACCTCCCGCAGCGGCTTTTCTGCAATGGCCATACCGGCCAGCAGCATGCCCATCGGTCCCATCATGTTGCCCACTGAGCTCATGGTATTCTGCAGCGGTGCAGGCAGCACCACGCGGAACCAGTACAGCAGTGCACCGGCTGCAATGGCGATCATGTTGATATTGGTGAGCACCTTTTTCCAGTCCAGCGCACTGCTGCCCTGCAAAAGGGAACTGGCGTGGGTCCACAGCAGCACCAGCTGCACAATGATGAATGCGCAGGAGTAAATGACATACGCATCGCCCATCAGCGCCTTGACCAACGGGATCACCAGTGCAGCGGCGTTGCTGTAGATCACATTCACCTGCTCCACGGCATCCAGCTTGAGCGGGCGGCTCAACAGGGCGCTGAGCACCAGCAGCACCACATGGATGGCCACCGCAATGCCCATGGAATACAAAAGGCCCTTGCGGATCTCTGGCGTATCGTTGATCTGAAATGCGTTGATGATCACGCAGGGCGTGACCAGATACACCATGACCACTGAGAGCACCCGGCTGTCGCTGGCCTTCAGCAGTCCCACCTTGACCACAGCATAGCCCATGATCAGAATGAGAAACAGCTGTGCGATCTGCTGCATCAATAACAGACTTATCTCCATTGTTTTTTCCTTTCCCCTTCCCTTTTTCAAAACCCAAAGGGAGAGCCGCCTTCCGCAAGGCAGCTCTCCCCTTTTTCTGATTTTATTTGCCGCTCGTCAGCCGCGCCACATGCAGCGCCAGATAGGCGGTTTCCTCGTTGGGCAGAAACACGCCGTACTTGCGCAGCACAAAGGTGCGTATCTTTTCCGCGCAGGTCACCGCTGCCGGGTAATTCTGCTGCATCTGCTGGAACAGAAAGTCGTCCTCGCTGTCCATCAGCTTGCCGGAGAAGAACCGCTCGGCAAAATACTGCAGGTGGCTCACGAACCGCGCATAGTGGATGCTCTCGGTGCTCACCGGGCAGTGCATGCTGTAGGTGACAATGTTGGACAGGTCACCGATCAGCCGCGCTGCCCGCATGGCATCGTAGCCGGCCTGCGGGTCCTGCCGGGCGTTGACGATATGGAAGGCGATGTTGCCTGCCTCTTCGTCCGGCAGCTCGATGCCAAGCTTTTCCTTTACCTTCTGCAGGCCGCGCTGGCCCACCGCGTACTCCTTGGGATAAAAATGCTTGATCTCCCAGAAGATGCGGTTGGTCACCACAAGGCCCTTTTGCTGGCGCTCCACTGCAAAATGCAGGTGGTCGGTCAGCAGCAGATAGATGTGTGCCGAAAGCTTGACCCCCAGCGACTGCTCTGCGTCGTCCACAATGTCCTGCGTCAGTTCCAGATAGGATGCCGGAATGCTGGAAAACAGCTCCAGCATAGGCTGTGCGTCCGGGTTGGACAATGGAAGGAACACGCGGTCTGAGGGCTGCCGTTCAATGGGTTCGCCCGCCTTGCGGCCATAGCCGATGCCCTTGCCCAGCAGGATGGATTCTTCGCCGCTGTCGTCCCGCACCAGCACAACACTGCTGTTCAGCACCTTCTGAATGTGCATCGGTCCTTCCTCCTCCCGTTGAAACCTTCGGACTGCCGCTTAGTCCAGATCTTCGCCGTTGGAAGCAATGACCTTCTTGTACCAGTAGAAGCTGTCCTTGCGGCTGCGGGCCAGAGTGCCGTTGCCCAGATCATCCTGATCCACATAGATGAAGCCGTAACGCTTGGACATCTGGTTGGTGGATGCAGAGATCAGGTCGATGGGTGCCCAGGTGGTATAGCCCCACATCTCAACACCCTCGTCGATGGCCTTGCCCATCTCGCTGATGTGCTGGCGGAAGTACTCCACACGGTAGGGGTCGTGGATGGAGCCGTCGGCCTCTACCACGTCCTTGGCACCCATGCCGTTCTCCACTACCATCAGCGGCTTGCGGTAACGGTCGTACAGCTCGATCAGGCTGTAGCGCAGGCCCTTGGGGTCGATCTGCCAGCCCCAGTCGGTGGAGGGCAGATACGGGTTCTTGACGCCCAGCACGGTGTTGCCGGGGGTGCGCTCTGCGTTCGGGTCCACAGACTCGGTCATGGTCATATAGTAGCTGCAGGAAACAAAGTCCACACAGCCTGCCTTCAGGGTGGCAGCGTCCTCGGGCAGCATTTTCACATGGATGCCCTTGCGCTCGAACATCTTGAGGATCAGGCGCGGGTACTCGCCCCAGACGTGCACATCGGCATAGAACAGGTTTTCCAGATTCTTGGCCTGTGTAGCCAGCTCATCATCGGGTGCGCAGGTGCGGGCATAGGTGGTGAGCTTGGTGAGCATGCAGCCCACCTTGCTGCCGGGAATGATCTCGTGGCAGTCCTTGACCACCATGGCGCTGGCCACCAGCTGGTGGTGCAGGGCCTGATAGCAGGTCTCCAGCATCTTATCCTCGGGCACGCGGCTGGGGATGATGCCGGCGGTGGTGAACGGGTGGCGGATCACGCTGTCCACCTCGTTGAAGGTGAGCCAGTACTTGACCTGATCCTTGTAGCGCTCAAAGCACGCATGGCAGAACTTTGCAAAGCAGTCGATCACGCGGCGGTCCACCCAGCCATTGTACTTGGTGGCCAGTGCCAGCGGCATTTCGTAGTGGCTCAGCGTGACCAGCGGCTCGATGCCGTTCTTGTGCATCTCAGCGAACAGGTCGCTGTAGAACTGCAGGCCCTTTTCGTTCGGCTGGGCTTCCTCGCCGGTGGGGAAGATGCGGGTCCATGCAATGGAAACGCGCAGCATGGTAAAGCCCATCTCGGCAAACAGCTTCAGGTCTTCTTTGTAATGATGGTAGAAATCGATGCCGCGGCGCTTGGGATAATAGGTATCGTCCTTGTCGGCCATGGCAGCAGCAATGTGTGCATCGTCCATGGCAACATGGGACTTGTAATCTTTCACGTCAGTGTTGGGCTTGTAGGTGGCAACATCGGCCACGCTGGGGCCTTTGCCGTCCACGTTCCATGCGCCCTCTACCTGATTAGCGGCAACCGCGCCGCCCCAGAAAAAGCCTTTGGGGAAACTCATTTATTTGCCTCCAGTTTCAGCAGTGCGGCACCGGGCACCACAGCGCCCTCGGCCACAGTCTTGATGGTGAACTCATCGGCGTTTGTCACGACGATGGGGGTAGTTACATCATAACCGTCTGCCTTGATTCCGTCAAGGTCAAACTTCATCAGAAGCTGGCCTTTCTTGACAGTCTCGCCGTCCTTGACCTGCGGGTCAAAGCCCTTGCCGTCGCGCTTGACGGTGTCCATGCCGATGTGCATGAGCAGCTCAGCGCCGGCAGTGGTCTTCATGGAGATGGCGTGCTTGGTGCCGAACACGGACTCGATCACGCCGTCTGCGGGGGCATACAGTTCGCCCTTCTCGGGCACCACGGCAATTCCGTCGCCCAGGATCTTCTGGGAGAACACCTCATCCTTCACCTCATCCAGTGCAATGGCCTTGCCCTGCAGGGGGCTGCCAACGGTGGAATCCGCAGCAGCTGCGTCTGCAGCAGTCTCGGGAGCGGGTGCAGCGGTCTCATCCTCTGCGGGGGTCTCGTCCTTGTACAGAATGAAGGACAGTGCGAAGGAAGCAACAACGGAGATCACCAGACCGATGGCAGCCCACAGAATGTTCTTGCCGTTATCCGGGTCAACGAACATGGCCATGCCAGCCAGACCGGGGCCCATGGCAACGAATGCCTTGACCTTCATCAGGCCAACGAACAGACCGCCGATGAAGCTGGAAGCCACAACGGACATCATGACCTTCTTGTGCTGCAGGGTAACGCCGTACAGAGCAGGCTCAGTGATGCCGAACAGGCCGGAAATACCAGCGGAGATCGCGGTAGCGCGCAGGTTCTCGTCCTTGGTCTTCAGTGCAACGCCGAGGCAGGCACCGCCCTCAGAGATGTTGTGTGCCAGAGAAGCAGGCATGTACAGCATTTCAAAGCCGGGGTCGGAAATAGAAGCAACTGCGTAGGGGACCAGAGCCTTGTGCATACCCATGGAGATCATGAACGGCAGCACGGCAGCCAGCAGAGCAACGGCCAGCCAGCCCAGAGTGTTGTACAGAGCCAGGATCACGGTGGTCAGCAGAGCACCGATGTTGTAGCCCAGAGGTCCGAGGACGACCAGCGCCACAGGGAAGCCGATGCCGAAGCACAGCATGGGCACAAAGAACACGCGGATGGCCTTGGGGCACCACTTGTTGGCCCACTTTTCAATAAAGGACATGAAAATGACGGTCAGGATAGCCGGGAACACCTGTCCGCCGTAAGCGATGTTCTGCAGCTTGATGCCGAGGAAGTAAGCACCGCCCTCGGTAGCCAGCAGAGCGGAAACATTGGGATGGATCATGGCAGCAGCCAGAGCCACCGCCACCAGCTTGTTGCACTTGAACTTGGTTGCAGTGGTGAAGGCGACCATGACAGGCAGGTAGTACAGAGCTGCATCTGCCACGCCGACGAACACCTTATAGGCGATATCGCCGCTGCTCATCAGGCCCAGAGTGCTCAGCAGCACCATCAGAGCCTTCAGAACGCCTGCACCTGCAATGGCGGGGACCAGCGGCTGGAAGATGCCGACCATGTAGTCCAGAATAATGCCGCCGATCTCTTTTTTGCCCTTGGGAGCAGCGGGAGCTGCAGCCTGACCTGCGTTGAAGGTGCCCAGCTTGAGCAGCTCATCGTACACTTCGATGACATCGTTGCCGATGACCACCTGACACTGCGGGCCGCTGGAAATAACGCCCATGACACCGGCAGTCTTTTTCAGGGCTGCAGCATCCACCTTGGAGGTGTCTGCCAGAGTGAAGCGCAGGCGGGTGGAGCAGTGCTCGACCTGCACAACGTTCTTTTCGCCGCCAACCAGACGCAGCACGTCGGAGGCAGTCTGCTTGTAGTTTTTCATTGTGTTCTCCTTTACCTTGTGTGTGGTGGCATTCCCCTGCCGCCCGGCCGAAGCGGACAAAAGAAAAAGACCCAACAGAATGACCCCATGTACAATTTCTCCCGGAATCATAGTATCTAGCTACAATTCACCCAAAAGAAAAGGTATTCGTCATTCCATCAGATCCTGCCTGCATTACCAGTAACATGTCCAACTGGATATTGTGGTATTAGTATATCAATCCTCTTTTCGTTTTTCAATATGACTTTTTCACAAAATAAATCTTGAAAAATTATGAAGTTCGTATATTCGTTTGTTTTTTCACATAGCTGCCGGTGTGTGCTCATGTTCTCCTTTCACCGCCCTGCCCTGATGCCGACCGCACATCTTGCGCACCGCGCCGCCGCTTGCTATAATAAGTGTAACGATCTGTTTCTTACTTTTTACATACAGGAGGTACGATCCATGCGCGTTGCTTACGAGACGATGCTGGCCGAATTTGAGCGGGTCCTGACCAAATACGGTTTCAGCCCAGAGCGTGCCCACGAAGCGGCCGAGATCTTTGCCCAGAACAGTCTGGCCGGCGTGTTCAGCCACGGGCTGAACCGCTTCCCCCGCGTGGTGGAATATCTGCGCAAGGGCGAGATCGACCCCGCCGCCGAGGCCGAGTGCATTGCCAGCTTTGGTGCCATGGAGCGCTGGGACGGCAAGCGCGGCTTTGGCCCGCTGAACGCCAAGCACGCCATGGACCGTGCCGTAGAGCTGGCACATCAGTTCGGCATTGGCATGGTGGCGCTGGGCAACAACAACCACTGGATGCGCGGCGGCACCTACGGCTGGCAGGCCGCAGACGCGGGCTGCATCGGCATCTGCTGGTCCAACACCTGCCCCAACATGCCTGCATGGGGCGCAAAGGACAGCCACATCGGCAACAACCCGCTCATTCTGGCTGTGCCGCGCTCGAACGGGGAGCACATCATGGTGGACTGCGCCCTGAGCCAGTTCAGCTACGGCAAGCTGGAAACGATGCGTCTGGCCGGCAAGCAACTGCCTGTGGTGGGCGGCTACGATGCAGACGGCAACCTGACCACCGACCCTGCTGCCATTGAAGAGACCCGCCGCATGATCCCCATTGGCTACTGGAAGGGCAGCGGTCTTTCCATCCTGCTGGATATGATCGGTACTATCCTGACGGGCGCAAACTCGGTGGCAAAGATCGGCACCTTTGGCGATGAAGTGGGCCTGACCCAGATCATGATCGCCATTGATCCGGCAAAGTTCCAGTCCGCCGACCTCACCGATGCCGTCATTGATGCCATTGCCGCCGATGTGGCATCCAGTGAGCCTGCCGAGCCGGGCCGTGAGGTGCGCTGCCCCGGCATGGGCGAGCACCGCAGCCGCAAGGAAAATATGGAGCTTGGCATCCCGGTGGCCGAGGAAAAGTGGGCCGAAGTACTGGCGATGTGATGTAATGTTAAAAAGGGGTGTCTCTCCGGCAGACAGAGAGACACCCCTTTTCTTTTTATCTGTGGTTTTCCGCAAATATCCGGCCCAGCTGGGACAGGATATCATGCGGCAGCATTCCGTACTCGCCAAGCGCAGCAGCGGCACGGTCGGCAGCAGCGCCGTGCAGATACACCGCGCAGGCCGCAGCTTCGTATGCAGGCAGGCCGCAGGCCAGCAGCGCCGCCGTCATGCCGGCCAGCACATCCCCGCTGCCGCCCCGGGCAAGGCCCGGGTTGCCGGTGGGGTTTGTGCACACCCGGCCATCCGGTGCAGCCACCACGGTACGGCAGCCCTTGAGTACCACCACAGCGTTCCATTTTTCCGCATACTGGCAGGCGATCTCTTCCCGGTCTGCATTGATCTGCGCCGCCGAAAGCCCGGTAAGCCGGGCCATCTCGCCGGGGTGCGGGGTCACGATCAGCTCTCCCGCCGGGTGCGGCAGCGCTTTGCCCTCGGCCAGCAGCTGCGCGGCGGCGTTCAGGCCATCGGCATCCAGCACCGCGCTGCCTGCAAAGCCGGGCAGCAGCTTCTGCACCAGCGTGCGTGTTTCGGCCGCGCGGGCCGCGCTCTGGGCCGTACCCCCAAGGCCGGGGCCCAGCAGCAGCACCGTCGCCTTCTGGCGCTGGATCTGTGGAATGCTCTCCGGTGAGATGCCGCCATCAGCCCCCGCCACGCAGGGACACAGGCAGCATTCCGGCAGGCGGGCCACCGCAGCGGCCAATACCGGCTCCACGCTGGCCAGCGTTACAATGCCTGCACCGGTGCGCAGGGCACCTTCTGCTGCCAGCAGGGCCGCACCGCGGTAATATGCGCTGCCTACCACAGCCAGCACGGCGCCAAAGCTGCCCTTATGGCTGTCGCGCGGGCGCGGCGGGATGCTGTGCCAGACAAATTCGGCTGTGATCTCGGTTGACATTTTATGCTTCCCCCTGCACCAGTTTGCGGATCTGCTTTTCCACGTTCTGCACTTCCTCGTGGAACATGCGGGCGGAGACGCGCAGTGCACCGTGGCCCAGAATGATGATCTGCTCCATGCCGTCGGAAGTAGCCACACGCACCCGCCGCCCCTTGCCGATCTCATGAGTAACATGCTCGATGAACATATCGGCGGTTTCCGCTTCCTTGGTGTAGACCACATGGATATTGTGGTACTGCTCAATGCTGCCGGGGCTGCCCGGCACACGGTAGGCATCGAATACAAGAATAAGATTGCACTTCTGGTAGCCCTGATAGTTGCACAGAATATCCATCAGCTTATGACGGGCCGCTTCCAGACTGTCCTTGGCAAGAGCGTTCAGCTCATCCCATGCAAAGATGATGTTGTAGCCGTCCACCAGCAGATATTCGGGCAGGATCTCCCACTGCTGGGCATCAAAGTCCGGGCGTTCCCGCTTTTGCACCGGGCGGAATGCCGCCAGCGGGTCCCGTTTGACGGGGCCATAGGTGCGCTCGAAGATTTTGAGCAGCTCGGCATCCTCTTCCAATGTTGCGCGGTAAGCCGCTGTCCGGCGCTGGGGCATGGCCTGTGCCTCCTGCTCCGGGCTTTTGCTTTTTCCCCAGCCGCTGTCCACATGCATGTGGCTGCGCACCTGATCCCATGGCACCACAAAGCCCGCGCCATGGGCACAGAACACCGAATCTGCCGGGTTGTCGAGATCGTGCTCCGGCTCATAGCCCACGGCTTCCATGATCTCCGCCGCATTGTGGCAGGGCCGGTAGCCGTCCAGCGTCAGGGTCAGGTGTCCCCGGCCCCGGGTATAGCCCACCACTTCCATGGGGTAGCTGCGCATGGTGGCCACCGGTGCAAAACCGGTGAGCACAGCAGTCTCTTCCCCGCTCTCTGGCGGATCAAAGCTGCCCTCCATGCGCTGGATATCGGTCATGGCACGGCCAAGGTTTTCCACCGGCACTTCCAGCCGGAAGGCATACCATGGCTCCAGCAGCTGGCTTTTGGCCAGCATCAGGCCCTGCCGCACCGCGCGGTAGGTCGCCTGCCGGAAATCGCCGCCCTCCGTGTGTTTGAGGTGGGCGCGGCCCGCAATGAGGGTGATCTTCACGTCTGTCAGCGGCGCACCGGTCAGCACACCGATGTGCTGCTTTTCTTCCAGATGGGTCAGCACAAGGCGCTGCCAGTTCTTGTCCAGCACCTCTTCCCGGCAGTCGGCGGCAAACTGCATCCCGCTGCCGCGGGGCAGCGGTTCCAGCAGCACATGCACCTCGGCATAGTGGCGCAGCGGCTCATAGTGGCCCACGCCCTCCATCGGCTCGGTAATGGTCTCCTTATACAGAATGCCGCCGGGGCCGAACTCCACCTGCAGGCCGAACCGCTCTGCCAGCAGGCTGCGCAGCACTTCCAGCTGCACCTCACCCATGAGCTGCACATGGATCTCTCCCAACGTCTCGTTCCATACCACATGGAGCTGCGGTTCCTCTTCTTCCAGCCGGTGCAGCTTGCCCAGCGCCGCGTGCACATCAGCCCCCTCCGGCAGCAGCACCTGATAGCTCAGCACCGGCTCCAGCACCGGCACATCGCTGTCGCGTTCCGCGCCAAGGCCCTCGCCCGGGCGCGCCTTGGTCAGGCCGGTGACGGCGCACACCTGCCCCGGGCCGATGGCTTCCGCCAGCGTATACTTTGCGCCGGAGTACAGCCGCAGCTGGTTCGCCTTTTCCTCCCACGGTTCACCATCTGCTTCGCCGGAGAGCTGAGCCTTTACCTTCAGTTCGCCGCCGGTCACGCGCAGCCATGTCAGGCGCGCGCCCTGCTCATCCTGCGACACCTTGAACACCTTGGCACCAAAGGCATCCAGCGCGGGAGCCAGACGGGTATAGCGGTCAATCCCGGCCAGCAGAGCGTCCACGCTTTCCAGTGCATCGTTTTCGGTACGCCGCAGTGCCGAACCGAACCAGCACGGGAACACATGCCGCCGTGCAATGGCCGGGACGATGTCCGCATCGGTCAACTGCCCGGCATCCAACATCCGGTTCATCAGGTTTTCGTCACACAGGGCCAGTGCTTCGTCCCGGTCGGCCTGCGGCGCATCAAAGGCCACAAAGCCCTCGCCCAGACGGTGGTTCAGCTGGGCGAGCAGCTCTTCCCTGCTCTTGCCGGGCAGGTCCATCTTATTCACGAACACAAAGGTGGGCACATGGTAGCGCCGCAGCAGCCGCCAGAGCGTCTCGGTGTGGCTCTGCACGCCGTCGGTGCCGCTGACCACCAGCACGGCGTAATCCAGCACCTGCAGGGTGCGCTCTGTCTCGGTGGAAAAATCCACATGGCCGGGGGTATCCAGCAATGTGATATCCGTATTGCCCGCCGTCAGCAGGGCCTGTTTGGAAAAGATGGTGATGCCGCGCGCTTTTTCCAGCGTGTCGGTATCCAGAAAGGCATCCTTGTGATCCACGCGGCCCAGCTTGCGGATCGCGCCGGCGCGGTAGAGCATGGCTTCCGAAAGGGTGGTCTTGCCGGAGTCCACATGGGCAAGGATGCCCAGAACAATTTGTTTATGCGTTGTTTCCATCCGCTTCTCCTACAATCAAAAATTCATTTTTATTGTAGCACGGAAGCACAAAAAAGAAAAGTTTTTGATTTAGAATGGCCTCCGCTGCGCTCTGGCCACATACAGCGGAATAAATATTTATATATTTCGCGTTTGTCGCGGCCTGCGGGCCGCTCCAAACGCCTTTTTCCAAATGGGGTCGAAACCCAAAAACGTAGTTTATCTTATCGGCTTTTCACGTAAAAAACAGCTCTGGAAAATCCGCAGATTTTCCAGAGCTGTAAATATAAGAATAATAATTCCGCTATTCATAGCCAAAGCGAACGCGTCGGCTATTTTAATGGTCAGTTACTCCACAATGATGCTCTTGCCGGTCATTTCAGCAGGCACAGGCAGGCCGATATACGGCAGCATGGTGGGAGCGATGTCGGCCAGACAGCCGCCCTCGCGCAGCTTCACGTCGCCGCAGCCAACAGCCAGGAACGGCACAACGTTGGTGGTGTGTGCGGTGAACGGAGTGCCGTCCGGGTTCATCATCTTCTCAGCGTTGCCGTGGTCGGCAGTGATGAAGGCGCAGCCGCCTGCGTTCAGCACAGCAGTGACCACCTGATCCACAGCGGTGTCAACGGCTTCCACGGCCTTGACCGCAGCATCGAACACGCCGGTGTGGCCCACCATATCGCAGTTTGCGAAGTTCAGGATCACCACATCGTACTTGCCGCTCTCGATGCGCTTGACGCACTCGGCAGC
>ERZ1026854.484-NODE-484-length-27878-cov-8.836826_pt1 | contig 27878 bp, 26 predicted proteins | sample MGYA00380157_ERZ1026854 | MGnify/ENA primary metagenome ERZ1026854 (study PRJEB33269, sample SAMEA4719793) | human gut metagenome | biome: human-associated habitat; feature: organic feature; material: feces | place: Cameroon | collected 2013-10 ... | reverse complement strand
CAGCTGAAAGAAATACACAAGTAATACACATTTCTCTATATACTCTTGAATTTACTGGATATAATGTTGCGGTTGAAGAAGCTATGAAAGCGTAAGAAATAACGTACCTACGTTGTTTAACGAATAAATAAAATCTCTCCCTAATTTTGGTTAGGGAGAGATTTTTGCTTATATAGACATTTTGTCGCCCAAATATTTTTATGGTGACAAAGTACATTGACGGGGAATTAATTCTATTGTAAATAGAAAATAAAACCACGCAGAAGACGATTCTGTGTGGTTTTGTGTAAATTAAATATAGCATAGCTAAAATAAGTCACGTTACTAACAAGCATTTCCATGATCACGACTATTCTGATATCATCACCGAACAGTTGCTTTTGTCATTTCTTCGCAAGCTTTTTGGCGATGATGCAGAAGAAAATGCTGAACGTCCAGCCGACGGGCATTGAGAGCCATACCGAGCTTACGCCGATAAAGCTGATATTTACGGCTGTATAGGCAAAGATGACCCTTATAATAAGTCCGATTATGCTGTTCGCGAGGAGTATTTTCAACATTCCCGTTCCGCGGAGCATACCGTTCTGGCAGGAGTTTATACCCATTATCCAATAGCAGAACGACATCGTTATCATATACGATAATCCCGTTTTTACGGCATCCTGCGAGGCTGTTCCGATATCCATAAAAAGGCTGAGAAATTGGTTGTGGAAAGCTGATATCAGCGCAAATTCGATAAGCGACATTATAATACATATTTTCAGACAAGCTTTAAAGCCCGATGAAACTCTGTCCTGCCGTCCTGCGCCGATATTTTGTGCGGTAAAAGTGGAAAGAGCGTTTGAACACGCAAGGTAGGGCATTATCGCAAAGGAATCTATCTTTGAAGCCGCTGTATAGCCTGCGAGTGCGCCCGAACCGAAGCGGTTCACGACCGCCTGTATCATCATCATTCCCACCGAGGTCACGGAGCTTTGCACTACGGAAACGGCTGCGTAGGAAAGCATTTGCTTTAACGTTTTGAATGAAAAGTGCCTATAGCTGCATTCGCGGTATTCCTTGAAATACACGCTGTGGATAAGCAGTATAAATGATATCGAAGCCGAAAATCCTTGGGCGATAAGTGTTGCGATAGCTGCGCCCTTTACTCCCATTGAAAAGCTTCCGACAAAGAGCAGATCAAGCACGATATTGATGAGCGAGGACATTATCAGCAGGGCGAGCGGAGTTTTTGAGTTCCCGAATGAGCTGAATATTGACGACTGGACGTTGTAGAGAAACATAAAGGGCATTCCTGCTGAATAGATCATCAGGTAGCTTTCCGCGTCGCTGATTATGTTTTGCGGCGTTTTCAGGACTTCGAGCAAAGGCTTGCTGAATATCAGACCTGCTGCGCCTATTACTGCCGAAAACAGCAGCGAAAAGATAAGTACGGTCGAAACGGCTGTTTTTACCTCGGAAAAATTTCTTTCGCCGTAACGCTTTGAGATGAGCACGGAGCAGCCCGTTCCCGTACCCGTTGCGAAAGCGATCATGACCATTGTGACCGCAAACGAAGCGCCGACTGCGGCGAGGGCATCATCACCGTTGAAGCGTCCGACTATGATCGTGTCAACGGTGTTGTAAAGCTGCTGAAAAAGGTTTGCAAGTATCAGAGGAAGTGCAAATCGGAATATCATTTTTGACGGTTCGCCGTTGATAAGATCAACATTTGCCGCTTTTTGCATAGCTGCACCTCTTCTCAAAGAATTAACCCTTTATCGGTAAGTCCGATCTCGGGGATCGATGGGCAGAGCGAAACAGTGAGCATAAGCATCAGCATTGGATTTTCGCTGCCCGTGGCTTTCAGAGCCTCGCTGAATTTTTCCTCGGCTGCGATCTCCTCCCCAATGCTGCCCGTTCCCATTATTCCGCAGAAAGGCATAGGTCGGAGGGCGATAAGCTTTCCGTCAACACATACGGCACTTCCGCCGCCTGCTTTCCGGACCGCTTTTACCGCAAGAAGCATATCGTCGAAGCTTGCGCCGCTGACAACGATGTTGTTTCCCTCCTGCGCAGTTGAAGAAGCGACTGCGCCTTTTTTTATTCCAAGACCTTTTATAAAGGCTTGGCCGATATTGCCGTTTTTGCCATAGCGTTCAATGACGGCAATAGGAAGAATATCACGCTCGGTATCGGGCATTATTTTTCCGCCGCAGGTTTTTAGCTTTTCGTCCGAACGGTGGGTGATAAGACTTCCTGCGGTCATTGAAATGCATATTTCGTCGGAATATTCGGCGGAGGAACTTTTTGCGAGCATTTCCGCCGTGAGTTCGGGAAGCTTTATCGTATCGAAAAGCGACGGGTATTTTCTACGGATATCGTCAGTGTTGCTTTTGTACGAAGAAATGTCTTCGCTCTTGAAGTAAACGCTTTGGATATCAAGCTTTTCAAGGCTGCTGAAAAGCACGATATCGGCGTATCTGCCGGGGGTGAGTGAACCGACCTTGCTTTCGATGCCATAGTGACGTGCGGCATTAAGCGTTGCAAGCTTTATGGCGGTTATAGGCTTCATTCCGCATTTTACGGCGATGCGGATATTGTTGTCGATACAGCCGTTTTTGAGAATATCTGACGGGGATTTATCGTCCGTGCAGAACATAAGGCTGTCCGTGGGCAGGTCATCTTTTACGACAGCGGAGATGAGCGCTTCGCAGTTCGGCTCGGAAGTTCCCTGACGGATAAAAACAGGGATACCCGAAAAAAGCCGCGCTTTAAGTTCTTCGCCGCTTTCGCTCTCGTGGTCGTCCATTATCCCTGCGGCTGCGGCGGCACAAAGCATATCGTGTCCGAGTGCAGGGCAGTGACCGTTGATATGATAGCCACCGTTTGCGGCGAAGCAGAGCTTTTCAAGGGCAGACGGCTTTAAAAGCTTCTGCGCATTGAGTTCCCCGAGGGAGAATGCGCCGAATTCGGTCATCATTTTTATCGTATCTTCGGGAGAAAAGTACGCTCCCGAGGTTTCCGCTCCCTCTGCGGCAGGCACTCTTGACGGGAATTGCAGAAAGCTGTGTACAGGCTGCTCCGAAAGCAGTTCAAGGAAAGCTTTCAAGCCGTTTTCACCTGCGGCGTTGGCGGTCTGCATAGGGTCGGTGAAGATACAGCCCGTTCCGTGTGCGGCTGCGCCCTCGCAGTAGGCTTTCGGTGAAAGATGAGAGGATTCGATATGAAGATGACAGTCGATAAAGGATGGTGAGGCGTACATTCCCTTACAGTCGATGACGGTTTCGGCTTTTGCTTCAAATTCGGGGCAGACGGAAGCTATTATCCCGCCGCATACGCCAATCGAAGCGTTTTCGACGATGCGTTCGCCGTAGATATCGATAAGCTTCATATTCACGAAAAGCTTATCGAACGGGATTTTTCCCTGCGCCGCAGAAATGAGCTTTTTCAGGCTGTCTGGTGTCATACCGATATCCTCCTTTCATTTTTCATGCAAAAAAATTACTTTGTGTAGTTCTTATAGACAGAATCGTTGAGTGCGAGATTGCACATAACGTTTATGATACATCTTGAAGCTGCGAGTGATGTAATCTCGCTTACGTCGAATGGGGGAGATACCTCAACAACGTCCATTCCGCAGATGCCCGGTGCTGTGCAGAGCTTTAACAGGCGGAGAAGCTCTCTCGGGAGCATTCCTCCGAAATCGGGTGTTCCCGTACCGGGGCAGAACGCAGCTTCGAGCACATCGATATCAAGGCTGATATAAACGGCTTTGCAGCCTTTCCAAGCAATTTCAAGAGCAGTTTCGGCTACCTTGTCGATGCCGTATTTGTCGATATCCTCCATTGAGATAGCGGTAAGTCCGCTGTCACGGACGAACTTCGACCATGACTTGCAGCAGTTGCCGCCGATGCCGACCTGAACGAGATTTTTCGCCGAAACGTTCGGGAGATGAGTTGCATGATACCATTCCGTTCCGTGCATTTTTTCGTCCATTTGAATAGCATCGCAATCGCTGTGGCGGTCGATATGTATAACGCCGATGTTGCCGTCGATGTAAGGCGCAAGTCCTCGGAGTGAGGGGAAAGATGTGGAATGATCTCCGCCGAGAATGATAGGCATTGTGCCCTGAGAAGCGATAAAGCCGATGCCCTTTGTGATCTGGTCAAAGGTTTTTTCCGAGTTTGCGGGGAGGGTGTAGATATCGCCGACATCGCAGAGTTTTACCTTTTCGTAAAGATCAACGCCGTAGTCGGGGTTGAACGGGGATATCTGCGATGAAGCGTGTCTGATGCCCTGAGGGCCGAGTCTTGTTCCCGAGCGGTTCGATGTTCCGCTGTCGTATGGGATACCCACAACGGCGATATCATAGTTTCCGACATCGTGGACATCTTCGCAGAACGGACTTCTCAGAAATGTTTCATGACCCGTGTATGTGGGACTCAGCGAAGTCCTTGCGAAGCAGGACATTCCCTCGGAATTGATGCTGTCGGCAGGTTCAAGACCCTGAGCAACTGCCTTTGCCATAAGCGTCGGAAAACGCGATGAACCAAAGGTATCATATTTATCGGCGTTCTGCATTGCGAGCAGATCATTTCTTGCGATCATTTCGATCATTCCTTTCTTATTCTTTGGGATAAACGGGGTATTGCAGCTCGATGACCGTTTCGGACGGTTCATCGGTGAGGGTAATATCCACCTGATAAATGAGTATTCCCCGACTGCTCATCGTGAAGCCGTTCTCGTCGGCGATGAATCTCATTTTTGCGATTATCTCGCCGAGATATCCCGTGCTGTCGGCATGATAGGCGCAGATGTATTTTCCTCCGCCGACAACGGCGAAATTTTTCTTGTCCGATTCCGTTTCCGAGCAGAAAAGCATCGGGCAGACATCTGCTCGGAACTCGCTGTCGATGACCGAATCGTTGACCTCCATTGCGACCTTGTTTGTGGCGAGGATAGGGGATTCGGTATCGAGCGATTCTTCGAGCTTCATAAATTCAATGGCTGTTTTGTTCGTGGAAAGGCTGTTGTGCTTGCCTTTCAGCGCATATCTTTCGGGGATATCCTTTATAACGGGGCTGTCAAGCACGAAATCCGCTGTTTTTATGTGTGCGAGGAAATCCAGCTTCTTTTCAAGGATACTGTAAAGCTTTTGCTTTTCCTCGATCTCCTTTTTCAGCACTTCGAGGTGTCGGGAAAGGACTTTTTCGGATTTTTCGAGGTTGCGGCAGGTCATAAACTCCTCGATCTCGTTGAGCGAAAGGTTCATCTTGCGAAGCTCCTTTATCGTGCCGAGATGTTCGCACTGATCCATGGAATAATATCTTCTCCCGTTGGTCTTATCAACGTAATTCGGCTTGACAAGACCTATCCTGTCGTAATATCGGAGCGTATCGGAGGAGAGTCTGCGGTACTTTGCGACCTCGGTTATCGTCAGATAGCGGCGGCTGAGGTCGGAGGGGATATCTCCGTTGTTTTCGATAAGCTCATCGTCGAAATATTCATCGCTTTTCTTCATTTTAGCCGCCCCTTTCTTTATTCGAGAGCCTCTTTGCCCTCAGCTCCCGTTCTTATTTTTATGACATTTTCAACTTCATATACGAATATCTTTCCGTCGCCGACCTTGCCCGTGTAAAGCACCTTTTTGAGCGTGTCAACGAGCAGTCCGAGCGGAACTGTGCTTATGACTATCTCGACCTTTATCTTCGGCAGGAGGTGGGATTCATATTCCGCGCCGCGGTAAAGTTCATTCCGTCCCTTTTGTATGCCGCAGCCGCTTACGTTTGAAACGGTCATACCCGTGATATCGAGCTTATCCATTGCGATACGGAGCGTTTCAAACTTTGATGCGTTCATAATTACAACGACCTTGCGTATCTTTCCGTCTGCCTTGTAGTCTTCCTTGTTCAGCTCGGTCGATTCGTCTATCGCTCTGATGATAGGCGCGCCCTCGCTTTCCTCCGCCATAAGATGTGCAGAACCGACGAAGTCAGCGTAGCTGCTTGCAAGACCGTGTTCACACTTGTCAAGACCTGCAATTTCGTTTTCGGCGCTCACTCTTACGCCGACAGTATGTTTAAGAAGCAGGAACAAGCCGCCGATAACAGCGCCAGACCAGCAGGCGGCTGCAAGAACGCCGAGTATCTGAACTCCCAGACCGCCGAAGCTGTCAGTGTAGATAACGCCCGTTTCGGTGGAGAAAACGCCCGTGAGTATCGAGCCTGTCGCTCCGCATAAGCCGTGAACGCTCACTGCGCCGACGGGATCGTCAACTTTAAGCTTATTGATAAGCTCAACGCCGAACACGAGGACGAAGCCGCAGATAATGCCGATGCAGAGCGCACCGAGCGGAGTTACGACATCGCAGCCGCAGGTGATGCCGACAAGTCCTGCGAGCGCACCGTTAAGGGTCATCGAAACATCGGGCTTTCCGTATCTTGCCCAGGTGATGAACATTGCTGTTGCTGCGCAGGCAGCTGCGGAGATGTTCGTATTGAAGAACAGACCGCCGAGTTTTTCGGGTTCAAAGCCGTTTTCGGTGAGGATAACGGAGCTTCCGTTAAAGCCGAACCAGCCGAACCAGAGAATGAATATTCCGAGTGCGGCGATAGTGAGGTTGTGTCCGGGGATAGCTTTTGGCTTGCCGTCTTTGTTGAATTTTCCTATTCTCGGGCCGACTATAGCAGCTCCGACGAATGCCGCAGCAGCGCCGACAACGTGTACTGCCGTTCCTCCTGCGAAATCGTGGAAGCCGATGCTTTTCAGCCAGCCGTTGCTGTTCCATATCCAGTGTCCCGATATGGGGTAAACGAGTGCGCTCATCACTGCGGAATAAATAAGATATGCTCTGAAAGATGTTCTTTCCGCAAGCGCTCCCGAGGCGATAGTCGTTGATGTTGAGCAGAAAACGGAAGCATACAGGATAAACGCCATAACAGGCAGCCCTGCCGTGAAGCCGTAGCTTTCAAAGGAGAGAAATTCGGGCTTTCCGATAAATCCGCCTGCCGAGCTTCCGAACATCAGTCCGAAACCTATCACCCAAAAAAGCAGCGAACCCAGACAGTAATCCATCAGATTTTTCATAATGATATTGCCTGCGTTTTTTGCACGGGTAAGACCCGTTTCAAGCATTGCGAAGCCTGCCTGCATTATGAATACGAGAGCCGAGCATAAAAGCACCCATACAATTTCAAGATAAGGCATTTGTATGTACTTCCTTTCTGCCGTACTGCCGCCTTACCGCATATTTTTCAGCGGAAAGGCGGTCGGCAATATTGTTACTTTGCTGTATGAACGTCTGCGTAGGTGAAGTTATACCAGAACATCGGGCTTGGAGTATATGTGAAGTTAGTATTGAGAGCGTAAGTGTCGATTCCCGTGTAGAGGTCGAGGTAAGGACATTCATCTGCATAGATCTTGTAAGCCTTTGTGTAGTTGTCCATCTTTACGCTGACATCATCGGAAGAAAGTGCAGCATCAAGGTAGCCGTCTGCTTCGGCATTTGTCCAAAGAGCCTGATTCGTGCCGCCCTGAACAGCGTTTGAACCGAGGTACATCGTTCCGAGAAGTCCGTAAGGATCGAGATAGTCGGACATCATATATGTTCCCACTGCGTCGTAGTATCTGTTTTCATTTTCATCGAGCGTATAGCCGTACATATAGCTGAAATATTCGCTGGACGGAACTTCGACGATGTTCATTGTGATAGAACCGCTCGCATCGATCATTGACTTTAAGAATTCAGCCTGCTTCTTGTTGTTCGAGTTGCAGATATAATCGAAGCTGAAGCCGTCGGGGTATGCGGACTGTGCAAGATATTCGGCAGCCTTGTCATAATCCTGCGAATAGGAAGCGGATTCGGAAATGGTCTTGTCCCACATATCCTTGTCCATATACATCATGGAGGAGGGGAGTACGACAGTTCCCGCTTCGCTTGCGTAAGCGCCGCCGATAACGGAAGTTACCTGAGATTTATCGATGCAGCTGATAACAGCCTTTCGTGCGTTCACATCATTGAACGGCTCCTTCGCTGTGTTGAATGCGATATAGTTTGCGGTCGTGCCCTCGCAGGTGATAACGTTGATCTTATCTGTGGAATCATATACCGACTTGACATCGTTCGAGATGCCGTAAACGAGATCGACCTGACCGCTCTTTGCGGCAAGGGCAAGTGCGCTTTCGTCCTCGATGATGTAGAATTCGATCCTGTCGATATCGAGGTTGTCCGAGCCGCCCCACCAGTTCTCGTTCTTTTCCATAACGATCTCGCTGCCCGAAGCCCATGAAACAAGCTTGTATGGACCTGTGCCTGCTGCGCTGCCCTCGGCTGAACCGTACTTGTCGCCCTCGGCTTCAACTACCGATTTCTCCATAATGCAGCATGGTGAAGCCGCAGGAACGTACTTCCATGTTGAATCGGGGTGGGAAAGATGAACCGTGAGTGTGCGTGTTGCTTCATCAACTTCAAAGGATTCAACGCTTGCGAAAAGATAGCTCATATAGTAGCCGTCTTCCTTTACACGGTTGAGGGAGAAGAGAACATCGTCCATTGTAAGCTCGTTTCCGTCGGCGAACTTTACGCCCTCTCTGATCTTGTATGTATATGTTGTATCATCGACCTGTTCCCAGCTTTCTGCGAGAGCAGGTTCAACATCTGTGCCGTCTGCTGTGAAGTTGAGCAGAGTATCATAGCAGTCATAGCCTGCAAAGCAGGACGCAACGCTTGTGAAATCCGCAGGGTCGAATGAGGACGGTTCACGGGTGTAGCCGACCTTTAAAACAGTTTCGCCGTTTTCATCGGTAGTTGCTGCAGCCGATGCTGTACTGCTGCCGCTTGAAGTATCAGCTGTGTTCGAGCAGCCTGTCGGGATACCGACCATTAATAATGCAGCTGTAAAAGCAGCGACCTTTTTCAGATTTTTCATTTCATAAGCTTTCATGATTTATTCCTTCCTTTCAAAGGTTTTTTCCTTTTCAAAAACTATTCTTTCGGTGCGCCTATCGGGAAATGGCAGGCAACATAGTGTCCGTTGCCCATATCCTTTAGCTTCGGCGTTCTGTTGTCGCATAGACCTTCTTTGAAATATTTGCATCGTCCTGCAAAGCGGCAACCCTCGGGGACATCTATCGCATTCGGGATATCTCCCTCGAGCAGGATATGTTCCTTTTCAATGAAAGGGTGTTCCTTTGGCTTTGCGGAAACAAGAGCTTCGGTGTAGGGGTGCATAATGTTTGCATACACCTCGTCAACGGGTCCCATTTCCATTATTGCGCCGAGGTAAACGACCGCAAGCTTGTCGCAGACGTGCTTTACAACGTTGAGGTCGTGCGAAATGAACAGTATCGTCTGACCGTAGTCCCTTTTCAGGTCGAGCAGAAGATTGAGAATGTTCGCCTGAACCGAAACGTCAAGCGCGGAAACGGGTTCATCGGCAAGAATGAAGTCGGGACTGAGCATCAATGCTCTGACGATCGCAAGACGCTGGAGCTGACCGCCCGAAATTCCCGTCGGATATCTCGAAAGAACATCTTCCGAAAGTCCGATGTATTTCATAAGCTCGGAGAGCCGCTTTTTGTAGACCTCAGGCTTTATGCCGTTTATCTTCGCAGGCTCTTCAAGGCTGAAGCGGAGCGTTTTCTTCGGGTTGAACGAAGCAAGAGGGTTCTGAAAGACCATTTGCATTCTTGGGCGAAGCGCGTCAAGCTCTTTCTTTTTCAGATGAGTGATATCCTTTCCGTCAAAATATATCTCTCCGCTGTCGATATCGATAAGCTTTAAGATACATCTTCCCATAGTGGATTTTCCCGAGCCGCTTTCGCCGATGATACCGAAAATTTCGCCCTTGTTAATATCAAGGCTGACATCATCGACAGCGTGAACGTATTTTATCTTCGATTTGGCGAGCTTGTAATCGCCGAGCGGAAAGTATTTTTTGATATGTCTAACACTTATGAGCGGTTCAGACATTTTGTGCCACCTCCTGCCATTTGAAGCAAGCAGCCGTGTGACCCTCGCCGACCGTTTCCGTTACGGGAACGCCGTTCCTGCATTTTTCGCAGGAGTATGAGCATCTCGGCTCAAAGGGACAGGCTTTGAATTTTTCGTAAAGCAGCGGAGGACTTCCTGCGATGCTTTTCATTCGTTTTTCCGTGTCCGATTCTTTCGGATTGCTTTCGAGCAGTGCCTTTGTGTATGGATGTGACGGGTGATCGAAAATATCGCCTACGCTGCCCGATTCAACGACCTTACCCGCATACATTACGGTCACGCTGTCGCAGATCTCGGCAACAACGCCAAGGTTGTGAGTGATTATGATAACGGACATTCCCGTTTCGCGCTGGAGTTCTTTTATAAGATGAAGTATCTGCGCCTGAATGGTAACATCGAGCGCCGTTGTCGGTTCATCTGCGATGAGGAGCTTCGGCTTGCACGAGAGTGCCATTGCTATCATTATTCTCTGGAGCATACCGCCGCTCATTTCAAAAGGATACTGGCTGTATCTTTTTTCGGCAGGGGTAATGCCTATCTTTTCAAACATTTCAATGACCTGATCGTGAGCAGCCTGCCTGCTGAGATGCTTTTTTTGGCGGAGCATTTCGGCGATCTGTTCGCCTGCTTTCATTATTGGGTCGAGCGAGGTCATCGGGTCTTGGAATATCATAGCCGCATCATTTCCTCGGAAATCCGAGAGCTGCTTATGATCCATTTTGAGAATATCGGCTTCGCCTTTGTCGGTATTGTAAAGTATCTGACCGCTGTACCGTGAAAGCTCATCATTGTGAAGACGGATTATCGATTTTGCGGTAACGCTTTTTCCGCAGCCGCTTTCTCCGACGATGCCGTGTATCTCGCCCTTTCTGACTTCGATATTCACACCCTGAACGGCGTAAACAATTCCTCTGACCGTCATAAAATCCGTTTGCAGGTCTTTTATTTCGAGAAGATCTTCATTTTTCACGGTTTTCACGCCCCTTTCTTCAAGGATCCTGAACGAAGCAGCTTTTTCTCATACTGCTTGAATGATGGAAGCTTTCTCAAAGACGGATCGATATAATTCTGTATTCCGTCGCTGAAAAGGTTTATTGAAACTGTTACGGTGATAATGCATATCGCAGGGATAACGAGCAGCGAAGCGTTGTTGTAGATGTTGCCCATACCGTCCTTGAGGAGCGTTCCCCAGTCTGCATCGGGCGCTTGAACGCCGAGTCCGAGGAAGCTGAGTGTTGCCATTGCCGTAATGGCAGAACCGATATCGAGCGTGAACTGCGATATCATCGTGGTGATAACGTTCGGAAGTATATGTACAAAGATTATTCTCGCATCGGACATTCCCATTGAGCGGCAGGCTTCAACATAGACAGCCTTTTTCTCGGTCATAATCAGCGAACGTGCCATTTTGCAGGTCATCGGGATATAGGAAATGCCTATTGCGATTATGCCCGTGTACATACCCTTTCCCATTACTGCGATAAGGAGGAACGAAAGGAGCAGCGGTGGAAGTGCGCTCACAACGTCCCAAACTCTTGTGACTGCGCTGTCTATCCAGCCTCGGTAATATCCGCAGATAAGTCCGAGCGGAACGCCGACTGCAACTTCAAATATAACTACAAGGAAAGCATTGAGGATGGAAGTTTTTGCACTGCATATAAGCCTTGAAAAAAGATCTCTTCCAAGTCCGTCCGTTCCGAAGATATGTCCGGGAGAAAAAGCCTTTGCATAAATAGCGGAAGCGTCTGTCTGTATCGGGTCATACGGTGCGATAAAGCTTGAAAAAAGCGATATTATAAGCACAACAAGCAGGATAAAGCCTGTTATTGAAACTATCGGAGTAAAGAATTTACCCGCTTTGTTTTTCATTTTGTATCAAACCTTTCTTTTTTTATTCAAGCTCAACTCTCGGGTCAACGATGATATAGAGAATATCGATGATGAAGTTCATCACAAGATAGACCGCAAGCATAAAAAGCACCAATATCTGAACAATGGGGTAGTTGTTCGTTTGTATCGCATTGATGAGCAGACCGCCTATTCCAGGGAGGGAGAAGATCTGTTCGATGATGACCGTAGAACCTATCGAGCCTGCTATCATATAGCCTCCTGCCGTGATAACGGGGATAACGGCATTGTGGAAAGCATGTTTGAACGTAATGTAAAATCCGCTCAGCCCCTTTGCTTCGGCTGTTGAGATATAAGCCGAGCCGAGCTGCTTTATCATACTGCTTCGGGTTATTCTTCCGAGCATTGCAACGAGCGAAAGCGACATTATCACGCCCGGAATGATTATTCTTCCGAGGAATTCACCGAAGTTTGAATATGTGCCGATGAATGAGTAGCTCGGAACGTAAACTGTCATAAAGATAAGCACCAAAATCGAGATAAGGAACGAAGGTGTTCCCGAAACGATGAGCATTATTGCCGAGAGTATCGAATCCGCCGCTTTTCCTCTTTTAAGTGCGGAGCAAACGCCCATTACTATCGAGATGAAAAAGCCTATTATCGAACTCAATATAACAAGTCCCACGGTAACGGGAAGTCTGGAAGAAATAAGTTCCCGTACATTCTGACCGTCGATATAGTCGATACCGAAGTCGCCTTTCAGAACGCCCGATATCCATATATAATACTGCTCCATAAGCGGCTTGTCGAGGTTGTACCGCTCGGTGAGCGAAGCTTTGAGCTCGTCGGTCGAACGGCTGTTGCCTATCATTACCGCCAGCGGATCGACCTTTGACATTCTCAGAACGAAGAATATCAGAAGCGAGCATACCGCAAGAATAACGATCATTGAAATGAATCTTTTTATAATGTATATTGCTCTTTTCATAGCCGTTCACCCTACTTTGAATAATTGCTTTGGTAAAATTGCATTTTGCTGTTTGGTGTGATACTGTTTATCACACTTTGAAATTATAGGTTATTTGCTTGTTTTTTCTTTTATGTACCTATAATATACCTTGTAGTTGCTCAAACTTCAAGAGGAAAATTCGCGTTTTATTAAATTATTTTGTAAATAAAATATTACAAAATAACATTTGCTGCTTGGAAAACAAAAATAATGCAGAAATGTAATATTGCAGGAAATTATTTGTAAACTTGCATATATAAATGTTCGTTTAATTGAAAGTACAGATGAGAAAGAAAAGTTCACACAATAAAAAACACAGCCGAAGAAAGCTCTTCGGCTGTGTTTTATATATGGAATTTAGGAGGAGTAACAATCAATCAGTATCAAAGTCAGTCGGGAGTTTGTTCCGACTTGTTTTTTCTGCCATATGCGAAAATGTGGAATATTCCCGACAGCACCGCGCATACGCCGAGGCTTATCTGTATTATCTCCGAGCGGCCCGAAAAATCCATAAGCGGATTATACCAATCGAGTATTTTTATTGTCAGAAACACAATCCCGAGTATCACGAGCCAGTTTGAAAGCAGGCTTGAAAAAAATCTTTTTACTTTCATCATTCATCACTCCGTTATAAATATTCCGTCCGAAATATCCTGCTCGGGCTTGTATGGACGGTTTATCGTTTTATCGCCCCAAAGCATAAACGAGCAGTGCCCACCGTCGAGATTGTATGCAGCTTTACAGCCGAGGTCTTCAAAGAACTGCGACATTTCATCGAGAAACATTCCTCGGGAATAGTTTTTTATTCGTCCGTCAACGACAAGCAGACAGTAATGCCTCGGCTCATAGTAGCCTATCGCAGTTCGTGGGTGGGATTCTCTGATGTATTTCCAGGTGAGAAAGTGCGTTTTTGCCTTGCCGTTTTCATCGAGCAGGCTCGGACCGAATATCCAGCTCTGATATGCGCCGCTGTCGATGAGAGTTTGCTCGTTGATTTCATCGGGAGCGTAAATTTTCATCGTGCCGTCGCGGTTCAGAACGCAGGTTTCAACGTTCGTCGGCGCACTGCGGTAGATAACTCCGTTCCTGATGATGATGCCGTTGTCCTTGTGTCGGTTATTGTTATAAGAATCTCCGTTCACGGCGAGTACCGAGCCTATCCTTGCCGACATATCACTGAGCATTTCTGTGTATCCAACGCCGAAAGTATCCTGCGCAAAAGCGGTTTTCAGCTGCGAAATATCGCTTATGTAAATATCGGCGAGTGTGTATATGATGTCGCTGCCGTATTTCTTTTTGCTGCCGTTTCGCGAGTTGTCAAGTCTGCCCATGTGCATTACGCCTTTGGTAAGCTCGATAGAAAGATTTGGACTTTTATAGCAGTTGTCGGTCGAAATTATCGTATCGGAGAACTTGTCCGCAAACTTCTCTTTCCAGCTCTGCGAAGCACCGTCAGATGATGTTTGTACAAGCTTATCCAAGCTTTCGGAAGAAGCCGCTGCCGAATCAACAGCTGTTACGGTCGATTCCGGAACAACAGCCGCAATGCCACCTTGCGGAACGCAGTAGTTGAAGTACCAAATGCAAAAAAGTATCGCGGCGGCAAGAATAATATCCGTCAAAATCATAAAAAAGCTATTTTTCATTGCTTGTCAGACCTTTCGGGAAAAACTTTTCAGATAAAATGCAGACGGCAGCTCCGATAAGAGTACCTATGACTGCGCCTGCGATTATATCCGTGGGGAAGTGAACATAAAGATACAATCTTGAAAAAGCGATAAGCGCGGCGAGGATATATGCCGCGATGCCCCACTTTTTATTCGTGTGCATTATGATAGCAGCTGCGACGAAAGAGGACATCGTGTGTCCCGAGGGGAACGAGTAATCGGTCGGAACGGCGATAAGCAGGTTCACTGCATCATTTATCCAGCAGGGGCGCTGTCTTGCGATAAGATTTTTCAGCAGCAGGTTGCCGATAACAACACTTCCTGCAAGACCCGATAAAAGTTCAATGCCGTTTCGTCTGTATTTGCGGCTGATGAGCATCAAAGCCGCCGAAACGAGCCATATAAAACCGCCGTTCCCAATCGAGGTCAGCCGAGGCATAACATAATCAAGAAAACCGCAGGATAAATTTTCGTGTATAAGATCGAGCAATCTGAAATCGAGGCTCTGAATTACTGACATATTTTATAAACTGCCTTTCTGTTAGTTTTTGAATATCATGAAACGCTGTACAAGCAGACTGCACATAAAAAGTATTATCTCCGTGAGGAATTTTGCGGCAAAAGCAGGAATACCGATAAAGGTCAGCGCTTCCATAAGCACGGTGTTCGCAATGAGTATGCCGAGCGCAAGACAGAAATACTTCGGAGCGGTCTGCTTGCCGCCCGAACGGAAAACGTACTTTTTATTGAGATGATAATTGAACATACAGCTTATCACACGGGCGAAAATATTGCTGTAAAAAACAGCGTTGAAGCTCGGGAGCAGTCCGAAAACGGCGTTGAAAATATTGAACAGCGCATAGTCGAGCAGAAAGCTAACGAACGAAGCCCCCGAGAATTTCAGTATCGTCATATATATTCTTATCGAATCGCGGACCGTGCTGAAATGGGACGAGGTGTTCTTCATATCGAGATAAACCGTGCGGATAGGGACTTCCGTCCAGTTAATGCCGCTTTCGGCGCATTGGAGAAGCATATTCATCTCATATTCATAGCGCTCGCCCTCGATGTTGAGCAGGAAAGGTATCATTTCAATGCTGAAAGCTCTTAAACCAGTCTGCGTATCGGAAAGCTTTTTTCCGCTGGCAAGAGCAAATACCGCTCTCGTGACAGTGTTGCCTATCCTGCTTCGGAGCGGAACTTTTCCCTCAAAGCTTCGCACACCGAGGATAAGATCTTTCGGGTGGAGCGAAAGGATAAGGCTTACCGCGATAACGTCAGCGGAGCGGTGCTGACCGTCCGCATCAACGGTGACAACACCGTTCTCGTTCGGCATATTTTCGAGAATATATTTCATAGCTGTTTTGAGCGCTCTGCCCTTGCCGCAGTTTTTTTCGTGATGCAGGACCGTGGCAAAGCACTCCGTTCTTTTAAATATATCAGCTTTATCGGGAGAGCTTCCGTCATTAACAACAAGCACCTTAAAACCGAAGCTTTCAAGTTCCTCAGCAGTTTTTACAAGCTGTTCATCGGGTTCATACGCAGGAATTACTGCGATCATAATAATCACCTTAGTTCATAATTTTTAACAGAAACAATGCCGACTTTTTATACTAATTTTTAAACTGAAAGTGTACAAAAAATCAAGCAAAAGCTCGCATATATGGGTTTTGCGCCGATTTTTTGTCTGCACTTTGATTAAAAATTAGTATTACGACATTCCTTTACTGTGATTTACATTATAAATTCAATGGTTAAACAAAGAAGTATTCAATTATAAACTAAAGTTAAACCGATGAAAAATTTGCTTTTGGGCAAAAAAATACCGTACAAAATCAAGTTTTGTACGGTCAGTCTGTTGAAAAAGTATATTATTGAAAAAAGTTGACAAAAGTAAAGTTTACGTCCACGCTTTTCAAAGGGTGGCAGGGGGCAAGGTGGGCAGAGCCACCTTGTCGCTTCCGCAGAAGCGAAATACCTTAAACTAACAGCATAAAGCTTGCCGCAATAGCAAAATCACTAACAGCTAAAAAAGCGCAATTCACATTCAAAAAGTAAAACAGAACGTGATAAATCGGTCTGTAAACCTATAAAATGTGAATTGCGCTTATTCTTTATGTTCGGAACAACTATCCTCGGCAAATAAACGTGAGGAGCAAAGCGACGAGCGTTTAATGCCGATAGGATATGAGTGGCGGCTTTTTTTAGCAATCGAGTCATAAAAGTTTTTTGTCATCTGTATAAATGCAATATACTTTTTTGACAGTCTGACTGCACAAAACTGAATTTGCACGGTATATTATGCTTTAAACATATATCCTGCGCCTCAGACAGTTTCAATGTAGTGTGGATTAGACGGGTCGTCCTCTATTTTTTCGCGAAGCCGATTGATATGGACTGCGACCGTTGCATTGTCGCCAACAGCGTCCATACCCCATATTTTTTCGTATAAAGTTTCCTTGTCGAAGATCATATCCGCATTCGTCACGAGGAAAAGAAGCAGTTCGTACTCCTTGTTTTTCAGCGGAACTTCCTTATCCTTGACGAAAACTCGGTGCGAACCCGTGTTTATGCGTATCGAGCCGATATTTATCTCGGAATGTGTGTCCTGCGGGTTTTTCAGACGTTCGTATGCGGCAAGATTTGCCTTGACCCTTGCGGCAAGCTCGCTCGGGGAGAACGGCTTCACGATATAATCGTCTGCACCAAGTCCAAGACCTCGTATCTTGTCGATGTCTTCCTTTTTCGCCGTCACCATAAGTATCGGGATATCAAGCTTTTCACGAAGCCTGCGGCAGACGGAGAAGCCGTCCATTTTCGGCAGCATTATATCGAGCAGGATAAGGTCGAAGCCGCCTTTCAGCGCGGTGTTCAGTCCCGAAACTCCGTCGGTTTCTATCTCCGCTTCACAGCCGCTTATGCCGAGATAGTCACGTTCTATCTCGGCGATGTCTATATCATCTTCGATTATGAGTATTTTCTTCATTCGGTGTCCTCCTTCGGGAGCGTCATAACGATGCGCAGTCCTTTTGGCTCTAAATTTTCCGCCCATATCTTTCCGCCGAAGTGTTCAAGTATCTTGGCGGTTATCGCAAGTCCAAGACCGCTGCCCTTGTGCGGATTGTTCCTCGACGGGTCACTGCGGTAGAAAACATCAAAAAGCTTTGAAACGGCTTCGGGCGGAACTCCGGGACCGTCATCATCGACGGTAAGTTCAACGGAATCGGGGAATTCTTCACAGCTGATGCTGATATTGACCGTTTCGCCGTCCTTGTATTTAAGGCTGTTTTCGAGGATATTCGTCAGCGCATTTTCAAGCTGGATAGGGTCGGCGAAAACGGTAAGCTCCTCGGGAATATCCGCAATATGAACGGTCATTCTTCCCTCGGATATATCATTTTCAAATGATGAAAGCAGGTGCGAGAGCGAGTGCGAAAGGCATATTTTCTCAGGATAAAACGGATAGTCGCCGAGGTCGAGCTTTGAAAAAAGGAAAAGCTTATCGACCATTCGGTCAATGTCATTCGCCTTGGTGAGTATCGTCTGCATATACTTTTTCTGCATTGCGGGAGTTGCGGCAACGCCCTCGATAAGTCCCGAAGCATAGGCTTTTATCGATGTCAGCGGTGTGCGCAGATCGTGTGAAATGCCTGCGATAAGCTCCCTGTGGCTGCGGTCGTTGCGCTCGGTGCGTTCTATCGAAGCTTTGAGCCGAGCGGTCATTTCGTTGAAGCTGTCGCAGATGCTTTTGAACTCATCATCGCCCGAATATTCGATGCGGTAATCGAGATTTCCGTCGCGTATCTGATAGACCCCTCGGGTGAGGACATCGAGCGGTCTTTCTATCTTTTTGACGATGAATTTAGTAAGGAATCTGTTTGTTATCAGCACGGAAACGATTATGAGCAGGCACATCAGGATAAGGATCTTCTTGACCGTGGCTTCGTTTGCCTCGTCCTCTTTTACCTCTCTGCCCGTGTAGATATATATATATAGTAATCGCAGCCGCGGACAGTGACCTTTTCGCCGTAAAGGCTCGCGCCGCCGACAGTGATGCTGCCCTCGCCGCCAAGCTCGGAAACCGCCGCAAAAAGCTGCTCCTCAATGTCGTTCCCGCTTTTGCTGCCGAGTGTCCATATAAGCGCGCCCTCGTCATATATCTCCATTTTTATCTTCTGCGTTTTGAGGTATTTGTTCACGGTTCGGTAAAGCTGCGATTCTTCGACTTCTTCATCACTGTCGATGAATTCTTTTGACTGCGTGATAAGTATCCGCTGCATCTGCGAAAGGTTGTTTTCGTGTATTGTTTCGTCCATAAACTGTCTGTAAAAAATATTTACAAACAGCAGTGCCGATATCAATATCATAAGCACGCTCACCAGTGCAGGTATCACGAGCATAAGGATATTCGATATGAAAAGCCGTCTTTTGATAGTCATATTCTCACTCTTTCCGCAGTCGATATTCCGTACTTTCAGAATATTATACTAAACACCATTTAAAATTTGGAAAAAATCAAGCCGATAATCTCGCATATATATGATTTCGGCGCAGATTTTTTCTTTTATTTTATTGGTGTTTAGTATTATACCGCTGAATGTTTAATTCTGTCTAAGCGGCGGCATAACACAAGTTAAAAAAATTATAAACTGTTTTTAAATCGAAAAACTATCAAAGCATTTGACTTCCGACCGACCAGACGTGCTTTTCCTTGGCGGCGGACGGAGTGTTCTGCGCCATAACGCCCACAAGCTTGTGCGGAACGTAGGGTTCTTCGAGATAAGCCGTTTCCTTGTCGGAAAGCACAAGTTCTGTCGCCTTTGCCGCACCCTCGATGTGCGAAAGCTTTGTCGCGCCGACAACGGGAGCTGTAACCTTTGTCAGCAGCCATGCGAGTGAAACTTCCGTCATCGAAACGCCCCTTTTGTCTGCGATCTCAGCCACACGCTGAATGATAACATCGTCCTGCTCGGCGGAAGCGTCATATTTGAGCCGTGCGTAGCTGTCCTCCTGTAAGCGCTTGGAGGTTTCGCCCTTGTGCTTTGAGAGCCTGCCGCCTGCGAGCGCACTGTAAGGTGTCATGGCAATGTTGTCCTCGCGGCAAAGTTTTGCCATTTCGCGTTCCTCCTCGCGGAAGATGAGGTTATAATGTCCCTGAACGGATACGAATTTCGCAAAGCCCTCCTTTTCCGCAAGCGCGTTTGCCTTTGCAAGCTGATATGCGAAGCAGTTGGAAATGCCGATATAGCGCTTTTCCTGCCTTGACAGCGTTGTTAAGACCCTCCATGATGTCATAAAGCGGAGTTTCATAGTCCCACATATGATAGATATAAAGGTCAACATAGTCCATACCGAGGTTTTGCAGGCTCTTGTCTATCATTTGCTCGATATGCTGCTGACCGCTCACGCCGCTTTCTATCTCCTCATTTGTGCGCGGAAGAAATTTCGTCGCAACGACAACGTCTTCGCGCCTTGCAAAGTCTTTCAGCGCACGTCCGAGATACTGCTCGCTCGTTCCGCTCTGATAGGCGATGGCAGTATCGAAAAAGTTCACGCCGAGCTACAGCCCTCTGCGGATTATCTCACGAGAGTGTTCTTCATCGACCGTCCAGCTGTGCTGACCGTTTGAAGCGTCGCCGAAACCCATACAGCCCATGCAGATTCGCGAAACATTAAGCTCCGATGTTCCGAGTTTTGTATATTTCATAGGTTTTCACTCCTTTTTTAACTATATTATACTTCATTGTCGGTAAAATGTCTAATGCTTATTTTGTATCGGGAGAAATGCCTTATAATAATATCTAATCGGAATGTGTACAAAAAATCAAGCAAAATGTCGCATATATGGGTTTTGCGCCGATTTTTTGTCTGCACATTCATTAGAGATTATACTAAACACCATTTAAAATTTGGAAAAAATCAAGCCAACAATCTTGGATATATTGGATTTTGGCGCAGATTTTTTCCTGTATTTTATTGGTGTTTAGTATTAGTATTAACAGCATAAGAAAAATCCCCTTTTTGCCGATGCCGAACCGACAAAAAGGGGAGTGTATCATTCATTTATCATATTCAAAAAGTATTCGTGCACAAAGGTGTCATCATTAAGCTCAGGGTGAAAAGCGATAGCAAGCTGCTTGTTGTACCGAACGGCAACTGTCTTGCCGTCAACGGTCGAAAGCACCTCTGTTTTTCCCGAATCGCTCGCATAAGGCGCGCGGATAAAGGTCATAGGAACGCTTTTTCCTGCAAAATCAGCCTCCGTGAAAAAGCTGCCGAGCTGTCTGCCGTAAGCGTTGCGCTTTACGGTGAAAGGCATTGTGCCGAAGCATGGCTCTTCGCCGCCGTCTATCTTTTCAGCGAGGAGTATCATTCCTGCACAAGTGCCGAAAACGGGCAGACCGTTCTGTATCTTTTTTTTGAGCGGCTCATAAAGTCCAAGTTCGTGAAGAAGTTTTTTCTGAACTGTGCTTTCGCCGCCCGGTATAACCAAGCCGTCAAAGCTGCGGTCGATGTCGGGCAGCTGACGTATCTCGAAGCACTCCGCTCCAAGCTGCGAAAGTTTTTTTTCGTGTTCGATAAATGCGCCCTGAAGCGCAAGCACACCAATAACCGGTTTGCTCATTACTTGCCTCTTTCTGCCATAAGGAGCGCGATCTCCTGCTCGTTGATGCCGACCATTGCTTCGCCGAGGTCTTCGGAAAGCTCTGCAAGAAGCTTTGCATCGTTGAAGTTAGTAACTGCCTTAACTATCGAAGCTGCGCGCTTTTCGGGATTGCCCGACTTGAAGATGCCCGAGCCTACGAAAACGCCCTCTGCACCAAGCTGCATCATAAGTGCTGCATCGGCAGGAGTTGCAACGCCGCCTGCGGCAAAGTTTACAACGGGGAGCTTGCCGTTTTCGGCAACATATTCAACGAGATCAAAAGGTACGCGGAGCTCCTTTGCTGCCTCGAAAAGTTCGTCCTTGGACATTGAAGTGAGCTTTCGGATTTCGCTCTGCATCATTCTCATGTGACGAACAGCCTGAACAACGTCGCCCGTGCCCGGTTCGCCCTTGGTTCTTATCATAGATGCACCCTCGTTGATACGGCGGAGAGCTTCGCCAAGGTCTTTCGCACCGCAAACGAACGGAACATCGAATTCACGCTTGTTGATGTGATATTTGTCATCGGCAGGGGAGAGAACTTCCGATTCATCGATGTAGTCTATCTCAATTGCCTGCAATATCTGTGCCTCTGCGAAATGACCGATGCGGCACTTTGCCATTACGGGGATAGAAACTGCGTTCTGTATCCCTTTTATCATCTTAGGATCGCTCATTCTTGAAACGCCGCCTGCAGCTCTTATGTCAGCAGGGATTCTTTCAAGTGCCATAACAGCGCAAGCACCTGCCGCTTCTGCGATCTTAGCCTGCTCTGGGGTTGTAACGTCCATAATAACGCCGCCCTTGAGCATCTGCGCGAGGTTTTTATTCAATTCATATCTTTCGTTTGCCATATCGATTATCCTTTCTCTGTCGAATTATATCGGAACGGTAAGTTTATGCCTTTATTATAGGAAAAATTCTTCGAGCGGTCAAATTATGTCGTGAACGATTTATTTTGTACAAAAATATAATTGTTGCACAAATTCTGGTAGTTTGAGCTACTGCAAAATGTGTAAAATAACAATGAAATATCAACGGTAATTTGTTGCCGAAAAACCTGTTGTCAAAACTTACAAAATCTATCGGTAAAGATGTTGCTAAGTTGGCTGAAATGCAGAATAAATTTATCTGTTAATGCGAATGAAAAAGTGGGAAAATGTTATTTATAAAGTTTAAACCGAAATTTTGCCAATAAAAACCACCGCAGACGAAATTTCTTCCGTCTGCGGTGGTTTTATTGTAATACTAATTTTTAATCAAAGTGTAGACAAAAAATCGGCGCAAAAGCCATATATGCGAGCTTTTGCTTGATTTTTTGTACACTTTCAGTTTAAAAATTAGTATAAAGGCAGGAAAACCGAATAAAGCGTTTTTTGTGAAAAGTTTAACCTGCGAGGTTTTCTGTGCTGAAAAGTTCGATAGCGTTCTTTATCATATCTTCGTCGCAGTCCTTGAGAATGCCCGAAGCCATCCAGTATGCGTATTTTCCCTCTGTGTATTTTACAAGCTCGTCAACATTGCTGCCGTATCTGAATTCGATGTGGAAAGTCGATGCTGGAGTGTCGGGGAAGAGGCAGAAATATGCGAATTCGTCCTCGTTTCCGTCGGCGGATTTGAACTCGTAGAAGCCGTTCGTTTCGTCATATCCGCAGAATTCATATTCGTGCGAGAAAAGTTCGTTTCCGTCCTTGTCAACGCCCGAAACCGTGCTGTTGTCAAAGGTTATCTCTGCTGCGCCGTCTGCAAAGCCGCAGTAGAACTGTGCTGAATCGGGGTCGGAGGAATAGGTCGAAACAGCTTCTTCACCGTAAACGCTACCTGCGCAGAAATATTTCAGCATTGCCGCTGCGTCTGCTGCTCCGTCATCTCCGACAATAGCTGCGCAGGCATCTGTCCATGCGGAAGCATATTCATCGGCATAAAGCGTGTCGAAAAGCGGAGTGTATGTGCCGTCAAGGTTGCTGATAAGGCGAACCGCTGCTTCCTTGCTGCCGACTTCGTACTGGTCGCCGCTTGCGTAGAGCTGCTTTGTTTTGCCGATCTGAGCATCGCTGTCATTGCCGTCTATCTTGATGCTGACATCGCAGCTGATTATCTCGCTGCCGTTAGCTCTGCCTGCGACCGTTCCTGCGTTTACAGCGCCGTTTATTGAGCCGCTCACCTTGCAGTTTTCAACGGTGAATCTGTCTTCCATACCGTAAAAATAAAGTCCCGTTCCGACAAGTCCGCCAACGTGTGTTGCGCCGTTCGTGTTTATCTCAGCAGTGATGTCGCAGTCGGTGATCCTGCAGGGAGCATCAACAACGCCGTCACCGTCATCACCCATACCTGCATAGCCGCAAAGTCCGCCGACAGCGTGACCGTTGTTTGCGTTTATAACAACATCGGCTGTGTTTCCCGTAATGCTCGGTGAACACTGGATACAGCCTGCGATGCCGCCAAGTCCGACAGGTTCGTTGCCCTCGGCAGTTACAGTTCCCTTTGCTGTGCAGTTGTCAAGGCTTCCGGCAAAGCTGCCGCCGACGATAAGACCGCCACATTCTGCAACATCGCACTGAACGATGCCGTCTGTGAATTCATTGTCACCGAGAACGGTCACCTCGGAATCCTCGGCTGTGCAGTTTGAAACGGCTGCCATACTTCCGCCGATGATGCCGCCCGTGCAGTTAGTGCCGCTTGCTTTAACATTCTTTACATTGATGCCGCTTGCTTCGCCTGTCAAAAGATAGCCGATAACTCCGCCTGCTGCCATAGTTGATGTTTCGCCGGATATCTCAACATTTTCAACGTTGAGGTTCTTGACCGTGCCTGTTACAGCACCGAAAATTCCGATAGCCATCTGATTTCCGTCAGTAGTATAGGTGTAGTTGGAAAGCGTGTGACCGTTGCCGTTAAAAACGCCGCTGAAAGCTTTGGTCATATCCATATCGCCCGTTTCCATATTGACGTAATCGTAAGTGTAGCCTGCGATGATAGTTTTTCCGTTAAGCGCTGAAAGGTCAATGTCAGCGTCAAGCTGATAATGTGCGGTGAGGTCATTGTTCACAAGAAGAAGCTGGTCAGCCGTTGAGATGCGGTAAGGGTCGCTTTCCGAGCCGTCACCGCCGTCAAAGTCTGCGCTCTCGGCGGTATCGGAGGAAATCGCCGATGTCGTTGTTTCTTCCGAAGTCGTTTCGGCATTGTCATTGCTCGATGAACAGCCTGCGAAAGCTGCAGCAGTAAGAATTGCAGTTATGACTGCGAGAGATTTTTTCATATTCATAAAAAGTTCCTTTCTTAGTTATCTATCGCTAACTAATGTTTATTTTTTTACGCCGCAAAAGTACGGCGTATGTTGGCTTATAAAAATGTCCCGAATCCTGCACGATGGTATTTGGAAAGCATACCGATGTATCTGTAAGCTTCGTCCTTGCTCATTCCGTGACGGACGGGCTCAAAAAATCCGTTGAAAAAGCAGCTTATGACGATGTGGAGAAAATCGGGCGTTACCTTTCCGTCATCAAGCGAGCGGCAGCCGACAGCCTCCATAAATTTCAGCGTATAATCAAGCTCAATATCGATAAGTTCGTGTTCAAAAACGCGGAAAAACTTGTCGCACGAGCTGTCCAAAAGAATACGGAAAACATCGAAATTATCGTAAATATAATCGATGAGCCTGAACATTTCATTCGTGCTGTATTCGTTGACAGTTTCGCTCTGAACATCGGACGGCAGCTCGCTGAAATCCTGCTGAACAGCCTTGTAAATGCCGATAAAACCGTCGGTTACGGGTTTTGTGATATAAAGCAGAAGGCCGTCCTTGTCGCCGAAGCGAATGTAGATAGAGCTTGTGCTCGTTTCGGCGTTTTTGGCAACATTGCGAAGCGAAGCTCCGTCAAAACCCTTTTCGAGAAATTCAACTTTCGCACATTCGACAAGCTTCTCACTTACGCCTGCAATTCTGTTCGACATTTCATCGCTCCGATCTGTAACAGTGTTTTTAAAACGGTGTTTTAAGTATAATCCAAGCAGTAAGGATTGTCAATATTGGCATTTATTTTTTGGATATTTGCATATAATTTTTTTCAAAGTTAGACAGATTTTAGTAGAAAATAAAAATTCTGATAGCCAAAACTCCGCCAATGTGCTATAATTAAAAGAAAAGTATATCTTCCGAAACAGCAAAACGAAACCGTGCTTTAAATAAACGTTTTTTGAAAGGGGCAAAATTATGGCAAATATAACAGCAAAATTTCTCTCGGCTTCACTCAGAAGAAAAGTAAGCTTTGAAATGTATATCCCGAATGACGAGCCAAGCGAAAACGGCACAAAAATGAGAACGCTTTTCCTGCTTCACGGCTACACGGAAGAGGCTCACAACTGGGTTCCCGAGGAGCTGGCGAAGAAATACAACTTTGCAGTCGTCGTGCCGAACGGGGAGAACAGCTTTTGGCTGGACGGACTTTCAACGGGGCATAAATACTGCACCTTTGTCGGGGACGAGCTTGTGAAGTTTGTTCGCCGCACATTCGGACTTGCGATGAATGCCGATGAAACCTACATAATGGGACTTTCTATGGGCGGTTTCGGCGCTTTGCATACAGCGCTGACTTATCCCGAAAATTTCGGCAAAACTGCGGCAATGTCCTCGGCGCTTATCGTACACGAAATTGCACATTTGAAGTCGGGCGAGAGCAACGGTGTTGCGAATTATGACTATTACCGCGAGTGCTTTGGCGAGCTTGAAACGGTGGAAGAACGCGACAGCAATCCCGAAGTCCCGGCGAAAAAGCTCAACGAAAGCGGCAGACTTCCTGAAATTTTTATGAGCTGCGGAACGGAGGATTTCCTGCTCGAAAACAACCGAGCTTTTCATAATTACCTTGAAAGCATCAATGCGCCGCATGTTTATCTTGAAAGCAAGGGTGCGCATGATATGACTTTTTGGAGTGAATACACGGAGAAATTCGTTCGGATGATGTTTGAGTAAAATGACATAAAAACAAGCCCTCTGACTTTTGATCAGAGGGCTTGACTTTATATTCAATTAGAACGATTTTAGACGGCTTCGTAACTCCTATTAAACAAGATACCTTGTTTAATGACTTAAGTATAGCATAATGCGGTCGGTTTGTCAAGTGAGCGGGAGAAGTTTTTCCCCATACATGACTATTGTAATTCATTCGATGATATGATATAATACTATAAACAAAAGCTGAAAATTTATGCAAAAGCTTGATTTTTTGATACTATCTTATTTTATGGGGAGAGCGTATGGATAAAGCTTATACAAAGGAAAACCGAATACATTCCTCGGAGCAGAAGCCGTTCAGCTATTATGAGTGCGCGATACCGAACTGGTTTGGCTGCGTCCCGATGCATTGGCACAGCGAATTTGAGCTGAATTTTATACGCGAGGGTTCTGCCGAATTTATCTGCGGCGAGGAAAAATTTACTTCGCAAAAGGGCGATATCATCATCACTCAGCCGAACGTTCTTCACTCGATCTATCCCTGCCCGAACGTCAGTCAGAGATATGACACGCTCGTTTTCAGCCGTGAAATTTTCGGCGGCTCGGAGCAGGACAGGTACATTTCCGAGTGCATAAAGCCGCTCGTGAACGGCACGATGAAGATACCGACGCGCATAACCTCGGAACACTGTTATTACAGCGAGATAGAAATGATGACAGAGAATATTTTTGCCTGTGCGAGAGGAGATGAACCGCGGCTCGATATGCTTATGCGGAGCGAGCTGATACGCCTCTTCTGGCTGCTTGAGGAAGAAGCGGAAACCTCGCCCGAGATAAGCGGTTCGGCGGATATTATCCGTCCTGCGCTGGAATATGTTGCGGAGCATTTCTCCGAGAGGATAACGGTGGCACAGCTTGCGGAGTCGGTGCATCTGAGCGAGAGCTATTTTATGAATCGTTTCCGAAAGCACGTCGGACTTAGCGCGGTCGAGTATATTTCGCATTTCCGCATAGAAAAAGCCTGCCAAAAGCTGCTTGGCTCGGACGAAAATATCCTTGACATAGCTTACGACTGCGGCTTTCGCAATATCTCAAATTTCAACCGTCAGTTCAGACGGATATCAGGCTGTTCGCCGAGTGAATATAGGAGCAGGTCAGAACGATGAAACAGAACGAATACACCAACATTACCCACAGCTTTCCGCCTTTTTACAGCGAAAGCTCAAAGCTGCTCATTCTCGGCAGCTTTCCGTCCGTGAAATCAAGGGAGGACGGCTTTTTCTACGGTCACCCACAGAACCGTTTCTGGAAAATGCTCGCCGCTGTTTACAGCGAAGATGTTCCGAGCGATATAACGCAGAAAAAAGCCTTGCTCGAACGGCATAATATTGCGCTTTATGATGTTATTTACAGCTGCGATATAGTCGGTTCGAGCGACAGCAGCATAAAGAATGTCGTTCCTGCAAATTTGAATGAAATTATCGGGAATTCGCAGGTCGAACGGATAATTTTGAACGGAAAAACGGCGGAGAAATTCTTTCGAAAGTATCAGGACAGCTCGCTTTTGGATATGGCAATCGTTATGCCCTCGACAAGTCCTGCGAACGCGGCTTTTTCGCTCCAAAGACTTATCGAGGTGTGGGGTGAAGCGCTTAATAGTTAAGCAGAAAAAACTATGGTTGCTGAACTTGACGAAAAATAAGCTTGTTTATTGCTTTTTTGCACAATCTTTTAATAAATTTATTGTAAAATCTTGAAAAAAGAGCAGAAATGTAATATAA
>ERZ1026854.481-NODE-481-length-27969-cov-10.618471_pt1 | contig 27969 bp, 28 predicted proteins | sample MGYA00380157_ERZ1026854 | MGnify/ENA primary metagenome ERZ1026854 (study PRJEB33269, sample SAMEA4719793) | human gut metagenome | biome: human-associated habitat; feature: organic feature; material: feces | place: Cameroon | collected 2013-10 ... | reverse complement strand
TGATATTTATATTATATCAAACATAGGCGGTACTATCTACTTTTTCAGTGCCCTCAAAATTGTGTTATGGGGTGGAGTGATGCACCAGAAGCAGTTATTTGGAATGCTGGAACAATAACTACATAATAGGATTTTAGGGTCTTCTATGATAAAATATTAAATCATAGGAGACCTTATTTTATTGCAAGACAAAAGAAACTAGCAGATGAAGGACATGATACTCTTGGACAATGTAGCAATATATGAAAAAACACGTTGAAACATTGTGAAGAAGTAGAATTTGTTGAATTTATAGGCATTCTCACCATAGTGGATTGTGTTTTGCCTCTGTGCAAAGTATGATGGATTCATCAAAGACAGGAAGGGGCAAATCTTATGGACAAAAGGAAAACCGGAAAGATAATACGGCAGGCGCGGATCAACAAGGGATATACACAAAGCGAACTCGGAGATCTGATCGGTGTATCGAATAAAGCAATATCCAGATGGGAGAACGGCGAGACTTTTCCGGATATCGGTGTAATCGAGCCAGTGGCACAGATGCTTGAGCTGCGGATTCAGGATATTATTACGGGAACAAAAGACAGTGATCAGGATACCGCAATCACAGAAGTTGTGCGTGTTGCCAAGATGCAGGGCAAGGAAAAAATGCGCAAGCTTGTCGAGAACGGAGTCGCGATTGTGATACTGTGTTATCTGCTTTTTAAAGGCGGCCTTGCTTTTCGAGGAAATGCAATAGACAGCATGACTTATGTGGAACTTGCCGTTGTACTGATACTATTGGCAGCAAAATATATCATGGATCATCGAACGAAAGTTGTGGAATTCGATCGTTTTAGAAAATGGATCATCACGATCAGTATTGTAACCGGTATCTATATGATTGCCGGAATGTTTATCAACACCATAATGGTCAGCCGGGGGCAGATGCCTTTTCATATGCAGCCATCTTCGGTCGGATGGTATCTGGAGGGACGGCTGATTGTTGTGTTCGTGATCAATTTGGTTATTCTGGTGGTGGATTTTGTGCGGAGAACCAGATGCGCGGCACCGATGGTTCATATGGGAACGTATCCGGTAGTTGCCAATATTTATCTGACCTATGTGTATAGTGATATGCTGTATCGTTTGGATGATATGACGGGATTTTTGAACCGGCTTGCTACCGGAACACTGATCGTGTTGTGTGAGGTGTTTGTTGTTGCGATAGTAGATATATGTATAGAAAAGCTAGTTTTGAAAGGTAAAAATAATTCGCATTAAATATGCTTGATTTCAAAGAAAATTGTGAAAGCCGGAAGGAACAGATGGAAAATAGAAAATCAGGGATTTAACCGCCAGAAGCATTGGCAGGGGAATATCGAGCACGCATGCAGCTGGAATGAGCAGGCACAAATGAATCATTATCTAATGGAGCAGATAGCAGATTTCATAAAGCAACTTTATGAGTATTATTATTTGAAGAAAAATGAAATAAAAAAACTGCAAAAAAATATATCTCCTGAATTATTAGCCAGCTTTGGTCGGCAACTAACGAAAACAGAAGATATAAAAGTGGAGCTGCATAACGCAGTTCTAAACTGATTACATTTTTGCAAAGAAGGTGAGGCTTGCCAAGAGGAAAACACAAATTTATACACATTTTTTTCGTAGAGGAATCAGTGTAATTATCCAATGTGGATAACTTCCTTGAATTTACAAGAAATGTGAAAAATATGAATCTTCCAAATTGACAGGCTGTAAAATAAATTTACCTTTCAAAGCTGGTCAACATGCCTGCATGATTGACCAGTGACGAATGTGGATCATGCACTGCAAAGTTTTTGCACAGAAAAACTCTCGTTTTTTCACACGCCCTTTTGTTGAAACACCATCGTTCATGTCGAAAAAAGTGTAATTCGTGTCGCTGAAAGTCAAAAAAGGTCTCCAGTTGATATAATTACTGTAATACACAGGAAATAAGGAGGACGAAGCATGAGGAAACGACTGGCAAGTATAGCGCTGGCATTGACGCTCAGTATCGGAATGATGCCGACGGCAGCGTGGGCGGAGGATGACGGAATCAGTGTACAGAACAATGCGACGATCGCTGCGAAGGACGAAACGATTTCTGCGTATTGGATTTTGGGCACAGAGAATAATGGAGATGTAATAAAGAGAGAGAGGACAACTACTGCTGACTATATTATCACACCTTCAACAACTGTATGGAATACTAGGGAAGGTTCTTATTTCGTTCAAGATAATGTGACGATTAATGGTGATGTGACGGTCGGTGAGTCCGTATACCTTTGCCTTTGCGATAACGCGACATTGACGATCAATGGCAGCGTGAAGATTAACCGCAGCAGGGGACAACTTCACATCATGGGCCAGTCAACTGGAACAGCTGCAGGTCAGATGATTGTGGATAATCCAGACGGCAATGCGTTTGAGTGCTTAGATAGTACTTCCGGTACGGCGGATATATTTATGTATAGCGGCAGACTAACGGCTACCGGCAAGGATCGAGCACTGGGGGAAAATGTATATTTGTATAAAGCAGGGAGTACGAATTTGACACCGATCCTATGCGAAGCTGATGGACAGAAGGTAAGGGCAACAGCTTCCAAAACCAATCCGGATGAACCCCATTGGAGCAGCAATAAAGTTCAATCTGCGTTTTCTGCCAAATCATTTACGCTGCAATGGTGCAACCACGAAAATGAGGAGTGGGAGTATATCAGTGCCGATGATACAAATCATTACAAAGTCCGTAAGTGGTGTAACTGGCATGATGGTGGGGCAACAGGTAAGGAACCGCACAATCAGGAAACAAAACCGACGGCTGACGGAAAAGGACATAGCGGAAAGTGCCAATGCGGCTATGGCAGCGATCAGGTGCAAGAACATACGTGGGATAAAGATAAGATCACATGTACCGTCTGCCACTTCAAAAAAGCAGCCCATACAAGCAACGGAAATCTCTATGCCGACGTAGCCACAGCACTGGCGGCAGAGCCTGCCGGTGGTAAGGTCACGCTGGAAGCGGATGTGACTGCTCCTATCACGATTTCTTCTGCAGTGACACTCGACCTGAACGGTAAGAATGTCATGTCCCTGACAGTCAAGGATCCGGCGGCGAAGATCAAGGATTCCAGCGAGACAAAGGGAACGATCACGACGCTGACCGCCGGTACCGGAGTGACACTCGGCAGTCTGTGTGAGGACGGCTATGGATGGAAGTCAAAGGACGGCAGCTGGGTGGCAGAGTCGGCAAATTCGGCATCCAATGTCAAGGTAGAGAAGGCACCGATCAAGAGCGTTACGATCAACGGCGAGAAGGCTGGTCTTGTCATTACAAAGACCTACGGTCAGTCGGATGTGAAGCTGACAGGTAACATCGTCTATGGTAGTGGTAGTGGCACTGCAGCTCAGAAATGGTATCAGGTGAAAGATGGCAAGGCGACGGAGATTCAGGGGGCAGGGAGTCTTGCCTATGAACTGCCCAGATTTCTGGATGCGGGAACCTACACCTACCGCCTGATGATAACAATAGACGGCTACAGCAAGAGCTGTGATGCCACGGTGACAGTGAACCCTGCGGATATTGAGAATGCAGCGATCTTCGTTAGCAATGAGGATGAGTTGGTGTTTACACCCGGTGCAGACGGAAACGGCACTCCCCTCACAGCAAATATCACTGTTAACAAGTTTTCCAAGACCTTGGAGGAGGGCAAGGATTACACGGTTACCGGAAACCAGGCAACGGATGCGGGTACTTACACGCTGACGATCACCGGCACAGGCAATTATACGGGGACACAGACAGCCAGATGGGAGATTAAGCAAGATACGATCACAGTACCGGATAACCCTGATATAATTTCTGCTATAAGCAAACCTTATGACGGCACAACCGCTCTGCCGGCTGATTTCAAATTAGGCGGTTTTAAAAGTGAGAGTACCGATAAGACAGTATCGCTTACTGCGGGTCAGGATTATACGATGACCGGATACTATACCGATGCAGATGTCGGCAAGGAAAAGACGGTCCGATTGACGCTTACGATGAGCAACCCGAATTATCTGTTTGACAACGGAACGACCAGAAACTTACTGGTCAATAAGACATATTATCCGAATACGAACGTAGTGATCAATCAGGCGGCGATGCCGGAATTTGACAAGACGATGTCACTGAACGTAGTCAACAATCAGGCATTGACCTATACGACAGCACTTCCGGCACTTCCACAGCTGTCAGGAGCTTGTAATTACGGCGGTATCACTTATAAGATTACGGGTAACACGCTGGATAGCAGATATTACACAAAGGGCGCGTCCGTAGATAAAAATGGCGTTCTGACGCTGCCGATCCAGGCGGTTGAGGCAGATACAGAGGACAATATCGGCACGATCAGCGTGACTGTAAGGACAAGGAATTATCAGGATGCGGTGCTGACGGTCAATGTCCGTGCGGTAAATAAGATCGTCCCGCAGAAACAGTCGATCGACGTTTCTACGATCACTTACGGCGAGCCGTTAAGTAAAGCCGGTTTTACGGCGTTTACGTTTGTGGAGCCTGGCACATCGACCCCGGTTGCGGGTACACTGGCATGGAAGGAGCCTGACAAGCGGTTAGAGGCGGGCACACAGGAAGCAGACTGGGTATTTACACCGGCAGACGGTGCGAAGTACGCCGGTGCGACCGGTACGGTGACGGTTACGGTTGATCGTGCAAAAGTGACCGGTGCGCCGAAGTACACGGCGATCACACAGAGTGGCAAAACGGTGTCAGATGCGGCACTCACGGTTGAGGGCGGCACATTTTCTAGGACAGGTAGTGTGAAATGGGTCGATAATGCTGGAAACGCGCTGCCCGCAGATACTGAGGTAAAACAGGGCACTGCCTACAAGTGGCTGTTTACACCGACAGATACGAAAAATTACCACACACTGAGTGGGGAGATCGTCCTCTGGGCGGCTGCTTCTAACGGTGGCAGTGGCGGCAGTAGCAGCGGCGGTTCATCTGCTCCGGCAGAGGGCAGTGATGTCGTGACCGTGGAGAATAAAGTCGGTGCAGCCACAGAGGTTATCACAAAGACGACGGTAAAGGATGCCAAAACCGAGACGACGAAGAATGCACAGGGACAGGACGTCGCAAAGATGGCGGCAGTCGTATCTGAAAAGATAGCAGAGCAGCTGGTGAATCAGGCGGTTAAGAATAAGTCCGATATCATTGAGATCACGGTTTCGCCAGATGGCAAAAATAGTGATGCAGGCGCGGCAGACAGCGTGAAATCGACTGAACTCACACTGCCGAAATCAACGGTTACATCGATCGCGAAGGACACGGATGCAGACCTCGTGATCAGAACCGGACACGGTGAGGTCGTTTTAGACAACAAGACGTTACAGACGATGGCTTCCAAAGCGGGCGGCGATGCGGTTCAGATCGTTGTCAGCGAGAATACGCAGTTGACGGATGCGCAGAAATCCGCCGCGGATGTCATCGGCAGCAACGGCAGACTGTTTGATCTGGCTGCTAAAGTCGGTGACAGTCAGCTGCACGACTTTGAGGGCGGCAAGGCATATATCACCCTGCCCGTACCGAAGGCGCTGAAAGGCAAGGAGATCTGTGTCGTATATATCAATGATGAGGGACTTTGTGAGATCATCAATCACAGCATGGAAATCATCGGCGGTGACAGCTACGTGAAATTTACGACTTCACACTTCTCGACGTTTGCGGTTGTAGAGAATACCGCAGCACAGGAACAGGCACAGTGGAAAGCGCGGCTTAATCAGGTGGGATTCAAGGCGGTTACGGCAAAGACAGAAAAGAAGAATGTCAGGATCCGCCTTGCTGTGAAGAAAGACAAGAAGCTGATAGCAGAGCTGGGGGCGATGGGCTATACCGTAAAATACCGGTTCTACCGCTCACAGAAGAAGTCCACAGGCTACAAAGCACTGGCAACGAAAAAGAACAATACGTTTGTCAGCACCAAGGGCACAAAGGGTAAGAAATACTACTACAAGGTCAAAGTGCTGGTATACGACAACGACAAACTGCTTGCACAGACCAAACTTGGACAGTGCAGCGCTGGTGCGAAAAAGTGGAATAAATAGATTTACATTTTAAGACGTATAACCGCCTGTCTCTTATGAGGCAGGCGGCTTTTTTTATGGGAGATCCCGTAAAGGAATATCTTCCGCATGGTGTTACCGAAAATGAGTTTCTGGAAAGGCTGGATCCGGAGAACCTTGAGAACATACAAAAAGGGATTGCTTATACCATGATCCGCAGAAAAACATTTGAGGATGCCAGAGTGTAGAGCCAATTGAAAATTCGGAGGAGTATATCAATCAGAGTGAAGAAAAGAGAGTTTTCTGAGACTTCCGATTATCATAACAGCCGATGGATTGTATGTCAGCCAGAAAGTGATACAAATCTGTACGGATAATGGCTGGGATTATATCATCCGTTATAAAGAAGGATGTGCACCAAGCATAGCACGGGAATATCAGGCGCTGCATGAAAAAGAAAAGATAGGTTCCGAAATAGAGTACCAGAATGAGATCATATTTCAGAACACAGATGTAAATCTGATTTATTACGCAGAAAGGAAAGTCCAGGCAGATGGAAAATAGAAAATCAGGGATTTAACCGCCAGAAGCATTGGCAGGCTATAAAATAAATTTACCTTTCAAAACTGTAGAAAAGCATAAATAGTTGCAAATAATGAGAAAATAAGATATAATATTGAAGTTAATTTACTTAAGGGGAAAGGAGAATAACATTGAACGAAAAACAAGAGTTTAAGCCGTATATTGCGCCAGAAAAAGTTACCCCTGAACTTACAGTAACATCCATTATCATGGGAGTCCTTCTGGCAGTTGTATTCGGTGCAGCAAACGCGTATCTGGGATTGCGCGTTGGTATGACGGTATCCGCATCTATTCCGGCAGCCGTTATTTCTATGGGTGTCATTCGAGTGATTATGAAAAAGAACTCCATTTTGGAGAGCAACCTGGTACAGACCATCGGTTCCGCTGGTGAGTCTCTGGCAGCAGGTGCAATCTTTACACTTCCTGCTTTGTTCTTATGGGCAGCAGAAGGCAAAATGGACAAGCCTAGTATTCTTGAGATTACGGTTATTGCATTAATCGGTGGTCTTCTCGGTGTGCTTTTCATGGTGCCACTTCGTAATGCGCTGATCGTAAGAGAGCATGGAGTGCTTCCATATCCGGAAGGAACTGCATGTGCAGAGGTACTTTTAGCAGGTGAAGAGGGAGGAGCAAATGCTTCAACTGTATTCGCAGGACTGGGTATCGCAGGAGCGTTCAAATTCATCATCGATGGTTTGAAACTTGTTCCAAGTGAAATTAATATCCGCGTAAAGGGATATGCAGGTGAAATCGGAACACAGATTTATCCGGCTGTAATGAGTGTCGGTTACATTTGTGGACCTAGAATTTCTTCTTATATGTTCGCCGGTGGTATTATCAGCTGGTTAGTATTGATTCCGGCAATCGTATTATTTGGATCGGATCTTACACTTTATCCTGGTACAGCTCCAATTGGCGAGATGTTTGCTAGCGGTGGAGCAAGTGCTATCTGGGGAAGTTATATTCGTTATATCGGTGCGGGTGCACTCGCAGCCGGTGGTATCATCAGTCTGATTAAGTCCCTGCCACTTATTATACGTACGTTCCGTGACGCATTAAAGAGCATGAATGGAACAAAAGAAGGTGGAAATGTTCGTACCAATCAGGATCTGAGCATGAAAATCATCCTTGTAACAATTGCAATTCTGACCATCCTTGTATGGTTACTTCCACAGATTCCAGTTTCATTACTGGGTGCAGTGATCGTAGTTATTTTCGGATTTTTCTTCGCAACTGTTTCTTCAAGAATGGTTGGTTTAGTAGGAAGTTCCAATAACCCGGTTTCCGGTATGGCAATTGCAACACTTTTGATTGCAACAATTATTCTGAAGGCAACCGGTGATTCTGGTATCCACGGAATGCAGGGAGCGATCGCTATCGGTTCTATCATCTGTATTGTAGCAGCTATTGCTGGTGATACTTCACAGGATTTGAAGACCGGTTATCTGCTTGGTGCAACACCAAAGAAGCAGCAGATCGGTGAGATCATCGGTGTTATCGCAGCAGGTCTTGCAATCAGTGGTGTACTGTATCTGTTAGATTCTGCATGGGGATTCGGTACCGAGCAGCTTGGTGCTCCACAGGCAATGCTGATGAAGATGATCATCGAGGGTGTTATGAACAACAACCTTCCATGGGCATTGGTATTCATCGGTGTATTCCTTGCTATCGCAGCAGAAGTTGTTGGAATTCCGGTACTTCCGTTCGCAATTGGTGTATACCTTCCAGTACAGCTGAACGCATGCATCATGGTTGGTGGACTGATCCGTCTTGGCTTTGAAAAGTCTAAGAAGGAGAAGAAAGACAAGGAGCGCATGATCAGTGATGGTATGTTATACTGCTCAGGTATGATCGCAGGTGAAGGTATCGTTGGTATCCTTCTTGCTGTATTTGCCGTATTCAATATTGACAAGGTTATCGATCTGTCTGGAAAGCTCAACCTTTCTGAGCCGGTAGCAACAATCGGAAGTCTGGTTGTATTTGCACTGATTATTCTTTTGGTACTGAAATTTTCTCTTTGGAAGAAGAAAAAAGAAAGTAAATAGAAATGAAAAAAACAAACAAAGATCAACAGGAAAATTATCTGGAAAGAAAACCTAAGCGCCATGAAGCCATTGCATGGGCGAAGGACGAAAAAGGAATCGTTACACTGGATATCGAAAATACCGGCTTTTTCAACCGGCTGGCACAGAAATTTTTCCACAAGCCAAAAGTTACGCACATTCACCTTGATGAAATGGGAAGTTTTGTCTGGCCAATCATGGATGGTGAGAAAGACATCATCGCCATTGGCAAAGAAGTGGAGGAGCAGTTCGGAGAGAAAGCCAATCCATTGTACGAAAGACTGGCAAAATTCTTTCAGGTACTTGACAGTTATCATTTTATTACCTGGAATTAGGAATATGTGCGCATGCATCAAATTAAATACATTTGTCGGAACTCTTGAACTTCTTTGGGGTTTGTACTAGAATATCCTTAAGCCAATGAGGCGAATAATGATCATTATTTAAGGAGGATTCTATTATGGCATACGTAATTTCTGATTCATGCGTTAGCTGTGGTACATGTGCAGGTGAGTGTCCTGTAGGAGCAATCTCTGCAGGTGCTTCTCAGTACGAGATCGACGGATCTGCTTGTGTAGATTGTGGTACATGTGCAGGTGTTTGCCCTACTGGAGCTATTGCTCAGGGCTAATCACAGCTACATACAGGTAAAACAAAAGAAGCTGTTACATGAAGTAATTCATGTAGCGGCTTCTTTTTGTTATAGTAAGAAATTGTTTTAAAGCGGTTTAAATGAATCCAAAGTGTTCCAATGCCACAGAAATGCCATCTTCGCTGGCTTTCTTTGTCACATAGGATACCTCGTCAAAGAGCGATGCTGGACTTGCATTTCCCATGGCCACACTGTTTGGAATATATGTGAGCATAGGCAGATCATTGTTGCTGTCACCAAAGACATAGGCGTCTTCCTTGCGAAGACCATAATAATCCAGAACATACTGGATACCGGTCGCTTTGCTATATCCATGCGGAACATATTCACGGAAATTTCCGCCACGGTCAATACAGGTAAAATATGGATCACTTACCTGACGAAACTCAGCAAGCTGTGCGGGCTTTTGGAACCAGGTAACAAATTTATCACATGCAAAATCCGGGGTTGTGTTCGGGTCCGGCATATGATAATCGAAACTTGTAAACTGGCGGTACAATTTTATTGCTTCTGAGTCATGCAGAGGGCGGCTGCGGTCAAAAGTAACCTCCTTGTAGGATTCGAAAAGAATATCTAAGTCAGCGTCCTGGGCAGCCTTTAAGAGTTCCATCGTGACATCATGTGTTTGTGATACATGCAGAATCTCTTTGCCTTCACAGTAAATATTGGTGCCACATCCGCACACGAGTCCGTCGAATCCGATGGAGCGGAAACGTTCTTCCACATTTTGAAAGCATCTTCCGGTATTGATAAACATTAAATTTCCGTTTGCGTGGGCTGCGCGTATAGCTTCAATCGTGCTGGCCGGAATGGAGCCATCTATTTCTGAGGTAAGTGTACCGTCAATATCAAAAAAAGCGATTTTTTTCATAAGTTCTCCTTGTGCATGTAGTATTCGATTTGCATTGTACCGCGTTTTCTGCGGTCAGGCAAGAGAAGTGTTATAAAAAGGCTGTAAAATCCGCATTGAATTTTACAGCTTTTTGCGTATAATGTAAGTGGCAGAGACAGTATGAAATCGAAGAAAGAACGGAAAGAACTTGAATAAAACATGAATGATTATAATGAATTAAAATCCATTCTTCCGGGGTTGCAGGAGGACATGCCACAACCGTTTTACATGATCGGTGAGTTATTGGATTATGGCTCTTTTGAGCTTTGTATACAGGAAAAGGATGGTAGAAAAGAATATATTATTCCCTACATTATGAACGATGCGGTGGAATGTTATCTTTCGATGGAGAATGCATCGTGGCGCGGTGATTACCAGCCGGAACAGGAAGTGACGGAGGTGGAGCTGCTTGTCCCGCAGGAGGATGGAAGATATGGGCTGATCGTACATCAGGGATATGACAATGTCGTCACCTTATGGTTTGAGACACTTGTGATGCATGTGGCCTGTTACCGGTACCATGAAATCGGGCATTTCTGGGTAAAGGGACAGGAACAGTGGCGGCAACTGGTTTATATGGTCGGTACGATGGCGGACAAATACCGTTATATGGGACCGGAATATTGCAATGAGACGGAGATCGCGTTGCAGGGATTGATTTATTTTCCACCATTCCGGAGGTGGTCCCCGGTGGTGGGGGATCTTATGGCAGATCATTTCCCATTGCGTGAGGAAGGCGTGGAGACAGCACTTCGTCTGGCAAAAGAGGTAAACGATACGGAATTTATTTCACTGGTGCAGCAGTATATAAACAATGCGACAGAGAAAATGGAAGTGAATGTGAGTCGACAGCTTCTTTCACCAAAACGTGAGGCTATGTATCAGCACATCTATGAACTGGTGCAGAAAGCGTCAAGTCCGTATCCGCCAAGAGATTACGGAGAAACGAAGAATCTGGAGATCCGGCAGAAACGCAGACAGGTCGAAAAGGAACTGCACAGTTGCGGATATGTCGGGCATTATCCGGAGTACCATAAGAAAAATACGCATGTGCTTGTCACGGAGGAGCAGCCATTTACAATGCTTGAATGGGATGATTTTCATTTCCGGCAGCAGCTTATGGTGTCTAAAAGCAGAGGAAAAAGGCAGGGAAGGAATGCCGGATTTTTCCGGGGATTCGGCAGAAGTGGTAAAATTGTGAATTGGGAGCAATGGAGGTAGACTATGATTATTACAATTGCAAGAGAATGTGGATGTGACGGAGATAAAATAGGAGAAAAGCTGGCAGAGCATTTTTCCATTCCGCTTTATAATAAGAAAAAAATTCAGGAGATTGCTGAAAAAAGTGGCGTTTTAGAGAAATTCCCAACGTTTTTCGGAGAGAAGGAGACAAGCGATTTCCTGGCAGCGATCGTGATGGATACGGACAGTGCCGTGATCCGAAGTATTCCAAAGAAGGCCTTGGATGCGGTTGTTGCGGAGCAGCAGGGCGTATTGATCGGACGATGCGGAAATTACGTTTATGGTCAGCAGGCAATCAAAGTCTTTTTGTGCGGAGAAAAAAAGAAACGTGTACAGACAATCAAAGAAAAACATGGATGTTCGGAACGTGAGGCGACACGCCTTGTAGATAAAACAGATGAAAAGCGCAGTGCTTACCACAATTATTACACCGGACAGGAGTGGGGACAGGCAGGCAACTATGATCTGTGTCTGGATGAGACCGCGCTTGGCATAGATGGTGTTGTAAAAATGATATGTGCGTACATTGAAACTGTTGCAGAACGGAGAGGCTAGTACATCGTTTGTATACAGTATGAGCTGGATTGGTTAGAGTGAGGAAAAAATGGTTCGAATTAAGGATGTGGCAGAAGCCGTAGGTGTCAGCACGGCGACCGTATCGAATGTGATCAATGGCAAAGACCAGCGTGTATCAAAAGAAGTGCGGACAAAGATCCAGACGGCCCTGGAGGAGATGGGCTATGTGCGGAATCGTTCTGCAATGATGTTGGCACAGACAAGTTCTAATATGATCGGTGTGGTGATTCCGTGCAAAGAGGGCGTGAAGATTACGCTCGAAGATCCCTATTACAGTGCGCTTTTGGGAAATCTGGAATACGAGATCCGCGCACATGGCTGTACAATGTATCTGATTTCCCAGCAGAGTGAGGAGGAGATCATCCATCAGGCGATTGCCTGGAATCTGGAGGGGCTTATCGTTTGTAATATGGTGCAAGAGGAACTTGCAGGTCTGTGTGAGAAATATCGGCGCGGTGTGGTGTCGATTGACTCCTATCTGAATCGGAGCGCACGATTTATCAATATCGCAACGGACGATTTTGGCGGTGCTTATGAGATGGGAAAATATCTGATTCGCAGGGGGCATACACGGATTGCAATGCTTGCGGACAATGATGCGACGGTAGATCATCATAGATGGATGGGATTACAACAAGCCATGAAGGAAGCAGGTCTTGCAATTACAGAAAAGGATCATTTCCTGTTCTCTTCGAGTGAATCGGTGCGGGAATTGCAGTTCGCACAGTTTCTTCCAGAGTGGAAAAATTACACGGCTCTTTTTGTGGCATCGGATTATTATGCTTTAGAGGTCAGTTCATTTCTTCAGAGTCGAGGCATTCGCGTGCCGGAAGATATTTCCATTACCGGATTTGATGATCTCATTTATGCGAGCCTTGCCAGACCGAAACTGACCACCATGAGCCAGAATATTGGGAAAAAAGCGAAGATGGCGGTGGAGGCATTGCTTTCGCTTTGTGAGAAAAAAGGAGAGGAAAAAGATACAGAAAATCTGTGGGAAGAAAAGTGGCAGCTTCCTGTAAAACTAGTTGAGAGGGAATCTGTCAGCGATAGAATGTACAAAAATAAATAGGATTTTTATGCAACTTCATGGTTATGCGCTTAACCTTTGACACAGGCAATTTGCCTGTGTTATTTTTTAAATAAATAGTAGCAAAGATAGTGTCAATGCATCTTTGATGCATTACAATCATTAGCCCATTTGCTGAAAGCAAATTATGCATGGGCTGATGTTCAAAACAGGAGGAAAATCAATGAAGAAAGCATGGTGGAAAGAAGCGGTCGTTTATCAGGTTTATCCGCGCAGTTTTATGGATGCAAACGGAGACGGCATCGGTGATATCAACGGAATCACACAGCGATTGGAGTATTTGCAGGAGCTGGGCATTGATGTGATCTGGCTTTCGCCGGTATACCAGTCACCGAATGATGATAACGGTTATGATATCAGCGATTATCAGGCAATCATGGAAGAATTCGGAACGATGGAAGACTTTGACCGGATGCTTGCAAAGGCGCATGAACTTGGCATCAAGATTATGATGGATCTGGTAGTGAATCATACTTCCGATGAACATGCATGGTTCGTGGAAAGCCGTAAGAGCATAGACAATCCTTACCGTGATTTTTATATCTGGCGAAAAGGTAAGGAAGATGGCAGCGAGCCGAACAACTGGGGTTCCTGTTTCAGTGGTTCTGCATGGAAATACGATCCGCAGACCGACATGTATTTTCTGCACCTGTTTTCCACAAAGCAGCCGGATCTCAACTGGGATAATCCACAGGTACGTGAACATGTCTATGACATGATGAACTGGTGGTGTGAAAAGGGAATTGACGGATTCCGCATGGATGTGATCAGTCTGATTTCCAAACCGGAAGGACTGCCGGACGGCAAAGCCGGGGAGAATGGATATGGAGACAGTGGGTGTGCCAATGGCCCTCACGTACATGAATATCTGCAGGAGATGAACCGTGAGGTTCTTTCAAAATATGATTTGATCACCGTAGGGGAGGCTGCCGGGGTGACATTGGAAGAGGCAAAGAAATATGCCAATGCCGAAGGAACCGAACTGAATATGGTATTTCAGTTTGAGCATCTGGGGGATGGAGAAGGCACAAAGACCCGCTTTGGCAAATGGGACGGACAGAAGATGCCGCTGCCAGAGTGGAAAGAGAATCTTTCGAAGTGGCAGACGGGGCTGGAAGGCAATGCATGGAACAGCCTGTTTCTTTCCAATCACGATCAGCCCCGTTCGGTATCCAAATTTGGAAATGACAGTGATGCATACCGCGAGGTTTCTGCAAAACTTCTGGCAACCTGTCTGCATATGATGCAGGGAACACCGTATGTATACCAGGGGGAAGAGCTTGGTATGTGTAATGCTTATTTTGATGACCTTGCGGACTATCGAGATATCGAAAGCCTGAATGCATACAGGGAGCTGACCGAAACCCGTGGTGTTTCCCATGAAGAGATGATGGGATATTTGAAACGTGTCAGCCGCGATAATGCACGTACGCCGATGCAGTGGGATGACAGCAAAAATGCAGGCTTTACGACGGGAACACCATGGATCAAAGTCAATCCGAATTATGTTCATGTCAATGCAAAACAACAGGTAGGAAATCCGGATTCGGTATTTTCTTATTATCAGAAACTGATTCGTCTGCGCCATGAAAATGAAATTATTGTATATGGCGATTATGAATTGCTTGAGCCGGAGAATGAAGAGCTTTTTATTTATACAAGAACACTCGGTGGAGAGCGCCTGATGGTGCTGTGCAATTTCACGGATCGGGATGTGGTGATTCCGGCATCTGTGACCGGGCAGATTACGGATGCGCAAATTATGATCTGCAATTATGTGGGAGAGATGGAATCCTTGTTGCGCCCATACGAGGCAAGAGTATATCGTTACGAAGTATAGGAGGATATCATGAACAAAAAATGGTGGATGGGAAAAGTGGCATACCAGATCTGGCCCAAAAGCTTTGCAGACAGTAATGGCGATGGAATTGGCGATCTGGAAGGCATCATTGGAAAACTGGATTATTTAAAAGAACTTGGTGTAGATATTATCTGGATTTCCCCGGTATATCAGTCACCGCTCGTGGATCAGGGATATGATATTTCGGATTACTATGACATCAATCCGCTGTTTGGTGATATGGATACGATGGACCGTCTTCTGGCAGAGGCAAAAAAGCGGGATATGTATATTATCATGGATCTGGTTGTGAATCATTGTTCCGATGAACATGAGTGGTTCCGGAAAGCAATGAAAGATCCGGACGGGGAGTATGGAAAATACTTCTATATTGCAGAAAAGAAAGACGGAAAACTGCCGTGTAACTGGCGCTCTTATTTTGGCGGAAGTGTGTGGGAACCGATTCCGGGAACAGACAAATACTATCTGCATTCGTTCCACAAAAAGCAGCCGGATCTCAACTGGGAGAACCCGGTCGTTCGTCAGGAAGTTTATAAGATGATGAATTTCTGGCTGGAGCGTGGCGTGGCAGGTTTCCGAATTGATGCGATCATCAATATCAAAAAGAAATTACCGTTCCGGGACTATGAGCCGGATCGCGCAGATGGATTGTGTGATATTGGGAAAATGCTGGCAGAGGCAGAGGGCATTGGAACATTTTTAGAGGAGATGAAGCGTGAGACTTTTGCAAAATATGACGCTTTTTCCGTAGGAGAGGTGTTCAATGACAAGGAATCGGAGATTCGTGAATATATTGGAGAAGATGGGCACTTTTCATCCAAATTTGATTTTTCGCCGGAACTTTGTGGGAAAAAGGGCCGTTGGGATCTGAACGAAGATGTCACAGCAGAGATGTATAAAAATGTGATTTTTGACAGCCAGCTTCGTACGGGAGAGATCGGTTTTCTGTCAAATATTATCGAAAATCATGATGAACCTAGAGGCGTGAGCCGCTATATTCCAGCGGATGATCTCTCGGAGCAGAGCAAGAAAGCTTTGGCGGCGGTATACTTCTTCCTTCGTGGAATACCATTCATCTATCAGGGGCAGGAAATTGGTATGGAAAACTGCGCATTTCCGGATATTACCGCATATGATGATATCAGCACAAAGGATGACTATCAGGTATGTCTTGATGCAGGATGCACCGGGGAAAAGGCATTAGAACTCGCACACAAATTCAGCCGTGATAATGCCCGGACACCGGTACAGTGGGATGACAGCGATTTTGCAGGATTTTCTACACACGAGCCGTGGCTGATGGTGAATCCGAATTACAAGCAGATCAATGTGAAAAAGCAGCAGGCACAGCCGGATTCCGTTTGGAATTTTTATAAACAGATGATTGCCGTATATAAAAATCCGGCATACCATGAAACACTGACATTTGGAAAATTTGAACCGTATGCCAGAGAGCAGAAGAATCTCATCGCGTATTACCGCAAGGGAGAATTACAGACACTTCTGGTGCTGGTCAATTTTCAAAAAGAACCGCAACGCGTAGCACTTCCAACAGGGGAGGCTAAGGTCGTACTCGATAATACGGCGTCCGCGTTGCAGGGGATATCCGTAAAAGAATCAGAGATCACACTTGACGGATATCAGGCAGTCGTGCTTGAAGTTATGTAGTAGGCACGGCATCGCCTTTGACTTTTGAAACCTTTTGGGATTTGTCTTTCCGGGAAAAAAGAGAGTGTTTTTTGCGGAGTTTGCTGCGGATTGCGGCATCGAGCTTTCTGTAGCGCTCCTCCTGGGACTCTTCCTGTTCCCGGAAAAGATAATTCATTTCTTTCAAGACGGTTTCTCGCACCTCCTGACTAATACTCAGACTTAGTTCTTCGTTGTTCTGCGCAATGGCGCGGCCGACAATATCACTCATCAGTTCGCGGAATTGTGCCATGCGTTCCTCGGCGGACAGTCCGTTTTCCGCATCTTTGTGGCTTGACACAACGGTGTGTCTGGACTGGCAGCCGGACGGCATTTTTAACAGATCATTCGCAGAATGACCGTCGGGAGTGCCAGCATTTGGGCGATAGAGCGCCTGCGCTTTTTCCACATCCTGACTATGTATGATCATCCGGATGGCTTTCAGCTGATAGCCTTGTTCTTTCAGTTCTTTGATCTTTTGAAATTCCAGTATATTTTCGCGTGTATAATATCGATGCCCCATCTCATTTCGTGGGATGGTCAGATCGAGTTCCTCTTCCCAGTAACGTAACACATGTGTCTCCACACCGGCCATGGCGGCGGCATCGGAAATCATGTAACGTACTTTTTCCACGACATATCCTCCTTTTCTGAAATTATAAGTATATTATAGATATTAACGTCTTATGATTCAAACTTTTTTCGTCGTGTTTTTACGACATATCTTGCAAAACGCGCGTTTTTTTGTTCAATTTGACAATGGTGCTTTGTGTATCATATAATAGGATGAATGGTAAAAATAAGTCTTTGAAAGAAATGAAAAGTGTGGGAGTTATGGAGACAATAATAGAGAAAGTTGATCCCAGACAGATTGACGAACATATAATGGAACAGGCAGGACAACTGATTGCGCAGGGAGAGCTTGTTGCATTCCCGACCGAGACCGTTTATGGACTTGGTGGAGATGCGTTGCATCCGGAAGCTGCAAAGAAGATTTACGCAGCAAAAGGACGTCCTTCGGACAATCCGCTGATCGTGCATATTGCAGAATTTTCCGATATGGAACGCGTTGCCAGAACCGTTCCGGAACAGGCCAAAAAGCTGGCAGATGCATTCTGGCCGGGACCACTGACGATGATCGTATGGAAGAGTGATGCCGTGCCGTCAGCCACAACCGGAGGAATGGACACGGTGGCAGTGCGTATGCCGAATCATCCGGTAGCACTCGACCTCATCCGCAAAAGCGGTTGCCTGATTGCAGCACCAAGCGCCAATACATCCGGACGTCCAAGCCCGACAGAGGCGCAGCATGTAGCGGAAGATCTTTCCGGAAGGATTGCAATGATCCTCGATGGAGGTCCGGTAGGCATTGGAATTGAATCTACGATCATTGACCTGACCGAGGACAAACCGATGGTGCTTCGTCCGGGATATATTACCCCGGAGATGCTGTCCGAAGTGTTAGGAGAGGAAGTTGTCATTGATCCGGGCATTATTGCGGCAGATGATACAAGAAAGCCGAAAGCACCGGGGATGAAGTATAAGCATTATGCGCCGAAGGCTGACATGGTGATTGTGGACGGTGCGCAGGATGCAGTCGTTGCAAAGATTAATGAGCTGACAGCAGCACGTCAGGCGGAAGGCAGGAAAGTAGCCATCATTGCAACCGAAGAGACAAAAGAACAATATGATGCGGATGTGATCCTCTGTATTGGAAAACGTGCAGACGAGGATGCCATTGCGCAACATTTATATAAAATTCTCAGGGAATGTGATGAATTAAATGTGGGGGAAATTTATTCCGAATGTTTCCAGACACCGAGAATTGGACAGGCGATCATGAACCGGTTACTTAAAGCGGCCGGACATACCGTGATACATGTATAGAATGAGAGAGGGCAGAGTATGGAATATAACAAAATTATTTTCGTTTCGCAGACAGGAACGTGCCGCGAAGCGATGGCCGCAGGAATATTTGGAGATTTTTCCCTGAAGCATCCGGTAGAGGTTGTGTCCCGCGGACTTGTTGTACAGTTTCCAGAACCGATGAACCAGAAGGCAGAGGCCGTTCTGATCAGTAATGGAATCAATATGGAGGGTTTTGTTTCGCAGCAGCTGACAGAGGAAGATCTGACGGAAGATGCGCTGGTTCTGCCAATGGAAGAGGTGCAGAGAGAACGGATTCTTGAACAGTTCGAGAATGCAATTCCGGAAAATATTCATGTGCTTACATCTTATGTGGGCGATGAACTGGAAATATTAGATCCGTATGGAGGGGCGTTGCCGGCATATGGATTATGCTATGAGACATTGCGCAAATCAATCAAAAAACTCGTAAAAAAATTAAACGAAAACGAAGGAGAATAAGAGTATGGCAAAAGTAGTAGTTATGGATCATCCGCTGATCCAGCATAAGATTGGAATTATGAGAAGAAAGGACACCGGTTCCAAAGAGTTCCGCACACTGGTAAGTGAAGTGGCAATGTTAGAGTGCTATGAAGCAACCAGAGACCTTGAACTTACAGATGTAGAGATCGAGACACCAATCTGCAAGACAACCGTAAAAGAATTGAAGGGAAAGAAACTGGCAGTCGTACCAATCCTGCGCGCAGGTCTTGGTATGGTGGAAGGAATGCTTGAGATGATTCCGGCAGCAAAAGTCGGTCATATCGGACTTTACCGTGATCCGGAGACTGCAGAGCCGGTAGAATATTACTGCAAACTTCCGGCTGACTGTTCAAACCGCGAAGTATTTGTTGTAGATCCAATGCTGGCAACCGGCGGATCTGCAGTGGCAGCATTACAGATGTTAAAGGATAAAGGTGTAAAGAGCATTCGCTTTATGTGCATCATTGCTGCTCCGGAAGGCGTACAGAGACTGAAAGAAGCACATCCGGATGTTGACATTTTTATTGGTGCACTTGATGAGCATCTGAATGAAAAGAAATATATCGTTCCGGGACTTGGAGACGCTGGAGACCGTATTTTTGGTACGAAATAAGTTTTCTATGAAAACTTGTCACATATTAAAGAGGTGTAGAATATGAGCACGAAGAGACAGGATTATATCAGTTGGGATGAATACTTCATGGGAATCGCGATGCTTTCGGGCATGCGCTCAAAGGATCCGAATACCCAGGTGGGAGCCTGTATCGTAAGCTCCGAGCACAAAATCCTATCGATGGGATACAATGGATTCCCGACCGGATGTTCCGATGATGAATTTCCGTGGGTTCGGGAAGGAGATGACAACAAATATTTTTATACAACGCACAGTGAACTGAATGCGATACTGAATTATCGCGGCGGCAGCCTCGAGGGAGCGAGCATTTATGTGACGCTTTTTCCGTGTAACGAATGTGCAAAGGCAATCATTCAGTCGGGCATTCGCGAAGTTGTATACGACAGTGACAAATATGCAGATACTGCAGGAGTCATGGCTTCCAAGAAAATGCTCCGTGCCGCAGGGGTAACGCTGCGCAGATATGAGCATACAGGAAGAAATGTTTTTTTGGAGTTGTAAAGCATAGGAAACACTTTAAAAGTAAATAATTTTAGAGAGAGACATACACAGGAGCAATACATATGCGCGAAAGCGCAGTAATGTAGAGCTCCTTTTGTCATTTATACGAAGTTTTGGTAAAATTTGTCAACATATTGACGAAAAGTTTATGTAAAAACCAGTTCTTATGGACAAATCGACGAAAAATGGTATAATAAAATATAGTTGCGAGAAAGTATAAAGGGGAGCCATGAAGAAAGATAATAAACAGGTATGGAATGCACTGATATTGGTGTTTCAATTTGGAATCAATATGCTTGTTCCTATTTTTTTATGCTCGATATTTGGTATCTGGCTTGGGGAAAAAACAGGAATTTCATGGATGATGATTCCGTTTTTCTTTATCGGTGCTTTGGCCGGATCTACCAATATATACAAGATGGCCAGAAAATTAATGAAAAAATAGGCAGTATATGCTGCCAGACAGGATTGGGGCGTACACATGCTGAGAAGATTAAACGATGCATTGCCGGGACTGGTTGCAACAATCATCGGATACGGGTTGGTGATTCAGTTTGCCGGGGTGTGGTTTGTAGAAGATAAAGCCGCTTATTCCATAGGCCTGTGGTATGGAATAGCGATTGCAGTCGGACTTGCGATTCATATTGCAAGTGTACTGTGGGACGCAGTATCCATGGGCGAGAGCAAAGATGCCAATCGCAGAATTATCGCAAAGTGCCTGCTACGGTACTTCGTTGTGGCAGTTCTGTTAATTATATTGGGCTATTTTCATTTCGGGAATCTGTTTACCGCTTTTCTTGGGGTATTGGGACTAAAGATAGGAGCCTACCTTCAGCCGCTTTTTGAAAAAGCAGCGGGCAGATTGTTTGGAAGACGTGATGCAGCTTCTGACGAAGAAATAGTGGAATAAAAATAAATATAAAGGAGGTGACTATGTGAATCAGGGGATTTTAATGTCAGCTGACATTGATTTTATGATCCATGGGATCTTTCAGGTGGAGGTATTCGGGCAGAAAGTCTGGATTACGACCAGTCATGCGTGCATTCTTATTGTTATGGCAATCATGCTGATTTTTGCAATCATTGCAAACCGTAAGCTGAAGCATGCAACGGACAAACCCGATGCTTTCCAGAACGTCATTGAGCTGATCGTAGAAAAGTTGGATGATATGGTGGAATCCACCATGGGCAAATGGGCTCCGAAGTTCGTAAATTATATCAGTACGATTTTTATTTTCATACTGATGAGTAATATTTCCGGACTTGTAGGACTCCGGCCGCCGACAGCCGATTACGGCACAACACTTGCGCTTGCGCTGATAACATTCTTTATGATTCGTGTCTGCAAAGTTAAGCATCAGAGCGCAAAACAAATTTGGACGGGAATGTGTTCACCATTACCGCCATGGCTCCCAATCTGGGCGCCGATCAACATTATCAGTGAGATTGCGATACCGATTTCCCTGTCGCTGCGTTTGTTCGCAAACATACTTTCAGGAACCGTTATCATGGCACTGGTATATGGACTACTTGGAAAACTGGCCATCGTATGGCCGGCAGCATTGCATGTATATTTTGATTTGTTCTCCGGAGCAATTCAGACATATGTATTCTGTATGCTGACTATGACTTATGTATCACAGGCTTGTGATGGATGACATGTATCGAAGATACATGTCCTACGCAAATTGCATTCGCGAAGCGAATTTTTGATGCAATTTGCTCCTTATAGACACACAGAAAATGTGTCTCCTTTACGGTATATCAATGATGTACTACTAACAAAAAAGATCTTATATGGTTAAGGAGGATTTTTATATGAATATTTCAGGACAGGATTTAATTAGAGCATGCTCCGCCATCGGTGCAGGACTTGCAGTAATCGCAGGTATCGGACCTGGTATTGGACAGGGTATTGCAGCCGGACATGGTGCTGCAGCAGTAGGACGTAATCCGGGAGCAAGAGGACAGATCATGTCTACCATGCTTTTGGGACAGGCCGTTGCCGAGACAACCGGTCTCTATGGTCTGCTCGTTGCCATGCTTTTACTTTTCGTTCATCCGTTAGGATAATGAGACACATTAAAAATGTGTCTCCTACGTACATCGCATCGCGAAGCGATTCTTCATGCGGTGTGCTCCTTGAGGCATATCGAAGATATGTCTCCTACGTACACCGCATCGCGAAGCGATTCTTCATGCGGTGTGCTCCTTGAGGCATATCGAAGATGTGTCTCAATATAAAGAAGGAAAGGAGAGTAAGCAGGAGTGTTAGCTGAACAGACATTTTTATTTAATCTTGATCCACAGTTGCTCTTCGATACAGCGTTACTGGCAATTGCAGTATTTTTCCTTGTACTTGCGATGTCATATCTGCTTTTTAATCCGGCGCGGAAACTGTTGAAAGACAGGCAGGAGCGGATTGCCAATGATATTGACAGTGCGAAGGAAGACAAAGAGAGTGCCGAAGCCCTGAAAGCAGAATATGAGGCAAAGCTCAAAGAAGTTGACAAAGAAGCTGAAGTGATTCTTGCCGATGCGAGACAGAAGGCGATGAAGAATCAGACCAAAATCATTGACGAGGCGAAAGAGGAAGCTTCCCGCATTATTGCACATGCCAAACAGGAAGCAGAACTGGAGAAAAAGCACGCAATGGATGATATGAAGCAGGAGATGATTACCATCGCAGCTATGATGGCACAGAAAGTTGTGGCGGCATCCATTGATACCAGTATCCAGGATTCCCTTGTGGATGAGACATTGAAAGAGATGGGTGAATCAACATGGCTAAGCTAGTATCCAGAACATATGGGGATGCATTGTTCCAGCTGGCTGTGGAAGAGAACCGCATTGACACCATGTTCGAGGAAGTCCGGACAGTGGCTGTCGCTTTGCAGGAAAACCCGGATCTGACCCGGCTGATGAACCATCCCAAGATTGATAAAGAAGAGAAGGTTAAACTGATCGAAGATATTTTCAAAGGGCAGGTAGAGGATGAACTTGTAGGTCTGATGCGAATGATTGTAGAGAAGGATCATTACAATGAGATTGAGAGCGTTTTTACGTACTTCATGGAACAGGTCAAAGAATACAAAAATATCGGAACCGCCTATGTAACTTCTGCCATGGAATTGAGTGATGCGCAGAAGGCAGCAGTAGAAAAGAGACTGCTTGAGACAACAAAATATGTGAAATTTGAAATGCATTACGATGTGGATGCCGCATTGATCGGCGGCATGGTTATCCGCATCAAAGACCGCGTGGTAGACAGCAGTATTCAGACAAAACTGTATGATTTAACCCGCGAATTATCCAAAATACAGTTGAAAGTAGGTGAGTGCGCTCCATGAATTTAAAACCAGAAGAAATCAGTTCCGTAATCAAGGAGCAGATTAAACGATACGCTTCCCAACTGGAAGTTGCAGATGTGGGAACCGTTATCCAGGTAGCAGATGGTATTGCACGTATCCATGGTCTGGAGAACGCAATGCAGGGAGAGCTTTTGGAGTTTCCAGGAGAGGTCTACGGAATGGTCATGAACCTTGAGGAAGACAACGTAGGTGCCGTACTTCTTGGCTCTCAGAAAAATATTAATGAAGGTGACACGGTAAAAACAACCGGACGAGTGGTAGAGGTACCAGTCGGAGATGTTATGCTTGGCCGTGTCGTAAATGCACTGGGACAGCCAATCGATGGCAAGGGTCCGGTAGATACTGATAAGTATCGTAGAATTGAGCGTGTAGCATCCGGTGTCATCTCAAGAAAATCCGTAGATACACCATTGCAGACAGGTATCAAGGCAATCGATTCCATGGTGCCGATCGGACGTGGACAGCGAGAACTGATCATCGGAGACCGTCAGACAGGAAAGACAGCGATTGCTGTGGATACCATTATCAACCAGAAGGGACAGGGTGTGAAGTGTATTTATGTCGCAATCGGACAGAAAGCTTCCACCGTTGCAACGATTGTAAAGACACTGGAAGAATACGGAGCTATGGCATATACGACCGTAGTTGCAGCGACTGCCAGTGAGCTTGCGCCATTGCAGTACATCGCACCGTATGCAGGCTGTGCAATCGGTGAGGAGTGGATGGAAAATGGTGAAGATGTCCTTGTCGTATACGATGATCTGAGTAAGCATGCAGCTGCATATCGTACACTTTCCCTGCTTTTGAAACGAGCACCGGGACGTGAGGCTTATCCGGGAGATGTCTTCTATCTGCATTCAAGACTTCTTGAGCGTGCAGCAAGACTTTCTGATAAGTTGGGTGGCGGTTCTCTGACTGCATTACCGATTATCGAAACACAGGCAGGCGATGTATCTGCTTATATTCCAACCAACGTTATTTCCATCACGGATGGTCAGATTTATCTGGAGACAGAGATGTTCAATGCAGGTTTCCGGCCGGCAATCAATGCCGGACTTTCGGTATCCCGTGTAGGTGGTTCTGCGCAGATCAAGGCGATGAAGAAGATCGCAGCGCCGATTCGTACCGAGTTGGCACAGTACCGTGAGCTGGCAGCATTCTCACAGTTTGGTTCGGAACTGGATGCCGATACGACCGAGAAGCTGGCACAGGGCGAGCGTCTGAAGGAAATCTTAAAGCAGCCACAGTATCAGCCGATGCCGGTTGAGAAACAGGTTATCATTATTTATGCAGCAATCAAGAAATATCTTATGGACATTCTGGTAGCGGACATTCTGCGTTTCCAGAATGAACTCTTTGATTATATCGATACCAAATATCCGGAGATTCCGGGAAGCATTGCAGCAACGAAAGTGATGGATGAAGAGACAGAACAGAAGCTGGTGAAAGCAATCGAAGAATGCAAAGCATCCTTCCGATAATGGCAGAAAGTAGGTGGTAAGACATGGCCTCCATGCGAGACATAAAGCGAAGAAAAAGCAGCATACAGAGTACGCAGCAGATCACCAAAGCCATGAAGCTGGTTTCAACCGTTAAGCTACAGAAAGCCAAAAGCCGTGCGGAACAGACGGATCCGTATTTCAATTATATGTACAAAACCGTAAGTTCCATGCTGGCACGAAGTGGCAATATCAATCATCCGTATTTGCAGGCAGGCGATTCCAAAAGAAAAGCAATCGTTGTCATTACTTCGAATCGAGGACTGGCAGGTGGATATAATTCCAACATTGTCAAACTGATTACAGGCAGCGATTTTCCGAAAGAAGATCTCGACATCTATGCCGTAGGAGGAAAAGGTGTAGAGGCACTCGGACGGAGGGATTATCACATTGCACTGGATGCTTCTTACATGATGGAAGCTCCGACCTATCCGGATGCGGCGGCTTTGTGCAACAAGGTACTCGAAGCATTTACAAACGGAGAAGTAGGAGAAATCTATCTGGCATACACGCATTTTAAGAATACAGTAAGTCAGGAAGCAAAGATGATCAAACTCCTTCCGGTTGAAATCGATCCGGAGGACGCAGAGGATTCCAATGTTCTGATGAATTATGAGCCAAATGAGGAAGAGGCATTGAATATGATTATTCCGAAATATGTGACGAGCTTATTTTACGGAGCACTCGTTGAGGCGGTAGCCAGTGAGAACGGTGCACGTATGCAGGCAATGGATTCAGCAACCAGCAATGCGGAAGAAATGATCAGTGATCTGTCACTGAAGTACAATCGCGCGCGCCAGGGTTCCATTACGCAGGAACTTACCGAAATTGTGGCGGGCGCAAATGCAATTTCAACGTAAAAAATAAGGAGAAAATAAATGGCAGGTAATAATATTGGTAAAATCACACAGATTATCAGTGCCGTACTGGATATCAAATTCCAGGAAGGACATCTGCCTGAGATCAACGAAGCAATCGAAGTGCCGTTAAAAGATGGCGGAAGACTGGTTGTGGAAGTGGCTCAGCATCTGGGTGATGATACAGTAAGATGTATCGCTTTGGGACCAACCGACGGATTGGTTCGTGGTATGGATGCCATTGCAACAGGTGCCCCGATCTCTGTTCCTGTTGGAGAGAAAACACTGGGCAGACTGTTTAATGTATTGGGTGATCCAATTGATGAAATCGCAGCTCCGGATACCGAGGAGAAATGGCCGATCCACAGACCGGCACCATCATTCGAGGAGCAGGCAACTTCACAGGAGATGCTTGAGACCGGTATCAAAGTCGTAGATTTGCTTTGCCCATATCAGAAGGGTGGAAAAATCGGACTGTTTGGAGGTGCGGGTGTAGGAAAGACCGTACTGATTCAGGAGCTGATTCACAATATTGCGACGGAGCATGGCGGATATTCCGTATTTACCGGAGTAGGAGAGCGTACCCGTGAAGGAAATGACCTTTACTACGAAATGAAAGAATCCGGCGTAATCGACAAGACGACCATGGTATTTGGACAGATGAATGAGCCACCGGGAGCCCGTATGCGTGTAGCGTTGACCGGACTTACGATGGCAGAATATTTCCGTGACAAAGGTGGAAAAGACGTGCTTCTTTTCATCGACAATATTTTCCGTTTCACACAGGCAGGTTCTGAGGTATCCGCGTTGCTTGGCCGTATGCCATCCGCTGTAGGATATCAGCCGACACTGCAGACGGAGATGGGTGCATTGCAGGAGCGAATTACATCCACAAAGAACGGTTCTATTACATCTGTACAGGCAGTCTATGTGCCTGCGGATGACTTGACAGACCCGGCTCCGGCAACGACATTTGCGCATTTGGATGCAACAACGGTATTGGACCGTTCGATCGTAGAGCTTGGTATTTATCCGGCAGTTGATCCACTGGCATCCACTTCCCGTATCCTTGATCCACGTATTGTTGGCGAGGAGCATTTTAAGGTTGCCCGTGAAGTACAGGAAATCTTACAGAAGTACAAAGAATTGCAGGATATCATTGCCATCCTTGGTATGGACGAATTATCTGAGGATGATAAGCTTGTTGTAAGCCGTGCAAGAAAGGTACAGCGATTCCTGTCCCAGCCATTCTCGGTAGCTGTACAGTTTACCGGACTGGAAGGAAAATACGTGCCGATCGCCGAGACCATCCGTGGTTTCCGCGAAATCCTGGACGGAAAACTCGATGATGTACCGGAAAGTTACTTCCTCAATGCCGGAACGATTGACGATGTAAAAGAGTCTTATTCGAAAGCAAAGTAAAAATTTGCAAAGGCAGGAAAGGGGTATTATGGCAGAAGGAAAAGATTTATTTCAGGTCGAGATCATCACACCGGATCGTATATTTTTTGCCGGTGAGGCAGATATGCTGGAATTCAATACGGCGGATGGAGAAATCGGAGTGTACAAAAATCATATTCCACTGACCACCGTCCTTGAACCCGGTGTTGTGATCATACACAACGGTGATGAACAGAAAGTTGCAGCCGTCCATGCAGGATTTGCAGAAATTCTCGGCGAGAAAGTTACGCTGCTTGCGGAGCTTGCCGAATGGCCGGATGAAATCGACATCAATCGTGCGGAAGCCGCGAAGGAGCGTGCAGAAGAACGAATTGCCGCGAAGTCACAGAATCTCGATTTGAAGCGTGCAGAGTATGCACTCCACAAGGCATTGATACGTATTAATGTCGCTGGACATAAGTAGAAATGATTAGGAATTTATGATTAATCATATTGGGAGGATGATAGCTGTGCAATTTATTTTTGATACATTTATGTTAATCATAGGAATAATAAGCTTAGTATTAACAATTACTTTTTTTGTTAAACTTGCTAAATATTTTAAT
>ERZ1026854.480-NODE-480-length-27991-cov-6.901919_pt1 | contig 27991 bp, 22 predicted proteins | sample MGYA00380157_ERZ1026854 | MGnify/ENA primary metagenome ERZ1026854 (study PRJEB33269, sample SAMEA4719793) | human gut metagenome | biome: human-associated habitat; feature: organic feature; material: feces | place: Cameroon | collected 2013-10 ... | reverse complement strand
CAATCAGCCTGAAAAATCATGTAGTCATACTTTTCAGAGTATCGTAGGATAATCTCAGATCTATCGAGGTTGTATCAAGTTTACACCGACACACCCTTCACCCGATGTCGTTCTAACAAGGAGTCGAACGGATACCGATCGCATAATCATCAACAGCGTACCGGCGACCAGCAGAACAAGCCCGATCCACGACCTCTTCGACGGCTTCTCCCCGAGTATGAAGAACGCGAATAGGACAGTGAACAGGATGCTGAGCTTATCGACCGGCACGACGACCGATGCAGGGCCCGTCTGGAGCGCATGGTAGAAGCATAACCACGACGCACCCGTCGCGAGTCCGGAGAAGATGAGGAACAACCCGTTCCTCCTCCCGACGACCGTGCCTTTCCTGTGGGCACCCTTCATGAACACGATGCTCCAGGCCATGATCAGGACGACCGTCGTACGGATCGCCGTACCGAGATTGGACTCCACGTCCTCGATCCCGATCTTCCCTAAAATCGAAGTCAGCGCCGCGAACACCGCGGATAGAATGGCGAAGAAGAGCCACGATGACCTCGTGTCCTTGGCATCCTCCACGTCCTTCCTCTCGATCATCAGCATCATGCCGACGAACATCAGGACCATTCCCGCTCCGGACGCTGGTGAGAACGCCTCTCCGAGGAATACGAACGCCATCAGAACGGCGAGTATCGTGCTGCTCTTGTCCACAGGGGCGACCTTGTTCACATCGCCCATCTGTATGGCGCGGAAGTAGCAGAGCCACGACGCACCTGTGGCGAGTCCAGACAGGACGAGGAACACCAGGCTGTTCGAGGGGATGTCCGGGATCGTATCGAAAGATCCCACAATCAGGACCATGAACCAGGCCATGATCAGCACGACGATGGTGCGGATCGCCGATCCCAGATCCGAATCGATATCCCTTATACCGATCTTGGCGAGGATGGATGTGAGTCCTGCGAACACCGCCGACAGGAACGCGAACAGCAGCCAGGACTCCATGACGGAACGATATCGCGACATCGGCATAACACTATCGCCGATGCGCCCATCCATGCTCCGAGGGATGGGTGAAGCCGCCGGATTCGAACGCCCGGCGGCATGGTTTTCATCTGAGATGCTTCGCGGCCTCTTCGACCGTCGCATCATGCAGAACGATGTCGGAGACGGCCGACATTATGCCTCTGACGTTCTTGTGCTGGAAGATGTTCCTTCCGATGGATACGCCGTGACCTCCCGCCTCCAGTGAATCGTGGACCATGTTCAGGATGTCCATGTCGGAATCCATCTTCGGTCCTCCCGCGATCACGACGGGGACCATGGTCCCCCTGACGACGTCGCGGAACGAGTCGATGTCCCCGGTGTAGCTGCACTTGACGATGTCCGCACCGAGCTCCATGGCAACCCTAGCGGCGTGCGCAACGGCCTGGGGGTCGAAGGAATCCTTTATGCGGGGTCCGCGGGGGTACGCCATCACGATGAGGGGCATGCCCCACTCGGAGCACTGCCTCGAGACCATCCCGAGGTCCTGGAGCATCTGGGGTTCCGTCTCCGCACCCACGTTGATGTGCATGGATACAGCATCGGCTCCGAGCTTGAGGGCCTCCTCGACAGTGGCAACGAGCACCTTCGAATTGGAATTGACCCCGATATCGGTGGATGCCGAAAGATGAAGGATGAGACCGACATCGTGACCGGAGGTCCTGTGGCCCTGGGGGACGATCCCCTTGTGCATCAGAACTGCTGTGGCACCGCCCTCGACCACGTCGTTGACGGTCTTCTTCATGTCGATCAGCCCCGGGATCGGCCCTGCGCTGATCCCGTGATCCATGGGCACGATGACCGCATTGCCGCTCTGCCTGTCTATGATCCTCTCGATCCTGATGTTCTTGCCGAACATTTCTCTCACCGTGCTACGTGCTAACACGGAACACTATATACCGTTTACGGAAGAAGACCCCTGATGAAGGAGGATGCCCGGATCGGAGAGGCCCCCGATCCGGAGCATGAAGGTCTCCGAGGTCAGGACCCGACGACCGCATCGACATACATCGAGCGGTTCTCCCGATAGGCGCGGACGGCATCCTGGGCCATCATCAGCAGTTCCGTCTCCTTATCGTCCATGCCTTCCAGCATGGCATCCGTATCGACATCCCTGCCGTCATGGGCCGAGACCATCTCAGCGAAACGGTTCCTGCATGCCTGGTCGACACCTTCCATCGAATTGGACAGCATGATGCATTCGGCCATGAACGCGTCCTGTGCGACGAGCAGCCTCTCTATCCCGGGATCCGGGTCCCTTCCGACATTGACCTGCATCTTCGCCGAGATGTTGTTGGCGGTGAGCCTCAGGAACCTCTCCTCCGCACGGTCCGTATCTCCCCGGGCGGCCTTGGCCAAATTGTAGAGCTGCCTCGAGGATATCTCCAGATACCTGGCGGAGAGCTTCAGGTTCTCATCGCGCAGGTGGTACGGCAGCAGGGCGTGGTTGGCGAGGGTGGCCACCACGACTCCCGCGAGGATGTACAGCACGCGCTCCGCGACGACCGGCTCCGACGGATCGGCCATGGCCGCCGCCAGAAGGGCCATCAGGGTCACGAACGTCATCATCAGGTCATACCTCTTCGGGTCCACTACGGTGTAGATGTAGCTGATGACCAACGTGATGACCGCGAGGGACTCCGCGGTTCCTCCGAACAGGGACGTCAGGATCACGAAGATGACCGCTCCGAGCAATGTGCCGGCCACACGCATCGAGGATTTGCCGAGGGATCCCTCCACATACGGCTGGACGATGGCGACCGTGGTGAACAGCAGCCATTTGGCGTTCTCCAGCTCCCAGTACTGCCAGACGAAGGCCCAGACGGAGAACAGCGTCGCCATGCGGATGGCGAAGGTGAATCTGACGGAATCGGTGCGCAGGTTCTCCTTCATGATGGTCCTGAACCTGAAGGCGCGGGGGACCTCGCCGCCCTCGTCGGCGACGGCCATGTTCTCGGAGTTCTCCAGAGCGGCGAGTTCGAGGACGATCTCCTTCACGGATGCGATGATCGCGAGATCCGCACCGCGGTTCCTCTGAAGGAACGCATCCGCGCGGGAGCGGAGGTCGTCGAGCGTCAGGGACCCGTTCTCATAGGATGACAGATCGGCCATCAGGGAAGAGACTCCTTTGATGACCTCCGGATCGCGCTCGCGCAGGCATACCGCCCTCCCGAGGCTCTGGAGCGATGCGACCAGGTCCATCACGGGGCGGTCCTTCGGGTTGACGAAGAATCCGTTCTTCAGACGGTCGTACACGGTGGAGTTGACCTCGGAGCACACCTTGTCCAGCTCCGCGGTGTCGGTGACATCCCCGGACAGGACCTTGCCGCACTCCCTGCCGATGGCGTCGCACATCGATGCGATGGCGTTGTGGCATGTCCTCTTCATCCTGTTGCGGTTGAGCAGGACGTTGAGCCCGACCGTGAGGACGGAACCGACGATCAGCGCCAGAAAACGCACGGGGAGCTCCTCCGGGGTCACCGGCATGCTCAGCATGAACGCGTACCCCAGCAGGAACGGGAAATGCAGAGGGGACTTCATGTCGTGCATCGTGATGAACGCCGTCAGGAACACGAACGAGAAGTTCACCACGAGTCCGAGGAACGGATCCATCAGCGAGACGAAGGCGCCTATGCCCATGGCCAGGGTGAACGCGATCAGACTGGCCAGGTTCGACAGGGGTCTGACCGAGAGGTCCCTTCCCAGCATCATCAGGGCTATGATGACCACGAACACTCCGACCAGCGCGTTGTTCTGGCCGAATACCGCGGTGTACACCCCGACGAAGAGGCAGAGCGCCAGGAAGAACAGGCTCTTCCCGATCAGCGTCTTGGCATTCATGATTCCAGCACCTGGCGGTACTATATCAAGATGCCTCATCGCGGATTAGGATGATCCGGGACATCGGACGGAGGGTTGTCCGACCCCCGGAGGAGAATGAAGGGGGAACGCTCCCCGTTTGCTCACTGAGCCGCGCCGACGGTGTCCTCGGCGGACTGGATGCACTTGGTGAGGACGGAGTACGCGTTTATCATGTCGGACTCGCCGACGATGAAGATGGTATCGGTATGGCAGCTGACCGTCTCCTCGATGTTGATGCCCGCATCGGAGAGGTTGGTGATCAGATAGGCGATGACACCGCTCGTGTCCACGATCTTCTCGGGGGACTTGACGGCGATCTCGACGAGGTTCTCCCTCACCTTGATCAGGTTGAAGCGCCCGACGGTGTCGATGATCCTGTCCTTGAGACGGGTGTCCGCGATGATCGTGACGGCGGAGGCCGACTGGACGCACTGCATGATGCTGTCCTCGTTCCAGAGGTCCTTGAACAGGTTGTCCATCTTGTGCAGGACGGACCAGTCGTTCTTGGCTGTGACGATGCAGGTCTTGGTGCGCATCTCCAGCCTGCTGTCCTTCAGGATCTTCAGGATGCTCATCTCGTGGTCGGTGGTGACGGACAGCTTGGACGAATACCTGCGACATGCGATCATGACCGCCTCCTCGTTGTCCACGCCCAGATCCTTCATGATCGCCCTTGCGAGCGACGAGTAGTTGATCAATCCCTTCGAGACGCAGTCCTTGATGCTCGGGTGCGCGTCGATGTACATGCGGGTGCGCTCGGCCAGACTTTCCTTCACGGGGCTTTTGGGCATATGCACATCATTTCCTTGATAGTATATTAGGTGTCCGTCAAGGGACAAAGAAATGGGAAAAGGTTTGGAAAGGGACAAACTGTCCAATCAGGACAGGATATCCCGGAGGATGTCCGTGAATGCGTCGGTCTGTTCGGACGTTATTATCAACGGAGGGATCAGACGGATGGTCTTCCCATGGGCCACGTTCACGAGGATCCCGTTCTCGCGGCACCTCCTCTGGATCTCGGAGGCGGTCTCGGGGGAATCCATCTCCACTCCCGTCATCAGCCCGTATCCGCGGACGTCGACTATCCTGTCGGATCCGATCGCGGATATCTTCGAACGCCATTCCGCTCCGAGGGCCTTGGAGTGCTCCACGATGCGGTCGCGCTTCATGATGTCGAGGGTCGCGCATCCGGCCGCACAGACCAGCGGGCTTCCGCCGAAGGTCGTACCGTGGGTGCCGGGCGTCATCACAGAGGAGATCTCCTCGGTGGCGGATACGGCCCCGATGGGGACGCCTCCCCCGAGGGCCTTGGCCATGGTGATCATGTCGGGGACCACTCCGAAGTTCTGGATGCCGTACCACTCGCCGGTGCGTCCGATCCCGGTCTGGACCTCGTCCACGATCATCAGCGCACCGCTGTCGGTGCACAGGTCGCGAACCGCCTTGAAGAACTCCGGCTCGGCGGTTATCACACCGCTCTCGCCCTGGATCGGCTCCACGATGACCGCGGCGACATCCTTAGTGATCATCCTCTTTACCGCTTCCGCGTTCCCGTACTCGAAGTACTCGTACGCATCCGAGATCAGCGGCTCGAAACCGGCCTGGTACTTCTTCTGCCCGGTGGCTCCCAAGGAGGCGGACGTGCGTCCGTGGAATCCGTCGAGGGCGGACATGATCCTCCTGCGGCCGGTGTATTTGACGGCCGTCTTCAGAGCGGCCTCGTTTGCCTCCGCCCCGCTGTTGACGAAGAGGGTCCTGTCGATGTCCCCCGGGGCGATGGATGCGATCCTCTCTGCGAGCTCGCCCTGCTGCTCCACGTAGTAGAGGTTGGACACGTGGGCCATCCTGGCGGCCTGGTCCTGGACGGCCTTCACCCAATCCGGGTGGGCGTAGCCCAGCGCGTTGACGGCGATGCCCGCCACCAGATCCAGATACCTCCTCCCGTCGTCCCCGTAGAGGTAGCATCCCTCTCCATGGGTGAACGCCAGGTCGATCCTGCCGTAGTTGTGGAAGAGGTATCTGTCGCACTTCTGCTTCACTTCATCGAAAGACGTCATCTTCATCCCTTCACGATGAGGGTCCCGTGGGGGATCCCCTTGATCACATCCGTGACTATGCTGTTCCTATCCGTCCCGTCCACCATGCGGACGGCGCTCGCTCCCGCCTCGAGGGCCTTGCGGCACGCCTCGACCTTGGGGATCATCCCTCCGGAGATCGTCCCGTCCGCGATGAATGCATCCACCTGCGAGAGCGTGACCTCGTCGATCTTGGACGACGGGTCGCGGACATCCCTGAGGATGCCGGGGACATCGGTGATGGCGACCATCTCGGTCACACCCATGCCCGCGGCTATCCCGGCGGCCATGGTGTCCGCGTTGACATTCAGCATCCTGCCCTCGGCGTCCTTGCCGATGGGGTAGACCACGGGGACGATGCCCTGGTCCAGAAGGTCGCCGAGGCTGGAGGGGTCCGTTCCGGACACCTCTCCGACCAATCCGAGGTCGACATCCTCGCCGTCGACGGTCATCGGGGGCTTGCGGGTGCAGACGGTGCAGAAGTACCCCGGGATCCCGACGGCCGTGAGGCCGCACTCGCCCAGGCACTCCACCATCTCGGCGTTGATCCTCCTGAGGACGATCTCCGCCACCTCCAGCGAATCCGCGTCGGTGATCCTGACGCCGGCGACCTTCCTCGGGGTCATGCCGCGCTTCTCCATCTCCGCGGAGATCTCGGGGCCGCCGCCATGGACGAGGATGACATCGCATCCCGCATCCTTCATCTCGGCGACCTCGCGGGACAGACGCATCATGTCGTCGCGACCGCGGATGGCGTTCCCGCCGAACTTCAACAGATACAGGGGCATCCGGATCAGCTCGCGTACTCCGCATTGATGCGGACGTAATCGTATGTGAGGTCGCAGCCCCACCCGGTCACGCCCTCCTTGCCGACACCCAGGTCGACCAGGATGGTGACCTCCTTGTTGTCCATGGCCATGCGGACCACCTCGACGGAGCGCTCGTCCTGGAAGACCGGCGCTCCCGAATCGAGGATCGGGACCTCCATGTCCCCTCCCTTGATCGTGAGGCGGATGTTCTCCGGATCGAACTTGGCTCCGCTGTTCCCGACGGCCATCATGAGACGGCCGTAGTTGGGATCGGATCCGAATATGGCGGATTTGACCAGCGGTGAATTGGTGATGGCCTTGACCACCTTGACCGCGTCGTCCCTGGTCTCCGCTCCGGAGACGGTGACCTCGATGAGCTTGGATGCCCCCTCGCCGTCCATGGCGATGGTGCGTGCGATCTTGGTCATGACCGTGCGCAGGGCGGCCTCGAACTCCGGGTCGTGGTCGGCGGGCTTGCTCTTGGACAGCCCGTTCGCCAGAAGGATGGCCGTGTCGTTGGTGGACTGGTCCCCGTCGACGCTCACCATGTTCATGGTGTCGTTGAGGACGGACTGCCAGACATCGGCGAAATCCGGTCCGAGGGTCGCATCCGTCGTTATGAGCGACAGAGTCGTCCCGTGGAGGACCTGCATATGGGGGGAGATCATCCCGCTGCCCTTCGAGATGGCTGCGACGTAGATCAGCGTGCCGTCGGAGAGGCGGGCGCGCACGGCGCACTCCTTGGGGATGGTGTCGGTGGTCATGATCGCCTCCTCGATGGTCTGATCGGAGGTGGGTCCGACATCGAGGGAGCGGGCAGCACGGGATATGCCGTAGCGGATCTTGTGCATGTCCAGGAAGCGCCCGATGAGACCGGTGGACATGACGCCGACGAGCTTCGGGTCCACGTTGAGCTCCTGGGCCACGGCCTGCTTCATCGCATACACGTCCTCGATCCCGCGGTGACCGGTCAGCGCATTGGCGTTGCCGCTGTTGACGACGACGGCCTGCAGCTGGGGGGAGTTCTCCTTCATCATCACCTGGACCGGGGCGGCCTTGACGTTGTTGCTGGTGAACGCGCAGTACGCGGTCGCCGGCACCTCCGAATACAGCAGGCCCATGTCCAGCGAGCGGTACTTCACTCCGCTGTGGACTCCTGCCGCCTTGAACCCCTGGGGGGTCGTGATCCCACCGTCGATGATCTCTACCATTGTATCATACTCCTAGGCCGGGGAAATCGAGGCCGGCCGCCTCGTCCAGATTCAACATCAGGTTCATGCACTGTACCGCCTGCCCGGACGCCCCCTTGACGAGGTTGTCTATGGCGCCGAAGGCGGCTACGTGCTTCCCGAGGACCCTGGCGGAGACCTCGGCATGGTTCGACCCCGTGACCTCGCGGCTCAGGGGATCCTTCGTATAGTGTACGAAACGCTCCTTCCCATACTGCCTCCCGTAGACGGCGTCGACATCCTCCTGGAACGCGTCCTTCTTCAGAGTGAGATAGCAGTCGGACAGGATGCCCCGCACGATGGGGACCAGATGGGGGACGAAGGTCAGATCCATGCTGGAGCCGGCGAACATGTCCACCGCCATCTCGATCTCGGGGGTGTGGCGGTGCGTTCCGATGCTGTACGGTATCACGCATGTCGAGCAGTTGGGGTGATGCGTCCTGGCGGAGGGCACCATGCCCGCTCCGGAGGTTCCGGATTTGGAATCGACCACGACGTCGTCCTCCACAAGCCCCGACTTCATCAGGGGGGCGCATGCGAGGATCGCGGATGTGGCGTAGCATCCGGGGTTGGCCACGAGATCGGCACCGCGTATCCTGTCGCGGAAGAGCTCCGGAAGACCGTATACCGCATTCCGGAGGTTCTCCACATCGGTATGGTAGTGTCCGTACCACTTCTCGTAGAGCTCGGGATCGTGGAGACGGTAGTCCCCGGACAGGTCGATGGCCTTCACCCCCTGCTCCAGCAGGGGCGGGACCTCCGACATGGCCACCCCATGGGGGGTCGCCACGAACACCAGGTCGAGATCCTTCGTGTCGGATATGCGCTCGGTGAACGCGAGGTCTACATATCCTTTGAGATACGGATGGACCTCTGATACAGGACGGCCCGCGTTCTGACGCGATGTCATCGCCGCGATCTCGATGTCGGGGTGCCTGCAGAGCAGACGGGCCAGCTCTCCGCCAGTGTAGCCCGTGCCTCCGATGATGCCGATGCTTGTCATGGTTCCTCCCTCGGATTATATACGGCGGAGGACAAAGGATGTGGAATTAAAGGTATTGTTCGAAATGCGACACATGTTGACTGGACCGTTTCCATGTTAACGGTTTGGCGGGACAGAGACCGCCTCGTCACCATGGGAACGACTCCGATATGCTCGCAGGAAACGGGAGTCGTCGGACAAACGGAGGACCCCTTTGAGCATGTCCGACACGGCATGACCGATAATGGACACAACGGCATCGCCATTGTATCAGTACCCTTATTTAAGCGGAAATTCTCACTCGATGACGATAAACATGGCAGCTGCAAAGAAGGCTCCGGCAAAGAAGGCGGCGAAGACCGCCGAGAAGACCAGGGACAAGGTCGTCCTAGCATACTCCGGCGGACTGGACACATCCGTCGCCATCCGTTGGCTCCAGGAGCAGTACGATGTCGATGTGATCGCCATCGCCCTGAACCTCGGACAGCCCCCGTCCTCCGACGACATCGTCGCCCGCGCACTGAGGAACGGCGCCATCAAGGCCGACTTCATCGATGTCCGCGACGAGTTCGTCGACGAGTACGTCTGGCCCTCCCTGAAGGCCAACGCCCTCTATCAGAACGTCTACCCTCTGAGCACCGCCATCGGCAGGCCCCTCATCGCGAAGAAGCTCGTCGAAATCGCACAGCAGGAGGGGGCCAAGTACATCGCCCACGGCTGCACTGGCAAGGGCAACGACCAGGTCAGATTCGACGTCGGCATCGTCACCCTCGACCCCAGCCTGAAGGTCATCGCCCCCATGCGCGAGTGGCACACCACCCGCGAGGAGGAGATCGACTACGCCAAGAAGAACGGCATCGAGATCATCGTCAAGAAGGAGAGCCCCTACTCCAGGGACGAGAACCTCTGGGGATCCTCCTGCGAATGCGGAGTCCTCGAGGACCCCTGGGCGGAGCCCCCCAAGGACGCCTGGGAGAACACCGTCGATCCCGAGGATGCTCCCGACGAACCCACCTACATCGAGATCGGATTCGAGAAAGGCATCCCCGTGAAGCTCAACGGCAAGAAGATGTCCGGAGTCGCCCTCATCGAGAAGCTGGACAAGATCGCCGGAGAGAACGGGGTCGGAAGGATCGACCACGTCGAGGACCGTCTCGTCGGGATCAAGAGCAGGGAGACCTACGAGTGCCCCGCCGCGGTCACGCTGATCGCCGCCCACCGCGCACTGGAATCCCTCACCCTCCCCAAGGACGTCATCGAGTTCAAGCGCGGAATGGAGCAGGAGTACTCCAGGATCGTCTACGACGGACTCTGGTTCGGAGGACTCAGGGAGCCCATCGATGCCTTCATCGACAAGACGCAGGAGCACGTCACCGGAACCGTCAGGGTCAAGCTCTACAAGGGCCAGGCGGTCGTCGTCGGTCGCAAGTCCGACGTCTCCCTCTACGACGAGGGTCTGAGCACCTACGCCACCGGCGACAGCTTCGATCACACCTCCGCAGTGGGATTCATCTACGTCTGGGGACTCCCCGGAAGGACCGTCACCAAGGCCCACTCCGAGAAGCCCAAGAAGTCCTGCAAGAAGAGATGCGCATGAAGCAGGCCCTCTGGTCGGGCAGGTTCGAGGGCGGGATGGACGAGTCCACCCTGGCCTTCACCTGCAGCCTGGACACGGACTCCCGCATGGCGTTCTACGACGTCATGGGGTCCCTGGCCCACGTCAGGATGCTGAAGGCCTGCGGCGTCATCCCCGCGGAGGACGCAGACTCCATCGAGAAGGGCCTCAAGGACATCCTCAAGGAGGTGGAGGCCGGGACCTTCGCATTCGACCGCTCCAGGGAGGATGTGCACACCTGCATCGAGTTCGCATTGACCGAGGCGATCGGTCCTGCAGGCGGCAAGCTGCACACCGCCAGGAGCAGGAACGACCAGGTCGCCACCGACTTCCGCATGTATCTGCGCGATGCGGCGCTCCATGCCGCCGAAGCCGCGAACAACCTGATGATGGCCCTCGTGCGCATAGCCGAGGAGAACGGCGAGACCGTGATGCCGGGATTCACCCACATGCAGCACGCCCAGCCCGTGACCCTCGCGCAGCATATGCTCGCCCATGCGTTCAGGTTCTCCAGGGACGCCGACAGGTTCCTCGACGCGTTCAGGAGGATGAACAAGTGCCCCCTGGGATGCGCGGCCCTCGCCGGGACCACGTTCCCGATCGACCGCGGCATGACGGCCCAGGCACTGGGATTCAGGGAGCCCACCGAGAACTCCATGGATTCGGTGAGCGACAGGGACTTCGCAACCGAGCTGGCCTACTGCTGCGCCCAGACCCAGATCCACCTCTCATCGCTGTGCGAGGAGCTGGTTCTCTGGTCGTCCCAGGAGTTCGCGTTCATCGAGATGGACGACCGTTACACCACCGGATCATCCATCATGCCCCAGAAGAAGAACCCGGACATCGCGGAACTGGTGCGCGGGAAGACCGGACAGGCCATAGGATCGCTCACCGCGATGCTCGTCATGACCAAGGGGCTCCCGTTGACCTACAACCGCGACCTCCAGGAGGACAAGGCCCCCGTCATGGATGCCATGGATATCGTCATCTCCAGCGCGGGGATGATGGCCAAGGTCGTATCCACCACCGAGTTCCACAAGGACAGGATGGCATCGGTCACATCGGCGGGACAGATCAACGCCACGGACCTCGCAGACTATCTTGTCACCAAGGGCATCCCGTTCAGGGAGGCCCACGGCATCGTCGGAGCCGCAGTCAGGAGGAGCATAGACACCGGGATCAACCTGGAGGACATGACCCTGGAGCAGCTGAGGGAGTTCTCCCCGCTGATCGACGAGGATGTGTACCAGGTCATACCCGTGATGAAATGCATCGAGAGGAGGAACTCCTACGGAGGGACCTCCCCCGCATCCACCGACACCCAAATCGCCAAAGCCGTGGAGCAGCTCATGCTCCGCGACGAGACGATCCGCCAGGAGAAGCAGCTCATCCAGAACTGCTGGAAGGCCCTGGAGAACTGAACAGCCGGCGGGAACAGCCGCCGGCATCTTCCACTTTCACGACCGGACGCTATTCCAGAGCATCCTGTTGTCCTCGAAGGAGCAGTCCATCCTCCCTTCGTCCTTCATCCATGCGAGATAGGAGCGGACGGTGCTTCCGACGAAGTAGTACTGCTCCAGGCTCATCCTCAGCGAGTATTCGTCGAACACCTTCGCGAGGATGTCCTCGAAGGACGATGGCTCCGAGCACATGCCGAGGATCCTGTCGGCGACCTCCAGGGTCTTCTCGATATTGTACTCGGCGAGAGGTGCGATGTCCTTCGTTGGCTCGCAATGAGCGGGGATGAACATCTCCGCCTCCAGCCCCTTGACCTTCTCCAAGGTGGCGAGGTAATCCGCTATGTCGTGGATGAAGACCACGCCGTACTTGTCGATGGTCTGCCTGCTCGCCAGGCAATCGCCGAGGAAGACCACGTCGTCCCCGGTCCTGAAACCCACCATGTCCATGGAATGGCCGGGAAGGGGGATCGTCTCGAGATCGCGACCCTCCTCGCTGGGTCTGGCCCTGCTCTCCTTGGCCATGGTCATCTTGTGGCATAGGTCCTTCATCGGGGATCCGCCGTAGAGCATTATGGGTTCCATCCGGGTGTGATTGACGAGGTCGCATTCGATCCCGTTCGCGAATACGTCGCAACCGTACTGGTCCTGGAGATACCTGTTCCCGCCGATATGGTCGGCATGGGAATGGGTGTTGTATATCGCACCCAGCTTCCAGCCGTTGGCATCGAGGATCTGCCGTACCTTCCTGCCGGCGTCCTTGTCGTTGCCGCTGTCTATTATGCATACCGTGTCCTCCCCGGTCTTCACGACCCCGATGTTGGTCGGACTCCTGATGCAGTATGTGTCTCCCTTGATGTTCTCCAGCTCGTACATCGCATCACCTTCACTGATTCGGATCCGATGATGACCATCGGGTATTCCACATTTGCCTTCATCTGGATTCCTGGGCCCCTCCAGACAACCAGGGATGTCGATCCATCGGACCGGGGATCATCGTTTATTTGCGTTCATTTGCGTTCGTATTCGTTTGAAACGCATTCAACGAAATCTGTACGACGTGCCTCTCCCGGTTCCGATCTGATCCGTCGCTCCCTTCGTCAGCAGCTCTCTGACCACCTCGTACGAGTGGCTCCTGGTGAAGGAGAATGCCTCCTCGAGATCCGCTCTTGTGAACACATCCCCAGACGAGTATCCGGAAACGACCTTCGCCGCATCCGCGCTCAGAACATCCGTGGAGATCTTTGGAAGCGTGATCTTGAACACGCTCGTGCTCGTCTCGATCCTCGGCATCTGCACGGAATCGCGATACAGACCCATTATGCGCGGGATCCCGGTTCCGTACGACTCCATGTAACCCAGGCGATACATCACCGAGGCGAGCTTCTCATTCCTTCTGGAAGACACCCCCAGCATCAGATCCTCGATGTCCAGACCGCGGACCATCCCCCCTATGGAGGATACGGTCATCCCGTCTTCGAACATGGAGATCAGGATGCTGCCGCTGATGGCGTAATCCCTGTGTACAAGGGCGTTCACGATGACCTCCCTGACTGCTGCCTCCGGATAATCGCGGATATCGCGACGGACCTTGCCTTCTATTACGGAGCGCCTGTTGTTGTGCTTCTGAACGAACTCGTATGCGATATCGAACTGCCTGAAGAGGGAACCGGTCGCTTCATCGCGATCGAGGAATCCGGTCTTGTACTTATTATCAAACACGGCCATCTTGATCCCCTGAGGACACTGATCGGATAGGATCAGAGCCAGGTTCGTGTACATCTCCCCATCCATCATCCCCAACGATCTCATCTGGGCCTCGCCCAGTTCCAGTCCGCGATCGCAGAAGACCTTGGCTGCATAGTCGAAAGTCAGGTTCTGCTTCAATGATGGCAGGTCTTCATAAGGAGTGTTCCGGGATTCATTGATCATCCTCACGATCAACGGATCGGAGGCAGGGATGGATGCAGGACCGCGACGGATGAATACGCCTCCCTCCCTCAATCCCTTCTCCTTCCAATAATACGGCTTCTCGCAGCCCTCTGCTATTTCCACCCTTATGACCGGATGCCCATCCATCTGGACATTGCTGAGTCTTACGAACATCATGGGATCGGGACGTATGTTGTCAGCGATTCCGGAAACGATGGAGTTTGCCTGGGAGTCGGGGTTGGAAACACCTACGACATCGCCGGAGTCGTCGATTCCCACGTATATGGAACCGCCCTCCGTATTCAGGAAGGCGACGACGCTCTTGAACATCTTGGGAGTGTACTCCCTCTTGAACTCTGTATGCTCATCCTCCATCATGCAAACAACATGCGATTCCCTCTATTTATCGTTTATTTGCGTTCGTATTCGTTTAAAACGATAATCCGAATCGGAAGACGATCGCATCTCCAGGACTGTTCGGAGGAAAGAGAAGGTGCCGCTTCACCAGCCAGGATGCCATCGAGAACAATCATATACGACACCTCCATGGGCCGTCATGGACCCCTCGGAACGCATCGGAGTTCTGGCCGCGCTCGCCGCCGGCGTCCTATGGGGATTCCTGGGGATATTCGTAAGGTACCTGTCCGCCGAAGGCTTCTCGCCGGTGCAGATGACCTGCATAAGGTACATCATCGTCGCGATAGCCTTCGCAGCCTTCATCATCCTTCGTCACCGCAGGATGCTGGCCGTGGATCGCTCGGACATCGTCCTGTTCGCAATCATAGGGATTGTCGGGACCCTGCTGAACTCGGTCTGCTACTTCGGATCGATGGAGCGCATCTCGCTTTCGCTTTCCACCGTGCTCCAGTATCTGTCCCCGTTCATCGTCGTGGCCCTGTCCGTCCCCCTTTTCCACGAGAAGCTCACGAGATCGAAGCTCATCGCCGTCGTGGTCGCGTTCCTGGGATGCATCCTGTGCACCGGCCTCATCACGGCCCCGGGATCGATGGATCTCATCGGGATAGCTCTGGGAACGGCTTCGGGGCTGTTCTACAGCCTCTACACGCTCGGATCCAAGAAGGCCGCGTCCAAGGGACGCTCGACACCGACGATAATGCTGTACTCGGCGATGTTCTGCGCCATCGGGCTCGCACCCTTCGCAGACCTCCCCTCGGCATTCGGATTGATGTTCGCCTCGTGGCAGAACCTGGCCATGATGCTTGGACTAGGGGTCCTCATGACCCTCGTGCCCTTCGGTCTGTACAACGTGGGGATCAACAGGATGGAGGCGGGCAAGGCCGCCATCATAACCTTCGTGGAGCCGTTCGCCGCCACCGTCGTCGGATTCATTGTGTTCGGGGAGGCGGTTACTCCCGAGGCCGCCGTCGGGATGGTCATGATCCTCCTGTCGCTGTTCATCCTGGAACGGAAGGGCCGGGAGGACGATCCGGACCTATCATCTCTTTAACGGCGTAAAGACATCCTTGCTCCGGCAACCACCATGACCATAGGACTCGGCATAGACACCGGCGGAACGTTCACCGATTCCGTGCTGGTCGACATGGATACGGGGGAAGTGCTCGGGAAGAGCAAATCCCGCACCACTCACCGCGACCTCTCCGAAGGGATCCGCGATTCCATCCTCGGATTGGACAGGGACCTCCTGCGCAGAACGGATATTGTGTCGCTTTCGTCGACCCTCGCCACCAACGCGGTGGTCGAGGGGAGGCACGGACGCGTGGCCCTCGTATCGATCGGAAGGAAGTACGAAGGAGAGACCCTCCCCGAACACCGCATCGACATCTCCGGAGGCCACAGCCTCCACGGCGGGGAGGAGGACAGATTGGATGTGGAATCCGCAAGGGCGTTCATCGAATCCATGAGAGGCAAGGTCGATGCCTTCGCCATAAGCTCCCTCATGTCCGTTCGCAACCCCGAGCACGAGCTGAAAGTGCGCGACATGGTATCGGAGATCCTCGGGATACCCGCGGTATGCGGTCACGAGCTCTCGTCCAACCTCGGATTCCATGTGCGCGGTTCGACATGCGTGATCGATGCGGGACTCATACCCGTGATGAGCAGCCTCATCGACTCCGTCAAGGAAGTCATGGCGGAACTGGAGGTGGATGCTCCGTTGCTGGTGGTACGCGGCAACGGTTCGCTGATGGGCGAATCCATGGCCCGTCTGAGACCTGTCGAGACCGTCATATCCGGGCCGGCCGCCAGCATGATGGGGGCCATGGCCATGACCGGCATCAGTGATGCGGTTGTCGTGGATATCGGAGGAACGACCACTGACATCGGGGTCATCCGCGGAGGCATGCCGTCCGTGGACCCCGAGGGGATAACCGTGGGAGGGAAACGGACCCACATCTCCGCCGCCAGGGTGGACACCGCCGGGATGGGCGGGGACAGCCGTATATTCGTGAAGAGGGGGAAGGTCGGGATATCGCCGATAAGGGCAATCCCGCTCTGCATCGCCGCGAGGATGTGGCCAGAGACGCTCGCCCATCTGAGATCCCCCAACGCGTCGGACTACGAGATGTGCATTTTGTCTTCGGATTACGACGGGAGGATCCACATCACACCCGCGGAGGAATCATTCCTGAAGATGATCTCCGATGCCCCCGCATCCATAACGGAGGCGGCCGCTACACTGGGATGCAGGACGACCGATATCGACGCGGACCTCCTGGAGAGGTTCGGATACATCCGGAGGATCTCATTCACCCCCACGGACCTTCTGGCCGCGACGGGCGTATACACCGATGCAGGAACGGAGGCGTCCGAGATCGGATTGCGCATAATATCCGAGAAGGCCGGGATGACACCGGAATCGTTCGTGGAAGCCGGGAGGAGGGCGATTATCCTCAGGATCGGAAGGGAGATCCTGAAGACCGCCCTGACCGAGGACCGCGGAGACGGGGAAGTGGACGATTCCACGGAGTTCCTGCTCCGCAGAGCGCTGTTCGGCGGCGATGGCGTCGTTAGATGCGGAATCGGATTCGACATGCCCATCGTAGGGATCGGGGCTTCATCGAAGGTCTATGTGAAATGGGTGGCCGACGCATTCGGAACGGAAGCCGTGTTCAGCGAGGACTCGGACGTCGGGAACGCCGTCGGCGCCATATCCGCGCCCGTGTCCGAATCCATCGTCGTATCGGTGACCCCGGAGACGATGGACTCGCCCGACAGCGGGTTCGAGGTGTTCTCCAAGGCGGGGAGGTTCGACTCCCCATCGCTGGAGGAGGCCATCGACAGGGGATGCAGGATGGCGGAGGCCCGTGTCGCGGAGATACTGGAATCCCAGGATGCCAAGGACGTGACGTTCACGAGGAAGCGGGAGGACCTGTTCCTGCCGGGACACACCAGGAGGATCCTGATGGAGGTCCGTATAACGGTCACGGGCACCGGGCGTCCAGGACCGTTCGGAAGATGAGCCGGGGAGGCCCCCGGCGGATGGTTTTCAGCGGTGCGCGAACACCATGGAGACGTCGTCGGCGTCCTTCTTCTCGATCCTGGCGAAGCCCGTCCTCTCGAGCTGGACCATGTCGCCCTTCTCGGCAGACAGGGCCTTCTCGACCAGTCCCTTCTGGACGGTTCCGTCCGGCATCAGGAGTGTCGCATCGAGGGCATCGGCACCGACCCACTGGACGGCCTTGAATCCCTTCCTCAGGATGAATACGTCGTCCCCGGCGTACCTGGCAGGGAGACCGTAGTCGATGTTGCACAGGTCCTTGAGACGGACGGTCTTGGACTCGGCGAACATCTTCGAATCCTCGGCGGAGAGGAAGACGGTCCTGGGGTTCTCGAGCCTGTAGACCCTGTCCCCCCTCTCGGGGTGGTCGGGATGCAGAGGGGCCTTCCCCTCGATGACGTCGACCCCGTCGATATCATAGCGGACCGGATCGCTCACGAAGAAGTACCTGTCCGAGACGGGATCGATGATGTCCCTGTTCATGGAATACAGTCCATCCCAGGAGAACTGGATGTCGACGCTCTTCATACCGGCCTCGACCCAGTAGCGCCTGATGGCATCCGCCCTGATGCCCCTCCTCTCGAGGGCGCGGACGGTCCCGGTCCTCACGTCGTCCCATCCGGAGTACTCCCCGTCCCAGATGGCCTGCTTGATGATCGAGGTCTTCAGAACGGTGTCCGGGATGTTCACCAGCCCGTAGTGGAAGTACTCGGGCTTCTTCCATCCGAAGTAGTCGAAGATGTACTCCTGACGGTTGGTGTTGTTGAGGTGGTCCTTCCCGCGGATGACATGGGTCATGCCCATCTCGTGGTCGTCGATGGCGACGCTGAGGTTCATCATCGGGTAGGCGATGTACCTGTCTCCGGTCCTGGGGTGGGGATGCCTCACGAGACGGAGGGCGACGAAGTCCCTGACGGCAGGGTTGGGATGCTTCAGATCGGTCTTCACGACGACGACCGCCTTCCCGTCCTCGTAGTCCCCGGTGAGGAACCTATCGTACCTGTCGAGCTGCTCCTCCACGGCGAGGTCGTGGCAGGGGCATGCCTCGCCCTGCTCCTTCAGGTGCCTCCAATGGTCCCCGTCGCAGGTGCAGACGTAGGCATGGCCCATCTCCACCAGCTTCCTGGTGTAATCGTAGTACATGGGGAACCTGTCCGACTGGATGTAGGTCCTGTTGCACTTGACCCCGAGCCAATCCAGATCCTCGGGGATCATGTCGTAGGCATTGGGGTCGATCTTCTCGGGGTTCGTATCCTCGAACCTCAGGACGAGGTCTCCGCCGTAGCGCTTGACGTACTCGTCGTTGAGGATGGAGACGCGGGTGTGCCCGATATGGAGCGGTCCGGAGGGCCCGGGCGCGATGCGCATGACGACCTTCCCGTCCACGTTCTTGAGCTCCGGGAGCTCGTACTTGCGCTCCTTCTTCTCCTTGACGAGAAGGGAGGAGTCCATCTGCTCGAGGGCCTTCGTCTGGGCCTCCAGGCCCATGGCGTTGATCTCCTCGACTATCGAATTGATGAGAGGGGTTATCTCCCCGGCCTTGGAACGGAGCTCCGGGCATCCGCCCAGTACTTTTCCGACAACGGCCTTGGGGTTCGCCTTCCCCTTGAAGAAGATGGCGTTCTGGAGCGCGAACTTCCTGATCGTGTCCTCGATCTGGTCCGACATGGGCTCCCCATCGGGGACCCGATATTAAAAGTGCGATTCGCCGGACGGGGCCCCTCCTTGTCGGAGGAGCCACAGTCCGACCTGCGATCAACATCCGAGGCGGGCCTTGCGCCTGTCGAACTCGTTCCTGAGATCGGCGGCGGTGGCGGGCTCCCTGCCCATCTCCTTCAGAAGGGAGATGACGTAGTCGGCGCACCTGTGGCCGTCCTCGATATCCATCTCGCTCTGCGCTACACCGGCGAGGTGGCTCGCAGGAGGGATGATGGAGGTGACGACGTTCGCACCGGCGTCCAGCCTGGTCCTCATGCCTGCGACGCCTTCGACGTCGAGGGTCGCCGGGATCAGGACATCGTGGCGCAGAAGCCTCATCGCCGCAAGACACAGCAGCTCGTTGACCGAATCGACGGTCCCGGACTGCTCCATGGGGGTGCCCTCCTGCGGGACGAACGTCATGGCGCGGACCTGGTCGCAGTTCAGTGCTATCATCTCGCGGATCGCATGGACACGGTCCTCGATGGACTCGCCGATGCCGACCATCATGCCGTCCTCGGCGAGCATCCCGTTCTCCATGGCCCAGACCTTCTGGTTCCTCCTGTAGTCGAAATCCTGGCCGATCCTGCGCTCGGCGAACAGCTTCCTGTCGTAGGTCTCCTGGTAGCAGGCGACGATGTCCGCGCCAGCCTCCCTCAACTTGGGGAAATCCTCATGGGGGACCGCTCCGGGGGATGCCATGACCGGCAGTCCGACCTCGTCGTGTATGGATCTGACGATGTCCAGGAAGTTCTCGTAGCTGTTGCGGATCATGAACGGGTCCTCGCCCATGGTCAGGTCGGCGAGGTTGATCCCCGCGGACTTGATGCTCTTGGCGAGGTCGATGATCTCGTCCTTGGTCTTCCTGTACCTCTCGATGCCGTTGGAGTTGCGATAATAGCAAAACGAGCAGTCGTTCCTGCAATAGGTGCTGAAATAGACGAATCCGTAGAGGAAGGTCCTCTTCCCGAACTCCCTGTCGCGGACCCTCCTGGCGCTCTCGAAGACGGCTTCGCGGTCTCCTCCCTCCGCGGTGATAAGCGCCGCGAGCTCGGCATCTGTCGCCTCCCCTCCGGAGGCCAGCCTTTCTGCAATCTCAGGAACGTCCATGCAATCCACCAATTATGGACGAATCACCATTATATGCCTATAAATAACCAACAGTCCGAGGAGGCGTGTGTTTTATATGTTGGATGCAGAGCCAGCATGGATGATACATCCATGTATTGGGTCCATGAGGATGACGTAGATCGATATCGAGAACGGATCAGGACCGACTCCTGGAGGCGAGTACGGCACCCTCGGCGGTCTTGATGCAGGCCATGAGGTCGTCGGCGGTGTTCCTGAGGGTTCCGGCCGATTCCGACCCCGTCCTGAAAACGAGTTTGTCACCCCGGAGCTCCGTCTCCACGTATCCCTCGTTGTCGGGACCCAGCGCGTCCATCACAGCGCGGGCCTCCGACTCGTCGGAGAAGTCGATGGTGAGCTCCAGGGTGATCGTGGTATCATCTCTTCTGGTTGAGGATGAAGGCTGCGACCGCCTTACCGACCTCGGAGGTGGACATGCTTCCGCCGAGATCAGGGGTGGTCTCCTTCGCGTCCAGGGCGTGCCTGACCGCGTCGTGCAGCATCCTGCCCTCGGCGGCGAAGCCCTGGTTCTCCAGGAGCATCTGGGCCGCGAGGATGGCCGCGATCGGGTTGGCGATCCCGCGTCCGGCGATGTCCGGTGCGGATCCATGGATCGGCTCGAACATGCTCACGCCGTTGGGATTGATGTTACCGCTGCCGCCCATCCCGAGGCCTCCCTGGAGCTGCGCTCCCAGGTCGGTAAGGATGTCTCCGAACAGGTTGGGCACCGCGACGGTGCCGAAGGTCTCCGGACGGACGATCATTGCCATGGCCATGGCGTCGACGAACATGAACTCCAGATCCATGCCGTATTCCTCGGCCTTGGCCTTGAAGATCTCGCGCTGCCGTCCGTAGACGTGGGTGCAGACATTGGCCTTGTCGACCAGGGTGACCTTCTTCTCTCCGCGGGCCTGAGCATAGCGGAACGCGTAGTCCGCGAACCTGGTGATACCGCGGGTGGACAGGAATCCGATCTCGTAGGCGAAATCGTCGCCGTTGGACGCTTTCGCGTTCAACTCGACATCGAGATCGTACATCTCCCTCTTGATGTGGATCTTCGAACTGCTCCCGTAGGAGGGTCCGAATTCTCCGCCTGCTCCCATGTAGAAGTCCTCGGTGTTCTCCCTGAGGAAGTGGATGTCGAAGGGGACCTCGCGCTTCAGGGGCACCAGGGGGAACCAGGATGTCACGGGACGGAGGTTGATGTACTGGTCGAACACCGCCCTCATCTTCAGGAGGATGCCCTGCTCCAGCACTCCGGGGGCCACGCGGGGGTCGCCGATCGCACCGAAGTAGATGGCGTCCTTGCTCTTCAGGAGGGCGATATCCTCGTCGGTGAGGAGCTCTCCTGTGCGGAGATACCTCTCCGACCCTATGTCCACGTACTCCGGCTCGAACTGGAAGGACGAGATCTGCGAGACCGCCTCGAGAACGTCCATTCCGGCCGCGATGACCTCCTTTCCGATCCCGTCTCCCGGGATCACTGCGATCTGCTTCATTGGAACTTGCCCTCCTTGATGAGATTCATGAGCCCGCCGGTCTTGATGAGCTCGGTGATGAACGGGGGGTACTCGGGGAACGTGTACTCCCTGTCACCCACCTTGACCTTTCCTGCGTCGACGTCGACCTCCGCGGTCTCGCCCTCCTCGGCATCGACCTTGCACTCGACGAGGAGCAGTCCGGTATCCATCGAGTTGCGGTAGAAGATCCTGGCGAAGCTCTCGGCTATGATGCAGGAGAATCCCGCCTCGCGGAGCGAGAGGGGAGCGTGCTCCCTGCTGGATCCGCATCCGAAGTTCCTGCCGGCGACGAGGATGTCGCCCGGCCGGACCTCAGCGGCGAAGCCGGGCCTGACCTTCTCGAAGATATAATCGTTCAAATGGCCGAGGTTGGCCGCGAGGAGCCTCTCTGCCGGGATGATCTGATCCGTGTCGACGTTGTCGCCGAACACCCATATCCTGCCTTTGATAGCGTCCATTCACATCCCCTCCAGATCATCGGGGGTGACGATGCGCCCTGCGATGGCGGAAGCCGCCACGACAGCGGGTCCCGCGAGGTAGACGAAGGAGTCCTTCGCTCCCATCCTGCCGATGAAGTTGCGGTTGGTGGATGCGACGGCGACCTCGCCGGGTGCGAGGATGCCCATGTATCCGCCGAGGCATGCTCCGCAGGTGGGTCCGGAGACGAATGCTCCCGCCTCGATGAATATGTCGATGAGGCCCTCGTCGGCCATCTGCTTGAGGACGCGCTGGGATGCGGGTACGACGATCATCCTGACTCCGGGGGCGACATGGCGTCCCTTGACGATCTCGGCGCCGATGCGCATGTCCTCGATCCTCCCGTTGGTACACGATCCGAGGTAGGCCTGGTCGACCCTGACGTCGGCCTCCCTGACGGGGCGTCCGTTGCTGGGGAGATGGGGGTAGGAGACGAAGGGCTCGAGCTTCGAGAGATCGTACTCCAATGTCCTGCAGTATACCGCGTCGTCATCGGCCTCGACGGGCTCGTACTCTCCGCGGACGGAGTCCTTGATATACTCGCGGGTGAGGTCGTCGCAGGGGAAGATCCCCGCCTTTCCTCCGGCCTCGATGGCCATGTTGGAGATGGCGAGCCTGTCGGGGACGCTGATGTTCTGCACATCGCCGTGGAACTCGAACGCCTTGTAGTTCGCTCCATCCACGCCGATGTCGGTGATGATCCTCAGGATGAAGTCCTTCCCGCCGACGTATCTGTTGAACTCGCCCTTGACGACGACCTTGATGGTCTCGGGGACCTTGAACCAGAGCTTGCCGGTGGCGAAGACGGCTGCGGCCTCGGTGGAACCGATGCCGGTGGACAGGGCGTTCACCGCACCGTATGTGCATGTGTGCGAATCCGCACCGACGATGAGCCTGCCGGGGGCTGCGAAGCCCTCCTCCACCATCAGCTGGTGGCACACGCCGCTCTTCCCGATCTCGAAGTAGTTCGGGATCCGGTGCTTCTGAGCGAACTCGCGCATCTCCTTGGCCTGGGCGGCCGAGTCGATGTCCTTGGCAGGGACGTAGTGGTCCGGGATGAGGACCATCTTGTCCTTGTACAGCTCATCCGTGCCGAGCTTGTCGTATTCTCTGAAGGCGATGGGGCCGGTGACGTCGTTCACCATGACGTAATCCACATCGGCGATGACGATCTGCCCGGCACGGGCGTCCTTGCCTGATTTCTTGGAGAGGATCTTCTCCGCGATGGTCTTTCCTACCATTTTACTCACTGATTCTGCTGTAATCGCGATTGATCGCCGATATCATGGCATCGATCGATGTCTGGACCACATCGGGTCCGACGGCCTTTCCGACCACCAGACCGGTCCCCGAGCGGGCGTGGTTGCGTACCATCACCGTGACCTCGCACAGGGAGCTCGCCGAGCCGTTAATGGCTGCGAGCTTGTACTCCTCGAGCGTGTAGTTGCCGCCCATGGCCCTGGCGATGGCATTCATCGCCGCGTCCACAGGGCCGACTCCGATCTCGGCCGCCGTGCGTTTCTCACCGGAAACCACCAGATTAACGGTGGCAGTGCTGGTGACCCCTTTGCCTGTGACTACGGCCACACCGTCGAGCTTGACTGCAACCTCCCCCATGGCGGACTTGTAGAGGACGTTATCGACAAGGGCCACGAGCTCCGCATCGTCGATCTCCTTATCGCCTACTGCAGCCTCCTTGATGGTCTCCATCAGCTCAGGCATCTGAGCCTCCGGGAACTTGATCCCGAGTGCGTCGAGCCTGCCGCGGACAGAATGTTCACCAGAATGCTTGCCTATCACGATGTGGCGATCGACTCCCACGAGCTCGGGCTTGAAAGGCTCATAGGTGGATGCGTTGGACATGACGCCGTGTACGTGAATCCCGGACTCGTGCGCGAACGCATTGCGTCCGACGATCGGCTTGTTGTAAGCCATCGGGAAACCTGTCGTGCGTTCGACAAGCTTGCATACCGTACCTATCTTGGACAGGTCCACTGTTTCAATGCCGTAGTTAGCAAAGAGATTGATTGCGACCTCTTCGAGAGAAGCGTTTCCCGTCCTCTCACCTATGCCGCCGACGGTGGCCTGGACTATGGTGGCTCCTGACTCCACGGCAGCAAGGGAGTTGGCGACTGCCAGCCCGAGGTCGTTGTGGCAGTGCACGCTGATCGGGACCTTGATCTCCTTCGCGATCTCGGAGATGAGATACGACATCCCCTGAGGGACGATGACACCCACTGTATCGGGTACGTTGATGGCGCATGCTCCCGCATCGACCACAGCCTTGTAGACCTCTATCATGTAGTCGAGCTCGGTTCTGGTGGCATCCTCGCAGGAGAACTGGACCTCGAGACCGCGGGATCTCGCGTATTCCACAGCCTGGACCGCCTTCTCGATGACCTGCTCTTTGGTCATCTTGAGTTTGTAATCGCGGTGGAGCGGACTGGTACCGATGAACGTGTGGACGTACTTGACGCCCGTGTCCGCAACCGCATCGATATCGCGCTGGACCGAACGTGCGAGGCTGAGAACTGTCGCGTGCATCCCCGCATCCATGATACGGGTGATGGTCTCGCGCTCGATATCGCTAGATACGGCGAAACCCGCCTCGATATAATCGACACCGAAGTCATCCAGAACCTCGGCAATCTTAACTTTGTCATCCGGGCTGAGAGCGATTCCCGGAGCCTGCTCCCCATCCCTGAGCGTGGTGTCAAATATCTGGATGGGCCCCCTGCCTCCGGGCAGTTTCGGGAGTGCCACTTTATTGTATGGACTGATGGCCAACATATCCCGAGCGTTATCACTGGTCTGAGACACCATATAAACACCTCAAACCGTCAGCTACTGTCACTGCAACGTAAGCAGAAGTGTCGACGTAGCTATGCAGATCATCATTAGACCTCTGACGGTGACGAGGCCTATTTTCTAACCCTATTTATATGTAACTTAAAGGCCTGTCGATACGAGATATACCGAGCAAACCCGCCGTGTTTCATTTTATGTTTATAACTTTTTAGTACTGAAAACCGCCTATGCTTTTCCGGTTGGCATAAGAGGAAACAGCCAGCTGCAGTTCAGTAGCCCTCTATAACTGCAAAACGTTACTGTCTGCGTATCAAACTCGAAATAAAAGGATGATGAAACAAAAACAAGGCATGGATAGATGAGAAGTGTGACATCACGAACCCGCCGATTGCGGGACCCGAAGGTGATTCCGGCAAAGCCTTATTTGAACTCGTGTTGTCAACTGTAAAAAATCAGAGTAGTACTTAAATCTATCCTCCTAGGTTTTTAACATCAAGACCAAGTCAATTCGGTGATAGAATGGGGGAAGAAATCGGAGACTACTATCTTGGACTCGACATCGGAACAAGCTCTGTTGGATGGGCGGTAACTGATTCCGAATACAATATTCTCAGCTACCGTAGGAAGGCACTCTGGGGCATCCATCTCTTCGAAGAAGGTAAAACTGCAGAGGAACGTCGTCAACATAGATGCGCCCGTCGCAGACTGACAAGAAGAAAGCAGAGGATCTCCCTACTCAGAGAGCTCTTCGGAAAAGAAATAATCAAAGTAGATCCCGGTTTCTTCGAGCGTTTGGATGAAAGCGGCCTACACGAAGATGATCGTAGAACCCGTCAACCGAACAGTCTCTTCAATGATCCCGCCTTTACCGACAAAGACTTCCATTCACGCTTCCCTACGATCTATCACTTGCGCAAATACCTGATGTACACGGATGAAAAACCGGACATCAGATTGGTGTATCTGGCGATACATCACATAATCAAATACAGAGGGCATTTCCTCTTTGAAACAACGTCTGACGACATCCCTCGGTTCGAAGACGTCATCAACACTCTGATTGATGACGTATGTAAATATCACATGGAACTGAGCATATCCGACTACGATTCTGTATCCAAGCTTGTGTCAGATCGTGAAAAGAGTATCATCGATAAGAAACGGGAACTGGCGACTCTACTAGGATGCAACGAACCCGATGAAAAGGAACTCGCCGCACTGCTTTCGGGATCCAGTGCCAATCTCGGTAAACTATTCTCAGATGAGGAACTGGACAAGGAGAAGATCAAATTCAGCGACAGTTCAGCTGATATGAGACTGGAAGAATTGGAGGACATCTTAGATTCGGATTCATTCAATACCCTTAGAACGGCCAAAACTGTCTATGATTGGGGTATACTCAGCTCCTTGCTGAGAAACCATAGCACCATATCCGAGGCGCTTGTAGCAGCATACGATCAACATCGGAAGGATCTCCAAACACTGAAGAATGCGGTTCGCACACATATACCGGAACATTACAAGACAATGTTCAAATCCAAGGATACAACAGCAAACTATTGCTCATACAGCGGCCGCGGTAAACCGAACAAATCCTGCACCCAGGAAGAGTTCTGCAAATATTGTCTGAAATTATTCGAGAAAACAACAGCACACAATGACCCTTCGCTATCGGACATGTTCGATCGCTTGAATAAAAACACCTATATGCCCAAACAATCCTCAAAAGACAATGCGGTTCTTCCATACACCGTGCATAGGAAAGAACTATTGAAGATTCTGACAAATGCCAGTCGCTTCTACCCGTTCCTGAATGAGGAAGGCGAAGATGGCTTCACCATAAACCAGAAGATCCTGCTCCTGCAACAATTCCGCATACCATACTACGTCGGACCACTTTTCAAAAACGATACCAACAATGCATGGGTTGTCAGAAAAACCGATCAGAAGATCACTCCCTGGAACTTCTCAGATGTCGTGGATGAAGATGCCAGCGCACAGAGATTCATGGACAACCTTACGGGAATGTGCACATATATCGTTGGAGAAAAAGTCCTTCCGAAGAATTCCATCCTCTATTCATATTTCTCGCTTTACAATGAATTGAACAATGTACGTGTCAACGGCGAAAGACTGGATGTCAAACTCAAAAATGACATTGTTAGAGACCTATTCGAAAATTCTACAAAACGCGTCACCGAGAAGGGAATTATCGGATATCTAGTCAAAAGAGGTTTGATTGACAAAAAAGATACTTGTGAGATTCAAGGAATCAACGGTGAGATCAAAACCACGTTACGCTCTCTGACGATCCTGAAAGATAAGATCGGCGATAAGATCCGCGACAGATCGATGTGTGAGGGGATCATAATGACGATCACTGTCTTCGGAGATCCGAAACGTATTGAGAAGAATCTGTCATCCAAATACGGCAATAAACTGACCAAAGACGAAATCAGAGAATTATCTAGAATCAGATTCGAAGGATGGGGGAGACTATCATCGAAACTCCTAACAGGATTGCGTGGCAAAGATCCCGATACCGGTATCAACGATTGTGTCCTCGGTTTCATGGAAAGCACCCAAGGAAACTTGATGGAGGTCCTTCACGAATGCGGGTTCATCGAGCAGATCGACAGATACAACCGTGAAATGACCACCGATACGGAGGTCAGTTACAAAACCGTCGAATCGTTGCAGATGTCGCCGGCTGTGAAACGTGCTGTTTGGAGGACTGTTCGTATTGTTCAAGATGTAGTGGATCGTATCGGTCACCCTCCGGCGAAGGTCTTTGTCGAGACCACCCGCGGTCCGATGGAGAAAAAGGGTTCTATACGGTCTGAGGCTGGTAGGTCATTCAGATCGACAGCTTGAGCT
>ERZ1026854.478-NODE-478-length-28022-cov-7.807988_pt1 | contig 28022 bp, 19 predicted proteins | sample MGYA00380157_ERZ1026854 | MGnify/ENA primary metagenome ERZ1026854 (study PRJEB33269, sample SAMEA4719793) | human gut metagenome | biome: human-associated habitat; feature: organic feature; material: feces | place: Cameroon | collected 2013-10 ... | reverse complement strand
ATTCTATCGCCATCCATCACGCATACAGTCTTCGTCGTCCCGTGCCCGTCAGGGCACGGAACAACACGACCGTACTTGCGAAGGACCTTGCGAACGGAGGACCTTTCCTTCTTGGCGATGGTCTTGAGCAAGCTACCTCTGTGATACCAGACCAGGCGATGGAGGCACGTTGATACATTCGATGCGAGACTGTAGTAGTTGTACAGCCCGTTTATCTCCGAGGCGTATTCCCGTATTATCTCCTCCACCGACCGGTTCACCAAGTCGTCCCTGGCGCACGGCTTCTTGCCCCCAGTACAGTCCGATATCCTCTTGCGGATGACATCCGCAGGGACGCTGAACGAGATGCATCCCGTCCTGCGACGTCCTGCCTCGCTGGTGAGTTTGGATATCTCGTATCCGAGAAACCTGATACGTTCATGGGCGAGGTTCGTCACATGGGTCTTTGTGGGACTCAATTCCAAGTGGAGGCTTTCCTTAAGGAAAGCCTCTATTCTGTCCTTAATTTCCATCGCGAGCGCCTTGCTCCCGATTATGAACACGCACCAATCGTCTGCGTACCTCACGTATCTCACACGGACGACACTGTCGTCCATGGCGTCTGTGGTCGGAGTGTGCTTCATCGCCTTGTACAAGACTCTGGCATCCTCGGTCCGTCCAGACTTTCTGGCGCGCCTCCATCTCGACCTCAGTCTCTCGAATTCGGGATTATCCCTCTTCCTTCCTCCGCGTTCGTACTCCATCCTCAGTTCCTCGACGAATTTGTCGAGTTCATTCAGGTAGATGTTCGCAAGCAGAGGGCTGAGCACGCCGCCTTGCGGGCTTCCGAGTTCCGACTCCTTGAAGGAGCAATCCTCCATATAGCCCGCCTTCAGGAACCGACGGATGAGTTCTATGACCCTCCCGTCGTCGACCTTCTTGGAAATCAGACTGAGCAGTATGTCATGGTCAATATTGTCGAAGAAGGATGTTATGTCCCCCTCGATGACCCATGTCGTGCCTTTGCATCCGTATTGGATGCTATCGAGCGCCGAGTGACAGCTCCTGCCTGGTCTGAATCCGTGGGAAGAATCCGAGAACACTGGTTCGTAGATGCTCTCCAGGAGTTCCTTGAGAGCTTCCTGAACCAGCTTGTCCCTGAATGTCGGTATGCCCAACGGCCTCATATTGCCGTTCGCTTTCGGGATGTATTCCCTCCTTGCAGGTTTCGGATAGAACCGTTCAGCACGGAGTTGGTCGATGATCTCATCGACCATCTTCATGCTGAAGCCGTCTATCGTCCTCCCGTCCGTGCCCCTCGTCATGTTGCCCTCGTTGTGGGCCAACTTGAGATAGGCGCGTAAGAGTAGGTCCCTGTTGAACAGTTCTCTGTACACCCTGTGGAATACATAGTCAGGATGCTGTTTCGATATGTTTCCAAGGGTCTCGAGCGTCTGCTCGGCAGTCCGCATCTGCGTACCTCCCTTCCGCTCTCGACATCCATGTATACCCCCCTTCGCCGTTATGACGGCTTTCCCGTCCCTGACTACTATGGGGGCTCCGTTGCCATGCCCTTCTCCTGAATGGAGTCGGGTTTAGGCAATCAGTGGTCAAAGATATGCATACAGCGATGGACTTAGGCCCCATTTCCGATGCTTCATCGCCCTTATCGGGCGTCGGGAAGGATGCAGGACTTTGGGATGACAGATCAAGAGACATTCCAACGACCTTCCTACACACATTATCCGGTATACCTTTCGGGTGTGTCCCCTCGTGTTCTGAGCCAAGCATCTGTGGTTCAAACAATCCGGTCTTAGCCATATCCACCTTATTCTTGCGGAACCAACCCCTTCAATCGGATTCAGGGTCCCTCCGCTTTTCCAGCATGCTGCTGTCTCCCTTCGGTTTCCTTCCGAGGTAAGCTGGTCGAATATACGGAAACCTGTCCTGATTCCGTAATCACTTTTGACGATACACATATCTCCGTCGCACTCGCACTGATCTCCATCACGATATTGGGCCCGTCCCCGAAACGGCTCTCCAGCCGGATGTCGTGATATCCCCTCCCTGACTCGAAATCCCCGGTTATCCTGTATCTGCCGGCGAGATGCATCAGCAATCCCAGGATCAACGTCTGGTAAGGGATCTCGTATCTGAGGAGCCTCACGCTGACCGATTCCGCCATGATCCCGTACAGCTCCCGCTGCATCCTCCCGGCATCCCCGGAGAGTACCGCATCCGCGAAAGCACGGACGTAGGAATCCGCCTTGCCGCCCAGCTGCGCCGTGACCGCCTTGGCGAACACCCCGAACATCTCCTTGTTGGGGATCGATATCGCATGGCCGGTCTCCTCCGCCTCGGCACGGAGGTATCCCGACATCACCATCACCGACCATATGGCGTCTCCATCCACTCCGAGGTCCGCGAAGGTCACCATCGGTTCCACCGGCCACCTGATGCTCCCTCCCTCGGCCAATATCCTCAGGGACTCGCGCGTCTCCCGATCGGCGCGATCCACCAGATCGGGCACTATCGAATTGCCGCTGGTCCCCGCCCAGTACGTTCCCGGAACGAATCCGAGCTTCACATAGCTCAGCACGCTCCAGGGATTGTAGATCTCGGCATTGCCGAAACGGTATCCGTCGTACCACTCCTTGGCCTCAGGGTACTTCTCCGGATGTCCGTAATCCTCGCAGATCGCCTGGACTTCGGAAGCCGTGAAACCAAACATCTCGTCCGATTCGCGGGAGAACACGTTGTTGACGACCAGATTGTTCAGTCCTGAGAATATGCTCTCCTTCGCTATCTGCAGAACCCCTGTCACCACTGCGAACCTCAGCGCCTCGTTTCCTTTGAGCGCACCTCCAAGGAACTGCTTCATGAAATCCAGGATCCTGCGACGATCGTCCTCGGTGCGAGCATCGTTCACCGAGCTGTCGTATTCGTCGATCAGCAGAACGACCTTCCTGCCATGATATGCATACAGCATCCTCAGGAGCATGAATAGAGACGCGCCGAGGTCCGCATCTCCGTTCTCCATGTAGATTCCCATGAACTCCTGACGGGACTTGCTGTCCAGGCGGTCGGAGTCCTCCAGATACATGAACTCCCTGTAGAGCACCGACATCCTGCTGCTCATCTGCTTCAGGAAATCGTCGTATGTGCCGGCACCCAGGCCCTTCATGTCCAGGCAGACCACGGTATTGGTATTCCTGTCCGGATCGTCGGGACGCGTCCTATCGATGGATAAACCGTCGAACCAATGGTTGCCGGAATACCTCTCGTTCAGATACGCATCCATCATCGAGAGGTTCAGGGACTTGCCGAAACGCCGCGGACGGATGAACTGGAACACCTCCGTCCCGGGACTGTCCAGGATGGAGGCCACCATCTGACTCTTGTCGACGAAATAGAGGTCCAGATTGCGGAGCTTCTTGAAATCCTGGATGCCGAGAGGGATGTCCCGCATGACCACGGCATCGGCGTGCGGGTTAAGACGATTGCCGAAACGTCAGCCGTACTGCGAACCGTAAAATACCACAGGTTAGAGTCCGATGCATGAATGGAGATGACAGAGGGGCGGGATCCGATGATTCGAGGATCCTGCTGTCCGAGAGATCGAGGATGTATCGCGAGAAGGTCCTCGAGGGGTTGGAAGAGGGATCCTACGGATACTCCGGGAACCTCTACCTCGACATCCTCGCCGTCCGTCACCCCGATTCGGACATCGCTTGCAGAGACACGATACGCCAATGCGTAGGCGAAACGCTGAAGCGCGCGGGGACATGCGGATGCTCCGAGGAGTCCGAACGGATCATCAGGACCCTGTACGCCCTCTCCATGGACTACATGGCCATCCCGACGTCCGTCGGCGCCGCCAGGAACATGCTGGACAGGATCGTCCCGGCCATCGAACGCCTGGTGTCGGAATACCACCCCCTGGAAATCAGGACCACATTCTCCACCGCCGATGACGACATCATGATCGCATACGACCCTCCGAACAGCACCCTCATGGCGCTCAGGAGCATCCGGTACGGGATGATGGGGAGAACGGACGCCTGTTCCACCGAACAGGTCACGAAGAAGAGCAGACGCCTGTACGGCAAGAGGAAGGACATTCGGAAAGCACTGGATGACATCGATATCTGCATCGGCTACAATCTGAACGACAGCCTTCCGATCTGCATCGAATCGTATGTCGACCTGATATGCTCGAATGGAAGACGGAAGAGGTCCGGAAAAGGACATCCGAGAAAGCACGGAAAGAGGAGATCGGGGTCCTGACCTCGCTCCGGGAACAGAACCTTCCTCAGCTCGTCCTCCGTGCCTCCCAGTCCGTTCAGATACCTTTCCACATTCAGGTAGCGGACGCCGTCCTCCTCGATGCTATCCTCCCCCCTGTACAGCACGAACCTCCCCGATATCGGTCCGAAATGCTTCGCGACGGCATCCGACTTCTCCGGATCGACGAGATGCCTCCTCTGATGCTTCGAACGGTTGATGCTGTGCTTCACCTCGAACAGGGAGCACACCCCCCTCCGCCTATCGCGGACGAGCATGTCGATCCCCCCTATGGGGAACTGCACCTTGCACACCTCGTAGCCGTCACCCAATCTATCCCTCGTCTCGAACAGGACGATCTCCTTCAGTATCCTTCCGGACACCGTATCCAGTATGCGGGAGCCTATGCGCTCCCGTTCATCCGGACCCAGCGACAGGAACCCCTCGTCCATCTCCAGGGACCTCACCAGCACCTGTGCCTGGACATATCTCATCCCCGGCTGGAGAAACACCGTCGCCGTATCGTGCTCCGCCCTGCCCTCGGCGAATACTATCACATCGCAATCCGCGATTAGGTCCAATGCCCTCAGATAGCTGCGGATCAATGCCACGTGCCCCTCATCCAATCTGATGCTGAGCGATTTAGGATCTTTGATGCTCAGTGCATTCATGACGCGTCCGACGACCTCCTCCAAGTCCAGCGAATCCGGGATGGCTCCGGGATCGTTCAAGAGAGCGTACCTAAGATTCTGGGATCCGTACTCCTGTTGGATCGCCTTCAGAGCGAAGCGGTGGTTGATATCCTCTACGACACGGTTTATCGCATTCGTGAGCTCCCCTGCCTCGTATAGTTCGTAGAGACGATGGAAGTGCCTCCCGCCCTCGTGGTTCCTCAGGGAGTTCTGGATATTGCTGGCGATGGCCATGTCCGTGTATCTGCTGGCCGCTCTTCCGCTGATGAACGGCGAATCCGCATCGAAGTCCTCGGGGCATTCCAGATTCATCTCCCCCTTCCTGAGGGTCCCGCCCATGCGGATGAAATCATCGATGTCTCCGGTTCCCATCAGACGCGCATGCTCGCGGTAGCGGATGGGGTTCATGTGGATCGTCACCGCGCGGCAATACAGCTGATCGTCCTCGGCGAAGCGCAATCCCAAGGAATCAGTCCCGGAAAGGACGACCCTCATCCCCATCGACGCATACATGGTGGCCAATGCCGAGCAGCCATCGATGAAATCATCCAGCATCGTTATCTCGTCGATGAATACGGTCCTGAACCCTTTCGACCTCAGGACATCGAGATCCCAGTACACCCGCCTGAGCGTACCCGCATCGGCCGCGTTCATATACGCGGTGCGGGAGAGCTCCTCGACATCCATGTCGCGTATCAGCTGACCGATCATCGTGGTCTTGCCGGTGCGCCTCAGACCGTACAGGATGCAGACCTTCTTCTCGTTCCCGCGGACATAGGACTCCAGGATGCCGTAGCAGTCCCTGCGCTTCAGATCGCCTATGTCATCGAATACGGAGAGGAGAGGTGCTCCGGCGATGACGCTCGTCTTGAATCCTTCGAAGCCGACGTCCGGGTTCAACCCGTCCTTCAGCTTCTTGAGATGCTGCTCGCATTCCTTGCGCTCGGCTATCCTCGCCTCCAGTCCGCTCAGATCCGCCTCCTTCACATACTTGCTGCGGATCTTCCCCGATTCATACCATTGGTGATAGTATCTGATCTTCCCGTTGATCGTCTTCCTGGAGATGCAACCGGGAGGCAGCTCCGTCATACGACGGTTCAGCCTCTCCATCTCGTCGAACACGGATTCTCCCCCGGCCATGGATCGAAGACGTGGTAACACCTTATAACCTTTATCGAAGGTTATATTCTCCACACCTCATTTCTGAAATTCCTCCCCTCACAGTAGTGTTTTCTCTCCTATTAGGGGAGAATTTTCTCTACTCTCATAGTAGTGTTTTCCCAACTATCAGAGTATATAATTTATTACTATCAGGGGATAAAAACCATAAATGACCTTGCATATACACCATTGATGACGCTGACACCCGAAGGATATAGGCCCAGACTCGTAGATTCCAAAATCAAAGAGTATATGCAGATATACGGAGCCGTCAGCATCGAAGGAACAAAGAACTGCGGTAAAACGTGGACCGCACGCAATCATTCCAACAGCATCTTCGCCCTAGATGATCCGGAAGATAACAACCGCAACTACAGATTGGCCTCGAGGGATGTGAACTATGCACTGGATGGAGAAGAACCGCGCCTGATCGATGAATGGCAGACGGTTCCTGCGATCTGGGACGGCGTCAGGAGAAGGGTCGATGAGAAGAGGGTCAAAGGCAGATTCGTCCTGTGCGGATCGTCGATGCCGACCGAAGGGAATGCGACGCCCCCTATGCACAGCGGGCTCGGCAGGATCGGGACGATCAGAATGCGCACCATGTCGCTGTACGAATCCGGCGATTCGGACGGCTCGGTATCGCTCAGGGGACTCTTCGATTCGGATTTCAGGAACACCCCTCCCAAGACCACGAGATACAGCGATCTGGTCCGCCTGGTGATGCGGGGCGGGTGGCCCAGCGTTCTGGACACCCCGTTGAACGAGGAACTCGGAAGCATGCCGGGATACATCGACCAACTTTGCGAACGCGACCTGCCGCGCGTGGACAGAAGCAAGAACCCCTACAGGATGAAGATGGTCATACACTCCCTGTCGCGCAACGAGAGCACGCTGGCGAGCAACAGCGCCATCGCCAGGGACATGAAGGAGAACGAGGACGAGGTGATCAAGGACACCACGGTGTCCGACTACATCTCGGTCCTCGAGAGGATGTATCTCATCGAGAACCAGCCCTCGTACAGTTCGAACCTGAGATCGCCGGAGAGAGTGGGGAAGAAGCCGAAGAGGCACCTCACCGACCCTGCCATCGCCGTATCCGCGCTCGGCCTGACCTCCAAGATGCTGGACGATGACGAGGAGACATTCGGATTCCTCTTCGAAGGGATGTGCGAACGCGATCTCCAGATATACGCCGAAGCCAGCAACGGCAATCTGTTCCATTACAACGACGGCAAGCGGGAGATAGACGCGATAGTGGAGATGCCCGACAAGCGCTGGGGCGCCTTCGAGATCAAGGTCGGGACGAACAGGATCGATTCCGCGGCGGAGAACCTCATCAGCGTGACCGAGAGGATGGCAGGATACCACCGGGAACCGTCGTTCCTGTGCGTCCTGTGCGGAACCGAATCCGCCGCCTACAGGCGCGAGGACGGCGTGTACGTGGTGCCGATAACCTCGCTGAAGAACTGACCCGGGCCCGGAGGCCCGGGTTGCACCGTCATTCCTTGACGGCGGGGCTGTGGCCCATGTATTCGGGGCAGGGGTAGCGGAGGTCCCTGAGGAAGGGTCCCGTCCACTGCTCGAGCTTCCCGGGGTTGAGGATGTTCTCCGGATCCATGGCGGCCTTGATCGCCTTGATCGAGGAGATCTCCGACTGGCGCTCCTTCATGAAGTTGGGCGCCTTCGACAGACCGACCCCGTGCTCGCCGGTGACGGTCCCTCCGAGCTCGATGCACACATCGAAGATCTCGTTGACGGCCTGGACCCCGCGGTCCCACTCGTCCTTGTCCAGGGGATCGATGACCATCTTGGTGTGCAGGTTGCCGTCGGACGCATGCCCGTAGGTGGCGATGGTGACCCTGTACTTCTCGGCGATTTCCTGGAAGGCCTTGACGGCCTTGGGGACCTGCGACACGGACACGCCCATGTCGTCCGCGAGGGAGACGGAGGAGCATCCCGGCTTGAGGGCGGAGAGCGAGGTCATGACGGACTTGCGGGCATCGGTCCACTTCGCGATGAGCGCCTTGTCCCTGGTGGGGGTGACGGCCACCGCTCCGACGGAGTTGGCGACCTCCTCCACGATCCTGATATCCCTCTCGACGACCTCGTCGGTCTCCCCGTCCACCTCGACGATGCACAGGGCACCGCAATCCGGCAGGGGGTTCCCGCGGGCCTTGTTCACGGCCTGGATGCTCACGCTGTCCATGAGCTCGCAGGACGAGGGGATCAGGGGCTTGGCGATGATGGCGGAGATGCACCTTCCGGCATCCTCGACGTTGTCGAACGCGCACAGGCAGGAGGCGGTCTTCTTGGGCTTGGTGGTCAGCTTGAGGGTGACCTCGGTGATGATCCCCAGGGTGCCCTCCGAACCGCACAGGAGGCGGGCGAGCTGGTATCCGGAGGAGTCCTTGATGGTCCTGGTACCGGCACGGACGATCTCCCCGTCCGCCTTGACGAACGTCAATCCCATGACGAAGTCCCTTGTCGCGCCGTACTTCACGGCGCGCATGCCGGAGGCGTTGGTGGCGACCATCCCTCCGATCTGGCAGGCCTCCGCCGATCCGGGCGAGGGAGGGAAGAAGAACCCGTGCTTCGCCAGCTCGTCGTTGAGGTCGTTGTAGACCATGCCGGCCTCCACGTCCACCCAGAGGTCGGCGACGCTGATCCGCTTGATGCGGTTCATCCTCTGCATGGCCATGACGATGCCGCCCTTGATCGGGACGGCGGATCCGCACAGCCCGGTTCCCGCTCCGCGGGGAACGACGGGGATCCTGTTCGCGTATGCGATCTTCATGACCTCCGACACCTGCTCGGTGGTGCGGGGCTGGACGACCATGTCCGGGGTCTTGTGGAAGATGGATGCGTCGAAGCCGTACGTGTAGAGGACGGCCGGCTCGACGGAGTAACCGTCCTTCCCGACGACCGCTTCAATCTGGTCTATGATCTTCTGGTCCATATGGCCACTTTCCTATGCTTCGGCCATGGATGCGGTCGTTTATAAGAGTGCGCGCGGGACGCGTGCATACGGTATTATCATCGCACCCGCTACGGCATCCCATGCTCGGATACAGCCTCAAGATATCCCTCGAGAAGTCGTACCGCACCGTCGCCGTCCCCAAGGACATAACCTTCGGAGACCTCCACAGGGTCATCATGACGGTGATGGGCTGGACCGGATACCATCTGCACGAATTCGAGATCGGAGGAAGAGGATACGTCATCACGAACCCGGAATACGACCTGATGACGAGGATCGTCGATGAGGACACGGAGTATCTGAGGGACTACGAGAACTGCAGGATCACCTACGTCTACGACTTCGGAGACTGGTGGAAGCACACCGTGACGTTCGGGAAGGATGTCGAGATCGAGAACAGGACCCCGAAGCTCCTGAAATGCAAAGGTCCGGGCCCCGTAGAGGATTCCGGCGGGCAGATGGAGTACGATGATGATCTGGATCCGACGGAGCTCGCGGAATGCATCGATTACTGCCTGTCGTTCATGACCATCCCCGAGGCCGCGACAACCGAGTGCGTCAAGGTGCCGTCGTGGTCGTCGCTGCCCCTGTCCTTCGCCGTGTTCATGCCGGAGGGCATCCCCCTGTTCCTGGACCCTGCATCCGGATGGGTATTCTCCACCGAGGACACCGGGTGCTTCCCCAAAGCGGATGAGGAGGAGACAGAGGGCATGATCCCGATCCCGGACAGCGTCCGCCATGGGATCGAGGATGTGGCTCTGGAGGTCTTCGATAATACGGAACGGGAAACCATCAGGGTCTACAACCTCATATTCGGACAGGGATCCGAGGTGGCCGAGCCTCAACCCCCCGAGTTCGAGAACGGGGATCCGTACGATGCATTCCAGACCATGCCTCCATGGTTGGCCTCGGGTTTCATCTCCGAAGCCGAGGCCCTCGCGTACGATGCAGCGGAGGAGATGGACATCGACATGCCCCCTGCGGACTTCATCGAAAGACCCGACCTGGCCCTCGACAGACCGTACGGATACGACCTCATGTTCGAGGGATTCAGATGCCCGGAATGCTTCCGCAGGCTCTCCAACCCGGCTCCCGTCGAGAACGGGAAGACGTTCAAATGCGGATTCACCACGGTGAAGCCTCTGAGGATGTCATGCGTCGGATGCGGGAAGGGGATCACGCTCATCCCCGCGCCACCCACATCCGGAGCCCGTTACTGGTTCGCAGAGAACGGATTCGAGGCCTCGATGACGACCTATCCCTTCGACCCCTCGGAGGAACCGTACAAAGACATGAACGAAGCGAACGCGCGGTTCTCGTTGAGCCTTCTGATGGGGCTCCGTCCCCGCCATGCCGTCCGCTATGCGGAATCGGCCTCCGGAGATCGGAGGAATCGGATCAATGGGGTCTGCACCGCCGTTCTGGGGGTGTGCGAGGAGATCGGCAGGGAGGAGATGATGGAGCGCGTGGCATCCATACGGGACATCGATGGGACGGACCCTGCGGTCCGTTGCATCCTATGCGCCTTGAACATGGGGTACGGCCTCGATGACAGGAGATTCACCGAAGGGATGTTCGAGGAGCAGACCAAGGGGATGAGCGATGTCTGGAGAAGGAGGATCTTCATCATCGCGGCCGGGATCCTCAGGAGGAGCGGCCATCCGAAGAAGGCGGTGGAGCTCGCGGAGCGGGCCCTGATCGACCGGCTCGGCGGCCCCAACATCCAGGCCCTGGACGAATACGTGAGATCGTCGATCGAAGCCGGGGAGAGACCGGCCCTCGATGCCTATAGGGATCTCGAGAAGGACCGGATGTGGAGATCGAGGAAGGGATCCAACAACTGCATCCGCTACAGGATCGGGGCGGCATCGCTGCTGAACGGCTCGGTGCATGCCGCGGAGGTGGATCTGCGCGGCTTCATCAGTAGCACGTTCTCCGGATGCAACGACGACCCCTGGATACAGGCCAGAGCATCCTGCGCGGCCCTCGTTCTGCACCACAGGGGTGTCAGATACAACAAGAAGAACCTCATCACGATCTCGATCAAATGGATGTGTTCGGCTGTGAAAGCGAACATTGTCAGCGATGCGGAATTCGAAGACTATCTGAAGGCCATGCTGCCCCTCGCCCTCTCTGAGATGCCGGAGGCCGACATCAGGAAGTCTCTGAAGAAGAACGGATTCGGCGACATCCCGCTGCCTGATGTGTCCGGAAAGGTATTCAATCCCGCAGAGGTCGTCTCCCTGGATGCGCAATACGTCTGGTGATGCCGACGACGAATGCGACCCCCATATCCGGGAAACAGCAACGGAGATAAGCACGCAACCCATCCGAACACTGCAACCATGTACTCCATCAAGATAGACCTCGGAGGAACCAGACGCGAGATCGCCGTTCCCTCGGACATGACCTTCAACGACCTGCATAGGCTCATCCAGTACGCCATGTGCTGGAACGATGCGCACCTCCACGAGTTCGATATCCCGAGCAGAAGGATCGTCATAACGGACCCGGAGTTCGAAACCGACGACTACGACGAGAAGGTCATCAGCGAATACGATGCACTCATATCGGAATACGTCGGGCAGAAGATCTCGTACGTCTACGACTTCGGCGACTGGTGGGACCACCGGATCACGATAGAGGAACGCAACGACCTCGGATCGGATGTCGCCGTCATGACCGTGTGCAAAGGAGGGCCTTTCATCGAGGACAGCGGCGGCGAGAACGAGGAATGGTCCAAGAAGGACTGCGAGAGATTCATGTCCGAGGCCAACGAATTCCTGAAGAGCTGGAAGCCCTCGGTCTCCACCGATCCTCCGAAACCTCATCTGCCGTACTGGGCATCCGTCCCGCTCTCCCTCGCATTCATACTGCCGAACGAGCCGCTATTGCTCGACCCGGAATCCGGATGCGTGTACTCCAGGCGCCGCAACAAGTACTTCCAGGTCGCCAAGAAGGAAGACATCCCCCGCATGGTGGAGATCCCCGAGAACCTGCGCATCGATGTGCGCGAGCTGGCGAGGCTCACCATCGAGCATATGGAGCCGGGAAACGATCTCAAGGAATTGCTGACCCCTCCTACGAGCGGTGACCCCGAAGAAGCATACCGGGAGATGAACGAATGGTTCGCCTGCATCCTGCTATTCTACAGCGAGAAGTCATCATACGAGATCGCTGAAAGGATGGGCTTCTCCATGGATCCCGCCGATTTCATGGACGACTTCACGAAGGAATTCGAGGAATGCCTGCCGTACATGCTGATGCCTTTCCGCACGCTGTGCCCCCATTGCTACGGAAGGCTCACCAACCCCATCCCTGTCGAGGAATCAGGGTACGTCCGCGTATGCTATCTCAAAACCAAGAAGATCACCATGGAATGCATGGAGTGCGGCCGCCACACGACCATCCGCCGCTCCCTCCCTCTCGATGACGACAAGTTCTCGTACGAGGAGCCGCGCATCCCCCTCTATACCCTCAACGACCTGGACGGTCTGGAGGATCCCCACAAGGACAGGGAGGAGACAGACCAGTACCTGGCCATGCAGCTTCTGCTCGAGGGGTTGGATCGCCAGGCCGCGGAGGTCGCCGGAAGGCTCGCCGACGCCTCGGACGACCCGGAGATAGCCACATACGCATCGGTGCTGGCAGCCTGCGGCATCATGGAGCCTGACGATCTCATCAAGGAACTGAAGAACATACAGTCCGAGGAGAACGTCTGCTTCGAAGCCACATGCATACTCTGCGCTCTGAACGAGGCCTGGCACCTCGGAGATGGAAGATTCAATCCGGATGTCCTCGAGGAACTGCTCAGTGACCCGCACGATGAGGTCGAAAGGCAAGTGAAGACGATCATGGCCCGTATCCTCAGAAGGAGCGGAGAGACCGGAAGGGCCGCGACCCTGGCGCACGGATCGGTGATGGATACGTACGACCGCACAGGATGGCGGGCTCTCGACGAGTACTGCAGATCGGCCAGAGCCTCCGGCATCGCCCTCGACCTGTCCGTGATACCCGCCGAACGCAGGCCGAGGAGACATGGTGTCGAAGACTATGTCACAGACGCGATATGCTACAGGAAGGGCGCGATGCATCTCATGGAAGGAGACAGGAAGATCGCGACCGAGATGATGCGCAGGGTCGTCGGCGACGTCCTCACCGGGATGAACGCCGACCCCAGACTGCTGGCGCGCGCATCTGTGGCGGCCCTGTATCTCCACCTGGAAGGAGTCAGGTACAGCAACAAGAACCTGGTCTCGTACTCCGTCAAATGGATGTGCAGCGCATACAAGGCCGGTCTCGCATCCGATGCGGAGTTCGAGGAGTATCTGCGCAGGATGATGCCCCTCGTCAGAAAGGACGAGGATGCGGGATCCATCTCCAAGATGCTGAAGAAGAACGGATTCGGAGGGTACGTGCTCCCTGCCGATACGATCGAGGACGCGGACATCGAGGACTTCTTCGACATGGACTTCCAGTACTCGTACCGAGGTCGTGAGCGCGATACCGATTGGATGGATGGACGGTCGGAGGTTACCCCTTTATATAAGGACGCATTCGGACCGGCCATGAAGTCAGTGATCGTTCTCCTGGGACCCCCCGGCTCCGGGAAAGGCACACAGGGAGAGATGCTCAGCGAGAAACTCGGATACACCAGGCTGTCCACCGGAGACATGCTCCGCGAGGCCGTCAGGAACGGGACCGAGCTCGGCATGAAGGCCAAGGGCTACATGGACTCCGGCACCCTGGTCCCCAACGACCTGATCATCGACCTTATGAAGGAGAAGATCGCCGCCGCCGAGGGAGGGGTCATCCTGGACGGATTCCCCCGCACCGTCGAGCAGGCGGATGCCCTGGGACAGCAGGTCGACGTCGACCTCGCCCTGAACCTGGACGTCCCCGACGAGGAGCTCGTCAGGAGGCTCACCATGAGGCGCTCCTGCCCCGACTGCAACGCCGTCTACCACCTGACCAACAACCCCCCGAAGACCGAGGGCGTCTGCGACAAGTGCGGCGGTAAGCTCTACCAGAGGGACGACGACAAGGACGAGACCGTCAAGAACAGGCTCAGAGTCTACAGGGAGAACACCATGCCCCTTATCGACTACTACGGCCGCAAGGATGTGCTCGTCACCATCCCTGGCGTCGGCAGCATCGACGACATCTTCGGACAGGTCCAGAAGGCCATCCAGTGAAACTCCTGCCGGGCAATCGGCCCGGCGTTCCATCCTTCATCCCCTGCGTAAAGGGATATCCGGCCCCGCGGAGGGGCCGTAAGTGATTTTTCAGAGACTTCGGAACAGGTCTTCCGGCGTGAACACGAATCCGGTCTTCGCATTCAGTTTCACGGGTGCGAAGCCGTCGAAGAAGGCCTGGAGCATATCCATCCCTCTGTCCATGTCGAACCCTTCGTACCCCAGGACGGCCCCGATGATGTATGAGATGAAGGGGGCCGCCAGTCCTGCGAACGCGTACTCGTTGAAGCACCATATCTTCCCAGTCTCATACGGCGGCAGGCCGCTGAACAGCACCGACAGCTGACCCTTCATCCACTCGCCCACCTCTGAATCCGGCATGCCCATGGGCGTTGTCACGTAGCACATGAAAGTGCTTCCGGGGGCCGAGGCTATCGCGGATGCGATCCCTTCGTAGGATGTCACGACATTGCCCCTGCTGTCCCATCCGGGAGCGAATCCCAGCGTCTTCTTGGTCCAGAACGAGTTCGTGGTTCCTCCGCCGGTCAGGTAGGTCGTATCCTGAGTGGCTCCGTTGTAGAAGTAGTCCAGAACGACCGTCTTCTTCTCCCCGACCGCCGCCAGGCTCTGACGCACCTCTCCGATCAGGTCGGCATAGGCCCTGCTGGTCGACAGGGTCTTCTCGGTGTTGAACATCGCACCGAGCATCAGCGCCCCCGAATCTGTGTTCTCCTCCGTGACATCGACCCTGACGAACGATATCCTATCTGCCAGGGACGATTTCTTCGCATCGTCCCACATATCCGGATACAGGAGGCAGTTGGACCACATCACGAACACGTCGATGCCCGATGCGGACAGGGATTCGATGGTCAGCGAATATGCGCTCCCGACGGAGCCCCACCTGTCCATGTCCGGATAGTACGTCGTACTCGCGCTGTATCCGATCTCCGCCGGTGCCGCCACTATCTTATCGTAGGCACCGACGCATCCCATGAACTGGGCGGTGTACGTCATATCCACGCCGACCTTGTCCCCGAGAGGGTAGTTCACATACGCTGTTTCGCCGAAGAAATCCTGATAGTACAGGCGGGTCTTCTCGCGACCGATGTACTTCGTCACGATGTCGGCATCCGCAGATGTCACCTCACCGTCGCAGTCGGCATCGGCGAACGGATACTTCTTCTGCCATTCTGATTTCGGCATCCTCGCTCTGACGATCTCCTCGATCACCCCGATGTCCTTCGAGTCGATGATGTCGTCGCCGTTGGCATTCCCGTAGATCTTCACCTTGACATCCTCTGCATAGGACATGTCGGGGCCACCATCTTCGGACGCCGTCATCAGCACCGCCACCACGACCGCCACGAGTGCGACTGCGAGGACTGCGACTATCGCTGTCTTTTTCTCCATTCTATCACTTGGACTATATATCCAAACGGTACGAGTCCGCTGTTCTGTAATAAAACACGAACGGTCGGGTGTCGATTCAGGGACCGAAACCGCCGAAGGAACGGTCCCGCAATCGACCGCATAGGATAGTTGGATTATATAGCCAGAGAAAGAGACGACACCATGACAAGGAACATAGAGATCCGCGAGGACGAGCTGGCGAGGATCGCCGGAGAGTGGCCGCTCCAGAGACTGAACATGCCTCATTATGTGAACCGCTGGAACTCCATGGGCGATCTGATGGGCACCGCGGACATCCCCACGGACGGGATGTTCCTGGAGCTCATCGATTCCATAGGGAGGCCCGACAGGGGCACCACCGTCATGGAGATTGGATGCGGCAGCGGGGACCACTGCTTCGCCCTCTCCGGGAAGGTGAAGAGCGTCCTCGGACTCGACATATCCCCCACCATAGTGGAGAACTGCAGAACGAAATGCAGGGAGAAGGGCATCACGAACGTGGCCTTCGAGGAGAGGGACTGGTTCTCCATAGCGTCAGGCGACGACCTGGTGAGGAACGGCGCCGATATCGTCCTCGCCCACTACTCCCCCGCCGTATACTCGTACCCTTCCTTCAGGACCATGCTGGAAGCCACCAGACGCGCAGGATTCGTATGCATCGAGCTGAACTGGTCCGATCCGCTGTACAGAGAGGCCTACGACATCGGCAGGGTCAGGACGAACGGGTCCTGCGAATATCCGCTCAGGATGATAGACACGCTGTGGCATCTCGGATGCTCCCCCTCCGTATACTACAACGATCGCGAAACTAGCGAATGGATGGATGCGGACGCGGCCGCCGATGTCCTGATAGAACACATATCCATGTTCGCGGAATACGATCCGGTCCACTCCGACGAGATCCGCGAGATGGTGCATTCGAGGGCCGTCGGCGGAAAGGCGGAGTTCCGCGACAGATGGACGGATACGTACATCTGCTGGGAAGCATGAGGATGAGGGTCATCAACGACTTCGACTACGCCGTGATCGACGGCACGGAACGGTACACGATGGAGACGGGCACGGGAACCGCCCGTATCGACCACAGGCAGTTCCCGTTCGGAGTCTCGGTCAACCGCAACGACATTCGCTCCGAGGGATTCTCCAACCGCGACAGAATAGGCGATATGAACATGGTCGGGATCAACATATGCCTGCTCGGAAGCGCCGACTGCATCGTCGGCACCAGGATGTCGCGCATCATACCCGGGGCAGGGATGATCGGAAGGCCGTCGGCGGAGCTCAACACCCTGTCCTTCCCTGCGAGACGGTATCGCGGGATCTCGATAGGATTCACACCGTCCGAGATGGACATGCCCCTCGCCGGACGGACCTCCGAAGCCATGGTATCGGCCATAGCCGGCCGCATCGGCGGCGTAGCCCTGTTCGAATGCTCCCCCGACGTCCTCGCCGCGGCGCACGGGATAGACATCGCCATGGACCGCGGAGGCGGAGAGATGGAAGAAGCCGTCAGAGAGCTGTCCGGATTCCTCCTCCGCTCCCTGTACGGCTCGATCGGCGCCCCATCCTCGGCCGTCCCGTCCGGGCGGCACGACGCGCTCGTCGATTCGGTATGCGTGGACATGATGGAGAAGGGGATGGGGCTGAATGCCTCCTGCTCCAGGCACGGGGCGGACCCCACACTCGTGATCAGATGGTTCGCCGCGAGATACGGCGACACCCCGTCGTCCTTCGTCAGGAGCCACCGCCTCTCGAAGGCCGCGGGACACATCCTTGCCGGAGACGAGGTGATGAAAGATGTCGCCACGGAGGCGGGATACTCCTCCGAGAGCAAATTCGCCATCTCGTTCAGGAAGATGTACGGCATCAGGCCCAAGCACTATCTCCAGAGCTCCCTCGGACGGAATCTCCGCGCATGAGTACGGCCGGACGTCCCTCGTGCGATATCACGTCGCAGTCCGCGCCGTAGACTTCGGACATGAACCGTTCCGTGACCACGTCCTCCGGCGTGCCGTACGAATACAGCCTTCCCTGAGGCGCCATCGCCACCAGCCTGTCTGCATACTTCGATGCGAGATTGATGTCGTGACAGATCATGAGCACAAGCCTCGACTCCGCGCGGGCCATCCCCCTCAGGAACGAGGCGACGAACATCTGCGACCTCATGTCGAGGTTCGACGTCGGCTCGTCGAGCATCATCGCGCCCGCATCCTGTGCGAGCCCACGGGCGATCATCACCCTCTGATACTGCCCTGCGGAGAGTTCCGTGACGTACCTGTCCCTCAGATCGAGGATACCCATCACATCCATCGCATCGTGCGCGACGGAGACGTCCCTCGCCGGCACCCTCAGACCCGCTCCCCTGGATCTGCCCATGAGCACGGTGTCGGAGACAGTCATGGGGAACTGAGGGCCCGTGGCCGAAGAGACGAACGACACCTTCCCCGCCAGCTCCCTCCTGGACATGGCGGAGATATCCGCCCCGTCAACGAGCACCCTGCCGGCCGTTGGCTCGAGAAGGCCCGCCAGACACCTGACCAGCGTGGTCTTGCCGACTCCGTTGGGGCCGAGGATGCATACGAGCCCCTCGTCCCCCTCGAACCTCAGATCCATGCCCGAGAACACGGCATCCCCTCCGTAGCCGAAAGCGAGTCCCAATGCCTCGATTGCCGTCACCACATCGACCTCCTCTGCCTCAGGGCCAGATAGAGGAACAGCGGCGCGCCCATGAACGCCGTCACGATGCCGACCTGCATCTCCGCGGGCGGATTGATCGCCCTCCCGGCAACGTCCGCCGCCAGCAGCAGGAAGGCGCCGAAGACCGCGGACGCCGGTATCAGATATCTGCTGTCCGAACCGACCGCCATCCTGCAGATGTGGGGGGACACCAGCCCCACGAACCCTATCAACCCCGTGAGGCTGACCACGACGGCGACCACCAGGGTGATCAGCACAAGTAGCCCGTTCCTCAACGAGGACACGTCGATCCCCAGGGATTTCGCATACTCGTCGCCCGACGACAGGACGTTGATCCTCTGCGCCAGGAGGCACATCGCGACCGTTCCCGCAGTCACCGCGATCGCCGGGAGCGCCATGGTGTCCCAGCTCCCTCCCGCGACGGATCCCAGCTGCCATGCGTACAGCGCGGACAGCGCATTCGGATCGGACATAATCTTGAACACCGCGGATATCGCATTGAAGAGGTACATCATCGCTATGCCTGCCATGACCATGACGATGGACGACCCGCCACGCAGCTTCGACACCAGTATCACTACGCCCATGGGCATGAGCGCAAAGACGAACGAATTGATCACCACGGACATCGGACCGGACGCCATCGACAGCCCGACCGTGAACGCCAGCGTCGCCCCGAGGCCCGCACCGGCCGAGATCCCCGTGGTGTAGGTGTCTGCCAGGGGATTGCGGAGGATGCTCTGCATCACGCACCCTCCCGCGGCCAGGCCTGCACCCGTCAGAATACCGAGGACGGTCCTGGGCAGGCGCTTCTCCCATACGATGAAATCGAGCAGCTGATCCTCGGGATTCCCCGTCAGATGATCCCATATTATCGAATACGAGCGGATGATGCCTATATCGTACGGCCCCGTTCCGATAGACAGCCCTACCGCCAGGATGCAGAGCACGAGACAGGCGATGATGAATAGGACCTTCCTCACCCTCGATGCCGCATACGAAGATACCGCACACCCAGGGTCGCGCCGGTTCCTGCCGCCCCATGCCTCCACGGCCTCAGCCGATGTAATCCTGTCCATTGGTAGATATCTCCAACGCTCGGACGTCGGATGCATATAATACGGACGCCTCCGACGAGTCGATTGCAGGACCGAATTGGAGAAACTGCATATGCGGTCCTGATGCGCGCCATGGGGCCGGAAACGGGCCAGACAGATAGATTTAAGAACAACGATAGATTGGGGGGATTTCGATAGCCTCGTAGTGTAGCGGTCAATCATGCGGGACTCTGGATCCTGCGACCTCAGTTCGAATCTGAGCGAGGCTACTCTTTCCATTCCACTCCGATGCGCGTGAGCCCTTCGGTTCTCCATGAACGCGTCTGCCCTTTCGTCTGTTCTGCTGGAGTCGACGTTGTCGATCCGTGTTCCGAACGAAGACGCGAGCTGAAAGAAGATGAGGACGGGGCCGGGTCGAAGAAAGACTCGGGATCCCGTCGTAAAGATGTTTATGGCGACCGGGTCGCACCGGGAAATCGTCAATCGGACGGCCTGTGCGTCTCCGATGCCATCTCGGAGTCGTCGAGAGGACGCTCCAGGATGATATGGGGCCTCCCGCCATCATCTATGACGCGGCATTCCACCCCGTACACATGCCTTATGGAATCCGCGGTCAGAACCTCTTCAGGGGTTCCAACGCTGCAGATACGTCCCGGGAGCTCCATCATCACGACACGGTCCGCGTACTTCGCAGAGATGTTCAGATCGTGGCTGATCATGATCACGGTCATACCGATCTCCTTGGCGATGTCCCTCAAACGCTCGGTGACCTGCAGCTGATGCCTCGGATCGAGATTCGCGGTGGGTTCATCCAAGAAGAGGATCCTTGGAGTCTGGGCCAGACCCTTGGCGATAGCCGCCCTCTGGCGCTGACCCGCCGACAGCTCGTTCGTCCTCTTGAGCGCGAGATCCCTGATGCCCATCATGTTCAGCGAGCGCATCGCGATCTTCCAATCCAGCTCGCTGTTGGAAGCTCCTCTCGACTTGTGCGGATGCCTCCCCATCATGACGTATTCGAGAACAGTCAGGGAGAACGTCTCCTCCGATCCGACGGGAACGTACCCCATGACCCGGGCGAGCTCCTTCTGCTTGATCTCGGAGGATTCTATGCCGTCGATCTCCACCACTCCCGAATCCGGCTTCAGCAGACGCAGGATGCATTTGATGAGTGTGGATTTCCCGACGCCGTTCGGGCCGACGATGCATACCATCCCCGGCTCATCCACGACCGCGTTTATCCCGTGGAGGATATGCTCGCTTCCATATCCGAATTCGAGATCCTCCAGCTCGATCCTCATGTCCAGACCTCCTTATGCTGTCTGAGGATCAGGAACAGGAACATCGGCCCTCCGATGAAGGCGGTGACCACTCCGACCTCGAGAACCGACGGGGCCAGAACGACCCTTCCGATGAAATCGGAGGCGAGCATGAGAAGCGCTCCGAAGAACGCGGATGCGGGAATGAGATATCTGTTGTCGGATCCTATGAATATCCTGGCCACATGGGGCGATACCAGTCCGACGAAGCCTATGGTGCCTGTGTAGCTCACGATGGCGGCCGTTATCAGAGACACGATGACCAGGCAGACGACCCTAAGCTTCTGGGCATCGATCCCCAACGCCTTCGCATCATCGTCCCCGGATGCCAGGATGTTGATCTTCCCGGAAAGGAGCATTATGATGATGGAACCGATGACCGTGACTGCTAGCATCACCGGGACCTCGTCCCAGGTCATGTTGTTGAGCGTGCCCACCTGCCATCTGTAAAGCGATGCCAATGCATCGGGCTCGGCCATGAGCTTCAATGCGGCGGTCATCGCCGAGAATATGTACATCACCGCCAGACCCGCGAGGATCATGCTGGTGGAGCTCATCCTCCTCGTCCTGGAGATCGCCACGATCAGCATGGTGGGTGCCAAGGAGAACACGAAGGCGTTGAGGACCAGGCTGAAATCGTATGAGACGATGTTCACACCGAGGACTATGCTCAGAGTGGCCCCGAAGGCCGCTCCTGCCGAGACTCCGGTCGTGTAGGAGTCGGCCATCGGATTCTTGAGGGTGCTCTGCATAACAGCACCGGCGACAGCGAGTCCGAATCCGGCGACGATCGCGACTATGACCCTCGGAAGACGAAGGTTCCATACGACATGGTCCTCCATGAACGGGATGACCTCGTCCGGCGACGGGGGTCCGTTCAGGATATGGTCCCAGATAATGCCGTAGACCTGTCCGAACTCCAGGGGATAATCGCCGTATGTTATGACGTATCCTGCGATGACCAGCGTAGCGGCGAAGCACCCCATTCCGAATGCGATCTTGCGAGTGATCGAACGCTTGTAATCCGCCTTGATCCGCATCTCCGAATCCGAGGATGCATCGTCGTAATCGACATACAGCGAATCGTCCTGTGCGACCGCATCCAGAGTGACGTTCCTCTTAGAAGAGCCGGCATCCTGCTCCAGCCACTCCTTCAAACCTGACATGATATCAGATCGGTGTTTGGCCCCCCGGGATCGGGTCCCGGGAGGCGGATGCCATCAGATAGCGATACCGCCATTGGCCTGGTAGGCCTTGACATCGAAATCGTACTGGAGGAACCTGTCCATAAACTCCTGGAAGATCGCATCGGGATCCATGTCCTCGAAGAGCTCGGGATAGAACCACTTGGCCATGTAGACCGCTCCGATGACGTATGTGGTTCCCTGTCCCACGAGGTTGTCCAGGACGTGGACCTGGGTCCCGTAGGCGTTGGTCATGGGCTTCCAGTAGTCCACAGCAGTGTCGTAGAATGACTTGTTCGTGAAGTCATACTTGACGGCGTTGTTGAGATCGCCGTATACGATGCACACGATGTAGTCCAGATCGCTCTGGGCCTTGACCCACTCGTCCGTGACAGTGATGTTAGTGCTGCTGGACGTCAGGTTGCGGGTGATGATGTTGTCCGCTCCGGCGAGAAGCGAGGTCTCGTACTTGCCGGAACGCGGCCCGTTCATGGTGATGTTCCAGTCATTGTACTCCCCCCTGGGGCAGAGCACCTTGACCTTCTGATCCGCAGACAGCTTCGACGTCCTCTCGCTGATGAGGTTCAGCCACTTGTCGGACCAGTTCGCGTAGTCCTGGGCCTCGGCGTTCTTGCACATCATGAATCCCAAGGTCAGGGTTCCTTCGATGACCTTGTTGTCCTCGAAACTGGAGATCCTGACGACATCCATGGTTGTGCGGTCCGCAGGAAGGGCCTTCTCCAGAGTGTTGCAGTAGATGTCCCTGGTTCCGGTGAGAACCGCATCGGGAGCGTACTTCATGATGAGCTGGGCATCGGGATCCTTACGCTCGCTGTACGAGTTGAAGATGATGAGGCTCTCGTTGAGGGTCTTCTGCGCGTAGATGTGGTCCCTCACAGACTGGAAATCGCATCCGATGACGGTATCGAGGGCATGGATGGTCTGGAGCTGCTTGCTGTTCTGCTCGTACGTGGAAATGGTGGTCTTGAAGGGGACGTGAGCGGTGTTTATGGCTCCGTCGACATCGACGTAGTAGACGAGCTGCTTGGGGGAATCGATCTTCATCGCGATGAGCTCGCGGACCTTCTCGATGTCCTTGTAGTCGACGACCCCGTCCTGGTTGGCGTCCGCCATACGGACATCCACTGAATACTTCTTGGAGAGGCCTGCGTTGAACATGATCTCGTTGGCTTTGCCATCGATGATCTTCTGGATCCATTCGACGTCCTTCTCGTCGAGGACGTCGTCCATGTTCGCGTTACCGACTATCCACAGCCTGCCATCGGCGGCAGCGGTCTCGCGGCTCGGATCATCGGTGACCGGGGTGACGATCCCGGGCTTGTCCGAGTAGTCTTTATCATCATCTCCTCCGGAGAGAAGAGCGAATGCGCCGATCGCCACGATGGCGACAACGGCGACGATGAGAATGACGACTGTCGAATTCTTCATGTTATCAGTTGGATGAATAATCCAACTATGAATTCGATAATCATCGATATATGTCTTACTGTACGATATCAATGGTGAACTTTCTTAGACCTGCCACCTCGATGTGGCTTCGAAGAACCGTGCTTTCCGACTAGTTTCGACTCGATTTCAAACCACCTGAGCGGAAAGCCTCCTTATGGATGTAGATATCCTCCGAGATCTTCGGAAGCACCAATCTATCCCCGCTGTAGTCGATGAGGTTCACATCCACACCGTACACGTCACCGATCAGCTGCTCGGTCACAATCTCAGAGCCTCCGTAACCGCAGATCTCCCCCTGCTTCATGAACAGGAGGTTGTCCGAGTAAATGGAAGCCAGATTGATGTCATGCATGGTCATGATAGTGGATATCCCCCTGCTGCTGACCGCGTCGAATATCGTCTTCATGGTCATGTGCTGATTCGAGATGTCCAGATTGTTGGTGGGCTCGTCTAGTATGATCAGCTTGGGGTTCTGCACTATGGCCCTGGCTATCTGGACCTTCTGCAACTCCCCTCCGCTGAACGATCCGGACTCCATCCTGAGGATGGCATCCTACTCGAAACGCAACTGCGCCTACATCTCATCCGCATTCCACGAGGATAGGATGGAGATCGATGCCTGGAGAAGGTTCGGACGGGACATATCGTTCAAAGGCCTGGATACCCGCTTCCCACATGGATTCCTGGAGCTCAACGGAATGGAACCGAAACTGGAATTCTTCTCATAGACTTCCGAGCACAGCTGCACCTTCGATGAAGCCAGATCGATGCTGGCATCCAGGATGGGGAAGTACGTGCCCGTGACGGACGAGGTACGGGAAGCGATATCGGAAGCCGTGAACGAAAGGGCGACCGACGGGATGATAGTCGAGTCCAGGAATCTGACCCTCGGCCTCCTGACATGGTGAACCACCGACCAGGGACTTCGGCGTTAACCTGGTGGAAAGCAGGGGGGTTCACTCCAAGGGATCCCCGAGGATCACATGGGGGCGCCCGCAGTCGTCTATTATCCTGCATCCCACCTTATAGACATCCTCTATCGAATCCTCGGTCACCACCTCCTCCGGAGAACCGCATCTGTAGATGATTCCCGGAGGTGCCATGAGGATCATCCTGTCCGCATACCTCGAAGCGATGTTCAGATCGTGGCTGATCATCACCACGGTCATGCCTTCCTTGGCCGCCAGGTCCCTGAGGAGCCGAATGACCTGCACCTGGTGGCAGACATCCAGATTGGCGGTGGGCTCGTCCAGAAGCAGATACCGAGGCGTCTGTGCGATCCCCTTGGCGATGCAGACCTTCTGACGCTGTCCGGCGGATAGCTCGTCGAACCTGCGCATCGCAAGCTCCTTGATCCCCATCATGTTCAGGACCCTGTGGACGATCCGGAGATCGTAGTCGGAGGTTGTTCCGAACCTCTGACGGGGATGACGCCCCAGCAGAACGGTCTCCAGCACAGTCATGGAGAAACCGTCCTTCGTATCCACGGGCACATACCCCACCGCCTCGGAGATATCCTTCAGGGTGAGATTCGCGAGATCGTATCCTCCCAGATAGACAGCCCCCTCCGAAGGCCTCAGGATCTTGTTGAGGCACTTCAGGAAGGTGGATTTTCCGACCCCGTTGGGCCCGATGATGCATACGAGCCCGGGTTCTTCGATGAGCAGTTCAATATCGCAGATCACGAAGTCTCCCCCGTATCCGAAGCTCAGGCCTTCGACCTTCAGCTCCATCTCACCACATCTCCTTCTTCTGCCTGATGATGAGATACAGGAACAACGGACCGCCGATGAACGAGGTTATGACTCCGACCTGTATCACCGAAGGGGCTATGATCGTCCTTCCGACGAGATCGGAGATCAACAGCAGCGCCGCACCGAACGCAGCGGATGCCGGGATCAGGAACTTGTTGTCCGACCCTATGAACAGCCTCACGACATGAGGGGCGACCAGGCCGACGAATCCTATGATCCCTGTAAAGCTGACAATGGATGCGGTGATCAGCGAGACCACCACGAGGCAGATAATACGCAACCTCGATGCATCTATGCCCAAGGATTTCGCGCTCTCATCGCCGGAAGCCAGGATGTTGAGCTTGTTCGAGATGAGCATGATACCGATCGATCCGAACAACGTGACGAAGAACATCACAGGGAGATCGTCCCAACGGATCGTATCGAACGAACCCACGCTCCACAGGTAGATCGCTTCCAGATCGTTCGGGTCGGCCCATAGCTTGATCATTGTCGTAATCGCATTGAAGATGTACATCACGGCAATGCCTGCCATGATCATGCTGACCGGAGAGACCTTCTTGGCCACGGAGAGCGAGATTATGACGGCCGTCGGGACAAGAGAGAAGACGAAGGCGCTGACGACGGTCTGCACATTGCCGGTTGACGCCCCTCCGAAATAGATTATAGCGAGTGTAGCACCGAAAGCCGCACCGGATGAGATACCTGTTGTGTACGGATCCGCCAGAGGGTTTCTGAGCGTGCTCTGCATGGCCGCACCGGATATCGCCAGACCGACTCCGGAGATCAGAGCGACCAGTATGCACGGCAGCCTCAGATCCCAGATGATGTGGTCCTTGATCACGCCGACACGGTCATCGGCGATGTTGCCGAAGAGATGGTCGATCATTATGCGGTACGATTCGAAGAAGGAGATGTCGTACTCGCCGATGGTGATGGCCAATCCCGATACCGCGATGCAGACGGCGACGCATGTCGCGATCAGAACCACCCTCCTGAGGATGTGGTGCCTGTACGATACGCTGATCCCGCCTTGGACGATATCGTTATCGTCCCAATCCGCGAAAAGCGATTCGCTCTGCTCTATGAGCTCTTCGCTCAACGGATTCTCCTTCATGCACTCGCCTTGATTCTATGAAGGGGAGGCGCCCCAGAACGGGCGCCTCGTTTGAGATCAGATCGAGAATCCGCCGTGCTGCGCGACATCCATATCGATGTGGCAGAACGTGTCGATGTACTCCTGCAGGAGGGACGAGACATCCACGTCCTTGAACTCCTCGGGATAGAACCACTTTGCCATGTACATCACAGATATGGGGTAGGAAGGTCCGATGAAGACCTCCAGATTGATGATGTGCATGTTCCCGTCGACGTACGCGCTGGAGAGCTTGAACTCCTCCGCAAGGGCATCGTACTTGGCCTTCAGCTCCGCATCGGACCACTGGTATGCGGTGCTCCCTTGGGAGAAGACGATGTACTGGGGATCCTTCTTGAGGATCCATTCCATCGACAGCTTGGTGTAGTACTCCTCCGTGGAGCCTATGTCCTTGACGATGTTGTATCCGCCGGCAGCGATGGAATTCTCGTACTGTCCGGATCCCGCTTTCTTGGTGGACAGATAATTGTTGGCATCCAGGACCAGAACAGTCGGACGGTCCTTCTCTGCGATCTTATCGACCACCTTGTCGACCTTCTCGAGGATCCCCTCGGCCCAATCGAGGTATTTCTGAGCCTGCGATTCATGCTGTGTGATGAATCCGAGGGTGAGCATGCCCGACAGGACCTGGCCCTCCTCCCATGTAGGGAGACGAACCACATCGATGCCTGTTCCGGCGAGATCGCTCTCCAGTGTGGCTCCGAACCACTTCTTGGTTCCGCACAGATATGCATCGGGATCGATATCGAGAATCTTCTCGACGCTGGGGCTCATCCTGTTTCCGATTGACGGAAGACTCTGGAACTCGGGGAAGTAGGTGGGCCAATCATAGGTCATGTCATCTGTTCCAACGACCTGATCCGAAAGACCCAGCGTTCTGCTGGCCTCGAGCGTCTTGTTGTAGGTCGCGATGATGGACCCGGTGAGGGGATAATGGACGGATGCGATTTCTCCATCCACATTGTAGTAGTAGATGACCATCTTATCCTTGGAAACGAGCTTCTTGACGAACTCGACATCCTGAGCGTCGATGACCCCGTCGTTGTTGGCATCCGCATAAGGATACTGACCGACGGTACCCTCGTTCTCGATCACGGCTTCAATCATTCTTACATCATGATCGTCCAGATCGTCATCCAAGTCTGCATTTCCGAGAATGGTCAGACGGGTGTCCTTTCCGCTTGGGATGTCCGAAGATTCGATCCCGTCTTTTTCATCGCTGTTCCCAGCGAGTAGAACGGCTGCTGCCGCGATGACAACGACCGCGACCGCGATTATCGCAAGTGCGATTTTCCTATCCATGAATATCACATTGGATAATATATCCAATAGCTGGATGTCGAACCAGTATATATAGAGAATTGAATATTGAAAGTGTATCAAAACTGACCATTAGACGCCTAACCGCCAGGATATTATGCATCTGGCACTACATGGATTCTGGATACTCGATGGCGCAGATACGGCCGATGTGATAAGGCACCTTCGCATGAATCGGATCATGGTGGGGAAGGACATCTGGCCTGGATCGAACATGAATGTTGGTGATCCGATCCGTCTAATACGTTCCCATCTAAATCTTCGATAGGAGATCACCCCTCTCCCCTGTTCCACGAAACCACCTCAGGCGTAAATTCAAAACTGGCAAAACTGCTTGAAAACGACTTCCAGAGCTGACGCTGA
>ERZ1026854.477-NODE-477-length-28041-cov-5.983277_pt1 | contig 28041 bp, 21 predicted proteins | sample MGYA00380157_ERZ1026854 | MGnify/ENA primary metagenome ERZ1026854 (study PRJEB33269, sample SAMEA4719793) | human gut metagenome | biome: human-associated habitat; feature: organic feature; material: feces | place: Cameroon | collected 2013-10 ... | reverse complement strand
TTTCGTTACTGTTCATACTTCCAGTGTGACCAGCAGCTAATTTTCCCGCCATTTCTGACAATTTTTTTCTTATTTTGCAAGACGCAGCTCGATTACACTGTTTGCCGGCATTGTGATATTCACACCGTTTTTTGTCTCCTCATAGGCAGCAAAATCTTTTTCTGTCACGGTATCCGGAGTCTCAAATGTGTTATGCGCATGCATATCGGAGTCAGTCACGATTCTCGCCTCTACTACATGATACCCACGATTTGCAAACTGTATTTCCACTTTTTCCGATGCTTCCACAGACAGATTGTTCATGGTAACCGTGATCACACCGTCTTTATCCATGGATACGGACTCTGTGATCTTCGGCACTCTCCACGCATCCGGCCCAGTCTCTCCTGCGCCGGTTAAGGTGCTCTCTAACAGGTCCGCGCCCTGATGATGGCGGTACATATGCATAACATGGTAGGTCGGAGTCTTGATCATCTGGTCGCCCTCTGTCAGAAGTACAGACTGTAAAACGTTGACCATCTGTGCTAATGCAGCCATTTTGACACGGTCGCTGTGCTTGTTGAAAATATTTAAGGTGATACCTGCGACAAGCGCATCCCGCACTGTATTCTGCTGATATAAAAATCCCGGATTCGTGCCCGGCTCACAGGTATACCAGGTTCCCCATTCATCCACGATCATACCGACCTTTTTGTCCGGATCATACTCGTCCATGATCGCACCGTGACGCTCGATCAGAGTTTCCATGTACAACGCCTTTGACAGTGTCTTGTACCAGACATCCGCGTCAAAGTCCGTAGAACTTCCCTTTATCTCCCAGCCCTCCGGATGTACATAGTAATGTAGGGAAAGACCATCCATAAATCCGTGCCACTGCTCTGCGTGATCAAATGCTGTGTTTAACACGCCTTTTGTCCAATAGTAATCTGCAACATTTGCACCACAGCAGATTTTTTTGATCGGATGATCCGGGTGATAATTGCGCACATAAGTCTGGTATCTGCGGTATTCATTTGCATAATATTCCGGTGTCATGTTGCCCCCGCATCCCCAGTTTTCATTACCGACACCAAAATAGTCCACTTTCCAAGGCGCCTCATGTCCGTTTTCTTTTCTCAGATCCGCCATCGGAGAAACTCCCTCAAATGTCATATACTCCACCCATTCTGACATTTCACGGACAGTTCCGCTTCCAAGGTTGCCGTTGACGTAAGTCTTGCAGCCGATCTGTCTGCACAATTCCATATATTCATGCGTTCCGAAGCTGTTATCTTCCACTACGCCGCCCCAGTGCGTGTTGATCATTTTTTTACGCTTTTCTTTTGGTCCGATTCCATCCATCCAGTGATATTCGTCCGCGAAGCAGCCGCCCGGCCAGCGCAGCACCGGGACTTTTAATTCTTTTAATGCCTCCACAACATCGGTGCGCATTCCGTTTACATTTGGAATATCAGAATTTTCCCCGACAAAAATCCCCTCATAGATACATCTCCCCAGATGCTCTGAAAAATGTCCGTAAATCTCCGGCTCAATATGACTCTTTTTGTTTTCCTCATTGATGATCAGTTTTGCCATTGTTCCCTCTCCTTTTTTATTCATTTTCATAGGAAAATACCGGTCTTCCGGCTTTATCCCATTTGACCTTCATAAGCATCGCATGACGGTTTGGATTATACAGTGGATCTCCAATAATCTCTGACTCCGTCCGCGCGTGGTAAACCATGATGTCATTTCCAGCTTCATCCACAGTAAATGAGTTGTGTCCCGGCCCGTAAATGCCCAGTTTTTCACAGGTTTTTAATACCGGATAACGCTCTTTCTTCCACAAATGCGGATCTAACAGGTCAGCATCCTCATCAATGGATAACATTCCGACACAGTAATCCACACCCGTCTCGCTCGCCGAATAAGTTAAGAACAGTTTTCCATCATGATGAATCACGGCAGGTCCCTCATTAACCCAGAAACCTTTCCTCTCCCAGTCGTAATCCGGCGTGGTCAAAAGTACCTGCACCGTTTTTAACTGATTACCGGACTCCATCTTTGCGATGTAGAGGTTGGAGATCATTTTGCCGACTCCGACCTTTTCTGCCCATACATAGTAATACTCGCCCTTATTTTCAAAGACTGTCGCATCCAGCGAAAATGCCTCAAAGGAAAACTCATCCTCCGCTGCACGTTTCATCTTTCCAAGTTCCACCCACTCATCCGTCAGCGGATCGTCTCCGCTGCACTCCAATACATACGGACGGATCTTCCAGATATCTTCCTTCTCGCCTCCCGCAAAATAAATATACCACTTTCCAAACAGATAATGGATCTCCGGTGCCCAGATATGATAACTCATCGGACCGGACTCATGTTTCTTCCAGATCATGACTTCCTTTGCTCCGGAAAGGTCCGCCAGTGATCCGGCACGTCTTAAAACAATTCCATCATACGCCGGAACCGATGCCGTAAAATAATACGAGCCGTCCGTATGCCGGTAAACGTATGGATCCGCCCTCTGTAAGATCCACGGTTCATTGTACTTTAAAGATTTTTCATCTGACATGCTGTATCCTCCCCTCTGATGACATTCGCACTGTTTCTTTCTTATGCACAGTATACTCCTTATTTTTTGTTTTGTATAGATTGTTCTAAAATATTATATATTTTTCTAAACACAAAAGTGAAAAAACAGCGGAAGCACTCTGCCTCCGCCGTTTTTTATTTTTCACTAATATCTCTGTTTTTCAAAATATTTCTTTGTCTCTGCCACTACCACACCACTCAAAGCAACGAGGGCGACAAGGTTCGGCAGCGCCATCAGTCCGTTGAAGATATCTGCGATCGTCCACACTGCAGACACCGTCATAAACGGTCCGATAAAAACTGCTAGGATATACAGCCAGCGATATCCCTTCAAAACAGCTTTCTTATCACCGACCAGATATTCAAGACACTTCTCACTGTAATAGTTCCATCCAAGGATCGTCGTAAATGCAAAGAATACAAGACATAACATCAACACAAAGGATGCCACCTGTTCCGGGAATGGCAATCCCATCTGAAATGCCCTCGTGGTTACGGAAACACCTTCTAATCCCATATCCCAGGCTCCTGTGATCACGATAGAAAGTCCTGTCATTGTACAGATGATCACCGTATCAATGATCGTTCCCATCATGGAGACAAGCCCCTGCGCTACCGGCTCATTTGTTTTTGCCGCTGCCGCTGCAATTGGCGCACTGCCAAGTCCTGCCTCATTCGAAAAGATTCCACGGGCAATTCCCATCTGCATAGCGATCAGGATCGCTCCAAGTGTTCCGCCTGCAGCCGCACGCAAGCCAAATGCACTCTGCACGATTTCTACAATCGCTCCCGGAATTGCACTAAGGTGTGTAAAAAGAATAATCAGTACTACAACGACATAAAGTAATGCCATAAATGGTACCACGACCTGTGCTACCGTAGAGATACGCTTGATCCCACCAATGATAACCAGTGCCACGCACAGCGTCAGGATAATGCCCGCGATCACAACCGTCCAGGAATATGTTCTTCCGAATAATTCCACCGTCCATGTATTTTGCGGATCAAAGAAATTGTTCACAGCGCTTGTAATTCCGTTAATCTGCGTAAAAGTTCCGATTCCAAGTAAACCTACTCCGACACCGAAAAATGCAAAAATTTTTGCGAGCCATTTCCATTTCTCGCCCATTCCGTTTTCGATATAATAAAATGGTCCTCCGACGATATGCCCATCTTTTGCCACAACACGATACTTAATTGCAAGCAGACACTCGGAATATTTCGTCGCCGTTCCAAGCAGTGCTGCGATCCACATCCAAAACAGTGCACCCGGTCCTCCGGCAACAAGCGCGGTTGCAACTCCAACAATATTACCTGTTCCGATCGTTGCAGACAATGCTGTGCAGAGTGCGCCGAAACTTGAAACTTCCCCGTGTTCTCCGTTTTTTTCATTTGCCACCATATGTTTTATGGCAAGCGGCAGCTTCGTGATCTGAAGTCCACGCAGCCGGATCGTAAGAAAGATACCAACCGCTAAGATCAACACGATCAGTGGAACTCCCCAGACGAAATCATCAATCGCTTTTAACATTTGTACTCGTTCCTTTCCCAAAACTTTAGATACGTACCACATTACCATGGGAAAGAGTTCTTTGCAAGTATTTTATGCTCCGTCTGCCATTTCTCACGTCTTTACTTTCATTTTACTCAAAATATTTAACGCCCCAGACACTCTCATTTGCTCCAACCGCAGAAAATGTCATGACATCCGTGCCTGCCTCATCTTTCATCTGACAGAATACACCATTATATTCTTTTTCCCCGTATGTGAGCGTCATATAGCAGGTGCCTTCCTCCATACTCCAGGTACCGTCTAAATTTTCGCCGTACACGTTTCCGTTATCCATCAGCACCAGTTTTACCGGCTGTGCGATTTGGGCACTAATTGAGGTTCCCTGATCGATCACATAGTAAGTTCCTGCCACTTCCGAAATGTCATAGCCGCTCTCTGCGATCGTCTCACCGTCCGTCGCATACGGAAGCATACACGGCCATCCATCCTGATTCAGAAAATACTGGTGTACACGTGGCTCGTGATATTCCTGTCCATTGTCAAAGCGCGTGTGGTATACAATATATTTTTTCCCATCTTCATCCACAAAAGCTGAATTGTGTCCGGTCGCCATATACGCCTTATTCAGTCCCGGCAGATAATAATTGCCGGAGAGTTTTAAACCATAAGCTGCATTGTCATCCCACATTCCCGGATATGCCCCATTCATATCAACATACTCTCCATCCACTGTTTCCGAGCGGAACACACGCATCTGGTAGCCGCCCTCTCTCGTCAGAGAGCCGTAAGAAACAAACAGATAATAATATCCGCTTTCCTCATCATAAATAATGTAAGGTCCCTCGATCGATTTGTGGCCGCCGCCAAGCAGGCGTTTTCCAAAATACGGATCCACGCCGTTTTTCTCATCTTCTTTGGGATGGATAACCAGACCTGTTTTTTCATCAATCTCCAACAGGAAAATTCCGCCCGACCATGAACCGTAGACCATCCACATTTTTCCATCCGCATCATAAAAAACAGTCGGATCAATGGCGTTTGGATATTTCTCATAGTTATATTTATCTCCCGCCATGATGTAGTTCTTTTTTGCATAGTCGATGTCCACATAATCGAGCACATCGGTCGCCTCGATCGTATCTTTTGTAAATCCGGAATAGATGAGTGCTCCCTTCCATGCATACGGTCCCTCCGGTTTATCCGAAACCGCATAACACAGATTCGATGCATTCCAGGTCGAGGATGTACAAAAATACATATAGTATATGCCCTGTTCCCTGTTATAGACCACATCCGGTGCCCAGACATGATAAGTCCCATCGTCAGTCGGTATCACAGAATCTTTGCTTCCCGTATAATCAAATACATGCTCTGTTCCAAGCAGATCGGCAAAGATCGGATTCGACCGCATATAGCCGTCACCGATCGATGTCCAGTTCCGCAGATCCTTAGATGATGCCGCTGACATATGCGATCCGAAAATATAGTAGGTACCGTCCGCCTCTATCACGGATGGATCATGTACACTGACGCCCGCCGTGATATCTGCAGTTTTGATTCCCTCATAACTCACGGTAAAATCCTTCGGGATCTTCTCTCCTCCCGACAGCGCCGTCCCCGTAAGCACTGCAGTAAACCCCAATACAATCCCAGCATAAAAAATGATTTTGCTTTGTTTTCTCATACGACTCCTCCATTCCTGTATGATATCTAACTCTACAATAGCAAAATCATTTTTGTTTTACAATTATTTATTTTATTTTTTCTTAAACTATTTTATATTTTTATTTTGGCTGCCATTCCTGTTCACGGAAAAGATTATCCACGATCACACGGTACTCTGCCACGCGCTGCGTCTTTTTGATCTGCTTTACATACTTTTCCGGTTCCGTAAAATATTTTGCAAAATAAAACCACAATTCTTTCATGCGGAACAATGTATTGCGTTCTCCCGACATCACATCCAGATAACCTTTTAACACATCATCATGAAACGCATGGAACTGGTCTTTTGTAATCGGTGCATGTCCGGTGATCTCTCCGATCAGACCCGGATTTTTTAAAATCCCTCTTCCAAGCATAAGATGGGATACGCGGCTGACAGAATTCTCCTGCTTCATCTGCTGCCCGGATTCCTGCATAAATGCGTGTCCTTTGTTCTCTTCCATCTGCCACACCCATGTCCGGTAATCCTCTACGGAGCAGATGTCCCCGTTATAACACAGGGTGTGACTGCTATTTTCTACTGCATATAAGAATGCTTCCATATCCGGCGTATTATTATAAAAGTCTCTCTGTACCCGCGGATGGATGATCAATTCCTCCATTGGATATTTTTCATAAATGGAGAGAAGGTGTTCCCACTCTCCGGCATCCTCTACACCAATACGGGTTTTTACGGATATCCGAAGTGTACATTCCGCAAAAATCTCTTCAAGAAAATGGTCCAGTTCCTCCGGCACCGCAAGAAACCCTGCCCCACGGTGCTTTGCAACGACTGTTCCGGATGGACACCCAAGATTAAGATTGACACTCTCGTAACCATAATTTCCTAATTCTTTTGCAATCGCCAAAAAATCTTCTGCACGATTCGTCAGTATCTGTGGAACCACATGCATCCCTGCATTATGTTCCGGCAGAATATCTTTGATCTCCTTATAGTTCATCTTTTTATTATTGATAAATGGTGTAAAGTAGGTATCTATATCCCCGAAATGTTTCTGGTATGCATTCCGGAATACAAAACCGGTGAGTCCTTCCATCGGTGCTAAATAAAATTTCATTGTCATAAACTGTTATTTTACAGCTGCCAGAGCTTCCCACTGCGCATAAAGCGTTACCGTTGCTCCATTTGTAAGTGAAAGATTTGACACTGTTGCTCCATCTCCATAAAAAGTATCACTGCCATCCGCCGTAGTGCTCCATCCGATGAAACGATATCCGGCTCTTTCGTATGTATTGACCGGCAAAGTATAATTTTGATGACAATTACAGGAATTCATACCTGTCATAACACCACCGGTTGCTCCATTTCCATCAAATGCAATGTTATAGGTATTTAATTTCCACTTTGCATAAAGTTTATAATTCTTACGGGCACCCTTTTTAATCTTGGTGATCTTATTCGTAAACGCAGCGTCTGTATACCAGCCTTCAAACGTGTATCCATCTCTCGATGCCGGTGCAAGTGTAAATGTCGGAGTATCAAAATAATAGCTGCCTGCACTATCTTCCGGAATCATTCCTCCATCTAAATAATACTTGATGCTATACGCTTTTTTGCTCCACTGGGCGTACAATGTCACGGTCTTTCCGTCCTTAATCGTAACATTTCGGATATCTTCTCTATTTTCGTAAAAGTCACCTTTTCCGTTCGCCTTTGTATTCCATCCCTCAAACACATATCCGGTGCGCTTAAATTTATTTTTCGCTAATGTGTAAGTCTTGCCATACTTCATGGCAGCCGGATTTTTCATGGAACCGCTGGTTGCTCCATTTCCGTTGTACTGGATTTTATACCAGTTCACTTTCCATTTTGCATAGAAGGTACGATTTCCGGTTGAACCTTTATTGACCTGTGTTGCACGCTCGGTCAGTTTCTTATTGGTGTACCAGCCCTGGAATGTGTATCCCTCTTTGACCGGATTCTTTAATTTAAAGGTCTTGGTGTCAACGTTATATTTTGTCTTTGTGCCGTCTGCAAGTTCTCCACCATTTGTCTTATAAGTAATCTTATAATTTTTTCTGGACCACTGTGCATACAGCTTAATGATTTTTCCATCTTTCGCAGAAAGATTTTCAATCTCTTCCTTATTGTCATAAGACTTGCCGCTGCCATCAGCCTTAGTGCTCCAATGGTCAAACTTATATCCGGTGCGTGCAAATTTATTCTTCTGAAGTTTATACGTTGTATCATACTCCAGATTGCTCATCTCACCCATACTGCCGCTATTGGCCTTGTTTCCATAAAATTGGATAGTATATTTATGTGCAGTCCATTTTGCATAGAGCGTGATGTTGCCCTTTGAACCCTTCGGAATAGTCTTAACCTGTGTCTTAAGCTTTTCTTCCTTATACCAGCCTGCAAATGTATATCCCTTTTTCTTCGGGTCTTTCAATGTGATCGTTGCTGTCGTTGTCTTATAGGTCTCCGGATTATCATCATTATTTTCCCCATCATAAAGGATATAAGTGATCGTATACGCTTTACTGGTATCATCCGGCTCCGAACTGCCCTCCCCATATTTTGCCCAGTAGGTATCTCTCGCAAGTGTGGCACGCCAGTCAAAATAGGTACTTGCACACCGCTCGAAATAACGCGCCCAGTTATATCCTGCCGTATAAGCACCATCTGCTGTATTTTCTACATTCTTTACTTTTGCAAATGCCCTGCTTTCGGAATGCTCCAGCTCATATTTTAAATAATTAAGCTGTCCCTCTAAGGATGAATACTCATACCCATTTTCACTGCAATAACTTCTGAGTGCATCAAAACGTGAACCGTTCCACTGACAAATTCCATAACTTGTCTTATTGTTGGTATCGAGAATACTTGCCGTAGGGTTAAAAGAAGACTCACTCTGGATATTGGCAAGCACACCACAGGCAGCCGCTGTATTCAGTCCCATGTCATCTTTCATGAAATTATAGATGGCTTTCTCATTGGCATTGCGCTGTTCCGTCGAAATAGCTGCGCCTTTATATCTTCCATTTCCAAGAATAAATACCGCAACATACGGACTTTTCCCTTTTAATCCGGAGCCCAGTTTATAGACATCCGTATCCCATTTGGGTTTGAACTGATAGGTAAAATAATCCGAATTATCATAATCACCGACACAGCTCCATGTTACCGGAATACTCGTTTTCCCGGTTTCTCCATCTAAATACACTTCTATACTTTGCGGCATCTTTTCTAAAAGCCGCTTCAGACCGATCTTTCCTGTTAGACGGATCGTCTTTTGTTTTTCCGGCAATTCGGCAAATCCTGTAATCTTTCGTACGCTTACACTGCTCTCCTGTGCAGACTGATCTGCTGCATATACCGTCAGATCAGTTGCAGCCGTACCGGCGGCAAGCAAAAGTGCCATTGCTCCCGCCGCCAGTCTGGTCAACCATTTTTTATTCTTCTTATTCATAAATTCTCCACTGCATTCATCAATAGTTCTTATAACGGATACTGATATTAACTTTACCGTTTACCCCGCTTACGGTACCCTGCTGTGTATATCTCCACATGATAACATTACCTTTGCCCTGATATCCACTTCCAAGATTTTCTGCACGGTAATTTGTGATCCACAGATCCATTCCTGTAAACTGGCTGGTATCTAAGTATTTATCCGGATACTTCTCTAACATCGTCTGGCTTATACCTAATGCAAAGCTGTACTGCTTTCCTGCTTCGATGATCTCTTTGCGGAATGCGTATACAAGTTCATTTCTCTGCGTTTTATTCAGATTGTTGTAAAGAAGTGACTCATCTTCCATCATATATACAATCGGATAATCTAACTTCTGTCCACCTACAATACTAAGAACTTTATCGCCCTCACTCTTTGCCTGTGCTGCATTCTGTGCTAACGCATAACAGTATCCACCAACCTTTAATCCAGCAGCCTTCGCATTTTTATAGTTCGTCTTAAAGTTGGCATCCTCCGTGGTTCCTCTGGAGATACGAAGCATAACGCATTCATAACCTGCTGCTTTCACTGCATTGAAATCTATGGTTCCGTTATCGCTTGAAATATCAATGGTCTTATTCTCAGTCTCGAGTTTATCTTTGACTGTTACGCTGATTGATTTTGTAATTCCGTTTACAGTTGCCTTAACAGTCGTTGATCCGGCCTTTATACCATAGATCGTTCCGTCTGAAGATACCACTGCGATCTTAGAATCACTTGAGGTCCATGCGATCACTCCGGCCGGTTTTACCGTTGCTGTTATCTTTACGCTTGTTCCCGTCTTAATGACAACGCTTGTTGTACTCAGTTCAATCGATGCTGAAACAACAGAGACGCAGTCAGTTGTCTCACTGACAAATTCTCCACGCACTGCATATACCTTGTAGTAATAAGTTTTTCCAACTGCAACATTCACATCCACATAGGAATTTGTTGAACAGATTTCTGTTGCAATTTTATATTTTCCATGTTCTGATGTACTTCTTAACACAGTGTAAGTCTCTGCACCAGCCACTGCATCCCAGGTCAATTTAATCTGGTTGTTATCAACAGAAGTTGCATAAAGTCCTGTTGGCTTACCAAGTACCGGTGTTGCATTCTTCACACCTGAATACTCACCATATATTTTTTTACCGCCCTTTTTCACATAAGCTCTTACTTTATAATAGTAAGTTTGTCCGGTACTTAAACCTGTATCCTTATAAGATAACTTATTTGCAGATGAAAGTGTTTTCACTGCTTTATATTTTCCATCTGCCTGTGCTGAACGGTATACGGTATATCCACTGCAGCCATCAATTTTCTGCCATGACACTGTAATCGTATTATAATTTGCAGCTACTACCTGAATGGATGTCAAATCCGGCTTTACCTGCATGGATACTATTTCGGAATCCGCACTGTAAATCGTTTTTCCACCGGACTTGCAGAATGTTCTTACTTTATAATAATATGTATTACCTGTTGTAAGTCCTTTATCAACATAGGAATCTGTTGTTCCTTTGTTAATGGTCTTGATCTTTTTATATTTTCCCTTCTCGGTTGTGCTGCGGTAAATAGCATATCCTTTTACATAACCATGCTCTGATGTTTTGACTTTTTTCCAGGTAAGCTTTAAACTTCCGTTTCCTGCTGATTCTATAGCTACCGTAGTAATACCCGGTGCAGCTGTCACACTCATCGGAGCAGAATATGCAGAGCGCATCACATTACCATCAGCAAGGTTTCTGGTTGCAACTACTTTATAGTAATATTTCTTTCCGAGTTTTACTCCGGTATCATTGTAGGAATAGTTTCCCTCACCATTATTTTTCGCAACGGTACCAACCTTTTTGTATTTTCCTTTTTTGGATGTTGCACGGTATACAAGATATCCATCCTCATCTGCAGCCACAGTCGTCTTCCACGACACAAGCACACTGTTATAATCGCTGGAAACAACTTTATCGATTGCTACCGGAAGCAGCTGCGGTGAGGTCGTAAGGATATTTGATGTTCCTCCGCTTACTGCCTTTCCTTTTTTGTTCTTTGCATAGGTAACAATTTTAAATGTATAGCTCTGTCCCGGTGTCAGATTTTTCACTGTATAAGAAGTTTTCTTTTTACTACAGCTTTTGATCTTTTTATCCACACCATCTGTAACCTGATAGATATCATATCCACCACCGGTAGATGGCATTGTAACTGTTTTCCAGGTCAGTTTCACAGCAGTTGCACCTGCTGCCACTGCTTTTACTTTTACTCCTTCCGGCGCGGCATTGACTGATAGAACAGCAGACCGTTCACCCTCTGCATTCTTTCCACCTACCGCACGGAATGCGCAGACCTGGTAATAATATGTTTTTCCAACACTCAGTTTTTTATCGACAAATTTAACCGTTGACTTATTGTTTACCTTTTTTACAACCTTAAATCCACTGTCTGGCTTTGTGGAACGGTAAATATTGTATCCCTGGGCACCACTTACTTTATTCCAGCTCACTGTTACACTGTTATAAGTAGTATTGGTCAATGTTACCTGCGGCGCCTGTAATGCCGGTACTGCAGCTGCCTCATTTGAGTCATCTCCCCATACCTGTGTTCCGTTTACATTTTTATAAGCCTTTACCTTATAGGTATATGAAACGCCCGACGTTACCTTCGTATCTTTATAGGATGTCGTATCTGCATTTACAGTTGCGATCTGGTCAAATCCAGACTTACCTGCCGCCTTTCTGTATACCGCATATCCGTTCACTCCATCTACTGCATTCCATGTCAGCTGGATTGCCTTATACCCGGCAGACTGTGCCGTCAGCGTTGTTGCGGAAGGAAGCGGTTTTCCGGAAAGTACCCCGGATTCTTCTCCATATACCTTTTTGCCATTGATATTACGGTATGCCTGCACTTTATAGCTATATACCATACCCGCTGTCAGTGATGCATCCACATATGTTGTCTTTGCATCTGTAATATCTGCTGCCTGTGTATATTCTTTGCCGTTCTCTGATCGCAGCACTACATATCCGTCCGCACCTTCTACCTTATCCCAGATAAGTGTCAGACTATTGCATCCCTCTGCTGCTACAGAAGCGAGCTTTGCCTGTGAAAGCTGTGGTGTTTTCGTTACTGCAGCAAACTTCTCTGTATCTGCGTACTGTTGTTGCCCTTTGTCATCCACATACTGTGTGTACGCATATACATGATAGATATACTTTGTTCCTGTCTGTACACTCTCATCAAGGTAAGAAACGGTATTTGCTCCGCTGACATGTGCTAGAACAGTCTCCTTTTCCTCGCCCTCTGTTTTTCTCGTAATGGTATAACCATTTGCGTCTGCAACAGGTGACCAGCTTAAGCTGACTGAATTATAAGTCGCATCTGCCTTACAGTTCTTCGGTTCATTCGTTGGTCTTACGATCAGACGGAATGCGGCATTCACTTCTGTTTTTCCTACTACCTGAAGTTTTACCACTGCCACACCTGCTGCTTTCGCCTTTACGGTTCCGCTGATTTTTCCATTGGCATTTGTTGTTGTGGCTACCTCTGCAACATTCAGATCATCCACGGTCCATTCGACTGCTGTTTTATCCGTGTCACTGTTTGGATAAAATACATAATCAGGAAGGGGGATACTCTGATCTATGCTTACGACCTGATACTCTGAATCTGTAATCAGAATAACCTTGCTTACATCTGTTGCTTTTGTCTCTGTCTCCTCAGTAGTTTCCGTTCCCTCAGGTTTTTCGGTTTCTTCCGTCTTTTCGGTTGACTCCGTCACTTCGGTAGCTTCTGTGTTTTCCGTTGTTTCCGTCACTTCGGTTGTTTCCGTATTTTCCGTCGTTTCCGTCACTTCGGTTGTTTTGTCTTTCTCCGTTGTTCCGGTAGTCTCTGTTTCTGCCTGTTCCGTAACTTTTGTTTTGTCGGTTACTTCAGAAGCCTTTTCATTTTTCGCATCTTCTTTTGTCTGATCTGACTGTTCACCCGTCAAAACTTCGGTCTCTCCTGTCTGTTCCACGACCTGCCCGTTTGCCGTATCTGCTGCAAATGCCATAGTATCGGAACAGATGATCATAGCACCTGCTAATGTGATACACAGACCGCGCTTTAACCATTCCAGTCTCTTTTTTATCATAACATTTTGCCTCCCATCCTCTTATTTTCCTCTTTTGGGCAGTTTTTGCGAAACCTGCCCATCATTGGTATTGTAGCACAATTTTCCTTTTGGATATAGTTTATAAGGGATTTTAAGCAAATATTAAGATTTTTTTCAATGGTTTTTACGCGTAATACTGTGCCTGTGTCTGATAAAGTCTGGCGTAGATTCCATTTTCCGCTAACAATGTGTCATGCGTTCCCATCTCAGCAACACTTCCGGCATCCAGCACTACAATCCGGTCGCAGAATTTACAGCTGCTCATGCGGTGGGAAATATAAATTGCAGTTTTATTGCGTACCATTTCATTAAAGTTCTCATAGATCTGCGCCTCGGCGATCGGATCTAAAGCTGCGGTCGGCTCGTCTAAGATCACAAACGGCGCGTCCTTATAGAGTGCGCGTGCGATTGCGAGCCGCTGTGCCTCGCCGCCGGAGACGTCGACGCCCGCACCGTTGTTGTTATAAAGCTGTGTCTTTAAACCGTCTTTCATCTTTCTCACACGTTCTGCCAGCTCAACTTCCTCTAGCACCTCCCATGCCCTCTCTTCATCCACTTTGCTGCTTGCAGCGATATTTTCGCCGACCGGCAGGGAAAACATTGCAAAGTCCTGAAAGACAACGGAAAATGCCCTCGTATATTCCTCATAATTATATTTCCAGATATCGATGCCGTTTAACGTGATCGTGCCCTCCGTCGGCTCATAGAGACGGCAGAGCAGTTTGATCAATGTCGTTTTTCCTGCACCGTTTTGTCCGACTAATGCCATTTTTTCACCAATGTTAAATTTTAAGCTGACATGGCTTAGCACCTGTGTCCCACAGTCCGGGTAAGCAAAACTTACATCATGAAATTCAAATTCATATTGTCCGTCATCCCGCTTTTCGATCGGCAGTGTACCATCGTAATCCATTGCCGGACATTGTATAAATTCATCAAAAACACTTAAATATTCCGCACAAAATTGAAAGGAAATGACCTGTGAACCAAATTCCGTGATACAGTTCACGGTCTGTGAGATGACACCTGCATATAAGATGACATTTCCGATATCGATCATCCCGTTTAATGCTTTCATACCTACAAGCAGATATGCAGCACCTGCTGCAAACTGGTTGATGCCCTCAATCGTTCCCCTGTATTTTCCATTTACTTTTCCCATCTGTAAATAAATACTATAGCCCTCCACCATCTGTCTGAATTTCCCCAAAAAGAGTTCTGACAGATCATAAAGTCTGATATCTTTACTATTTTTTTCATCTGTCATGACCCCGCCCAGATAACCGCCCAGTGCATTATTGTGGTCATTTGCATGTATAAATTCATACTGTTTCGCACTGAGTATTTTTCCGAGATATAAATTCACAACTACAATCATTGCATATAAAACAATCAAAAGCAGCGTTGATCCATAGGAGACAAAAAATGTTTTCTTCTGTCCGGTGTCGATTTTCAGCAGCAGAAGCAGAAAAAATACGACCGAATAACACATGGAAAAAAAATGTACAAAAATCTGGTAACAGGTATCCACCTGGTCTTTGATGTCCCCGCTTCCGCCGGCCGTAAGTTTTGCGCGTCTTAATGAGTCAAGTGTTTCCTGTTTTTCAAATTTTTCATACTGCAGTTCAAATGCCTTGTCTGCCATCTGCTGTCTTATGATCTGCTGGCAGCTCTCGCCGAGCACTTCGATCCGTTTCTGGCAGAACCGGTTCACCAGTTCACAGACAAACTGCGACAGTAAAAGAGCTGCCACGCTTTTCACACATGCCTCATAATCCCCTTCGATCGCATTGTTTAAAATCTGTGCCGAAAAATAAAATACCAGAAACGGAATGGATGCCTTCATAAATCCGCCGGCTGCCATGACAACAGCCACATCTTTTTTTCCTTTGCTGATCATCTTTATAAAACTTTTAAATTCCTGCCATATCTTCTTCATGTGACTGTGCCCCTTCCTCTTTGTAATATCTGCTCTGTACCAGGAACATTTCGGCGTATCCGCCATTTTTCTGCATCAGTTCCTCATGGGTTCCCTCCTCGGTGATCTTTCCGTTTTCCAGGAACAAAATATGGTCACAGAACCGCGTCGATGCCAGACGGTGCGAGATAAACAGTGCCGTTTTTCCGGTCAGCATTTCATTGTATTTTTCATACATCTCATTTTCTGCGATCGCATCTAACGCTGCGGTCGGCTCATCCAAAAGTAACAGTGCACAGCCTTTATAGAGCGCACGCGCAAGCATCAGTTTCTGTGTCTCCCCGCCGGAAAGATGGATTCCATCTTCACTTACCTCTTTTCCGATAAATGTTTTCTCTTTCTGTGGCAGTTTTTGTATTTTCTCCCACAGTCCGGCATCCTTTAATGCCTCCTGGCATTTTTCCGCATCATAGTCCTCTCCCATGCTGCATGTCACATTGTCTGCAATGGAAAAGGAATAGGTAAACGCATCCTGAAAGACTGCTGCAAGTGACCGGTACCACGCATCAAAATCCATCGTGGCAAGATCCGTTCCGTTGATGTAAATGTGTCCCTCATCCGGCATATAAAAACCGCAGAGCAGTTTGACGATCGTTGATTTTCCGGCGCCGTTGATGCCGACTAACGCCATCTTTCCGCCTTTTTTAATGCGAAAGCTCACATCATCCAATATCTTATGGTCTGTGCCCGGATAGGAAAAGCTGACATGTGAAAATTCGACCTCCACTGCCTCCTTTTCATCCTTTAGCCGAACTCCCTCGCCATGGTGATATACATTCTCCAGCTCTGTAAATTCCTGCATCTGTCCGACCGGTTTTAAGCAGGATGAGATCTGGCTGATCATCATCGTAAGTTCCGAAAAACAAGTGGAAAATCCACTGACGATCCCGATATAAAGCACAAAATGTGCGACGGACATTCCCTGCATCAACTGCCCGATCAGATAGCCGTAACAGACCACATCCCTGCCAAGCTGCAGCAGCAGTCCAAAGAGATCATCCGCAAAATAACATGCCTTTTCTTTTGCCAGCAGTGCCTGGTATTTTTTGTTCGCAGCACGGTAATGTCCGCTTAACCATTCTTTCATCTGGTAAAGCCTTACATCTTTTCCGTTTTCCACGGCATATGCCTGACGGTCCAGATAGTCCTGTGTCACCGTAAGTTTCGCTTTTGCATCACGGTGTTTTAATTCGTAATTATTTGCCAGTTTATAGCTTAAGATCTGAACCAGTGAAATGACAACTAAAAGTACGACCAGCCATGCGGATACACCGGAGATCAGGGATGCGTACAGGATCAATGCCCCGGCTTCCTTTAAGAGTTCGACGTCGTTATGCAGCACACCCTCGATGCCCCGGTAGTTTCCGCTGACTGCCTCTCCCGCTTTCTTTAAAAGCTGCTGGACTTTTTCGTCCTCGCACTGCACATAATCGAGTGACATATATTTCTGATAGGTGCATTCGATCATTGTGCCGCAGCGGAATTTTACATACTGGAACTGGTTTCTCCGTTTCAGATATCCGGTTATGATGCACCAGATGCTGTATCCGGCAAAAAATGTTACCAGTTTTGCGACTGCTCCGGGCAGCGTTGCCTGGGTGATCATACCTTTTTGGTACTGCTCTAAAAACGCTACGATCATGGATGGGATCAGTATGGTGCCGAAGCCTTTGCCGATCTGGGTGATGATCTCGGCGAGAGCAAAAACGATGGTGGATCTGTCGTAGTGCCATAGTTCGCGGAGGATAAAACGCTGGTTGGATGCGGCGGTGTATTTTTTCGGTTGGTTCATGGTTGGTGGCTCCTCTCGTTTTGGGGTGGTGGTGGTGGCTCGATCATTGTGAAACTCTGATGCAGGTTGTGGATGTCGTGAGAGACGGACCAATTTAACGAAGGCACGCTCGCGCTGCGTGTCGCTCGTAGCGGATACTAAGGGAGCAAAATACGCTCCCTAAGTACCGACGGCTCCCCAGCACCTTCTTATAAATTGGTCCGTCTCTCACGACAACTCTACGTTTTGAGTGAGTTTCATAATGATCTACCTCCACTGTTTCCCTTGTACTTTTGTGATTTTGGTACATCTGTACGTTGTGTTATGTCTGTATCAATACTTCATGATTTTAGTTGCATTTACATGTCAGATTCTTCTTGTATCTGTTTCATGATCCGGTACGTCTGTACGTCATATCACTTCTGTGCCTATACTCTATCATCATTTTTTATTTAAACAGAAAAAAGTGCACGGAAGGTCATCTTCCGTGCACCAACGGTATCGTCCTTATACAAAAGGCTGGAATGAAAAGGTGTGGCTGTCACCCTGCACCTGGCTCCCACCGGACTGCCCTCACAGCCTTCCGACCACACCTTTTCCCCCAGCATTTTTCACCGCCTTTTACAGCGGCAACATAACCTCCGTCACAAACACTCCCGGCTCATTTTGTCTGTTAATGTACCCGCCATATTTTTCAACCACCAGATTGATCCGTTTTAAACCATGCCCGTGATTTCCCCGTTTTTTACTGATGTACTCCGAATCCATCTTGCGCACTGTCTCATTTGTCGCGTTCGACACCGAAATGTAAAGCTGTTTTTTGAGTACTCCGATATAAAGGCGGATAAACGGTTTTTCCGTGGTCAGTTTCTCACAGGACTCCACTGCATTGTCTAACAGGTTTCCGATCAGAGCACAGAGGTCAATATCACTGACAGCAAGTGTTTCCGGACATTTTGCCTGATAGTCGATCTCAATTCCGTTTTTCTGTGCTAAGGATATTTTCGAATTTAAAATAGCATCCAAATTGACATTTCCAGTCTCAATCAGCTGATTGACGTGATCTAAGTCCTGTTCCAGCAGTCCTAAATATTCCTCTAACCTGTCATATTCTCCCATCTTAACATACGCTTTCATTGCCTGCAGGTGATTGTGATAATCATGCCGCCAGCCACGCATGGTAAGATAGATATTCTGTACCTCCTGCACCTGTTTTTCAAGCAGGGCATTCTGGTACTCCATATTCTTCTCTTCTAAATATTTTGTGATCAGCGGTATTCTCATTTTTCACACATATCCCCATGTTCCATATAATAGCGGATAAACGCTTCATTTACACTCTTATAAGCATTCCTGCTCACCGGCACACTACTGCCGTCCGAAAGGATGCACTCTGTGCGCTGCACGCGCTCCACCGCTGCAAGGCTGACAATAAAGCTCCTGTGCGTGCTGACAAATTTTTCTTCCTGTTCCGGCTGATCTTCCATCAATTCCCCTGCTATTTCAGAAAGATTCTTTTTGTATTCATAATCACCCGCGCTCGTGTGCAGACGGATATAATGCCCTTTCGCCTCCACACTGTAAATGGTATCGACCGGAATTTTTACAGTCTCCCCATCCACATTTTCGATCAGATAACGTTTTTCTTTTCCAAGTGTAGAAGAAATCTCATCTAACAGAGGAAACAGTTTTGTCTCTTCCACCGGTTTTAAAAGATAGCGCAATGCGCCAACCTCATACCCTTCAAACACATACTCACTGCGGTTCGTCAAAAAAACGATGGGAAGTTTTTTATCATTTTTACGGATTTCTTTTGCGAGCGCCATGCCATCCATACCGTCCATATCAATATCCAAAAGGAGCAGATCGAACGGAAAACTGTCCGGATGCTCAAACAACAGCTCCTTTGCACTGCCATAGCCAAAATATGTAACAGCACATTTTCCTTCATCTGCCCACTTTTTGATCAGTTGCTCCATATATTCTAACTGGATCTTTTCATCTTCACAATATGCAATATTCATTTTGTTCCTGATCCCTGCATTTTTGTTATTGTTCACACACCAGTATGAACAGTCACTTATTTTTACCTGATTTTTCAAAACCCCCGCTTACATCAGGGCATTTGCCACAGACTCGCATCCTAATACACGCGCCACATTTTTTATACCGAGCGAAACTTCTTCCCGCGAGTAATCATGCTCATCTAAAAAATCCGCATCCATATCATTCAGATGCTCATAAAATGCCAGCGCAGCGCCTCCAAAGTCTTCGCCGTTTTCTTCTAAAGCCTCAAAAAGCATATTCTCTGCCTCATTGATCTCTCCGGCATCTGCCATTCCAATCAGCCTGCGGTATAAAGCATCTCCCGCTGTTATTTTCTGTCTGATCTATTCTGCATAAGACTCCAGATCCTGTGCCAGCAGATAAGTAGCATCAATGATCTCTTTGGTCTGTTTCATTGCATCTACTGCATGTTCTGCTGTCTGAAGTCCTTCTGTGGAGGAAGCCGCTATTTCCTCACCGGTTGCAGAAAGATTCGAAATACTCTGGGAAATAGTGTCCGTACTGCTTAAAATGGACTGCATGCTTCCCTCGATTTCACTGATTGCACTCGCTAACGACTGCATTTCTTCATTGATGATCTCAAATTTATCCTTCGTTGTCTCAATCAGTTCATTCTGTTCACGAATTGAATCCGTAGAATGTTCCATACTGTCCATCGCATGTTGTGCATCTTCATTCAGATCCTGAATGATATCCGTGATCCGGTTCGTCGCATCTTTTGTCTGCTCTGATAACTGGCGGATTTCTTCGGCAACAACCGCAAAACCTTTTCCTGCCTCACCGGCTCTTGCTGCTTCAATAGAAGCATTCAGGGCAAGAAGATTGGTCTGGCTGGAAATACTTAAGATGGTTGCAACAATTCCTTTTACTTCCTCCACGCGGTCGCTGACCTGCTTAGTAGACTCTGCTGCCTGGTTACTTGCCTGTTCCACATTGTCTGCCTGATTCTTTAATCCTGTCACCAGTCTTGCTCCCTCTGCAACGTTCTCCATCGCATGGTTTGCTTTCTCAATCATTGCTTCCGTCTCTTTTTCCGCACTGTCCGTATTTTTATGGATTTCCTCGCACATCATTGCCTGCTGCTGGATAGCCTCTGCAGTACTTCCTGTACTCTGTGCAATATTGGAAATAGACTCACTGTTGTTATTGATGACTTCCTCTAATATCTGTAGTTTTTCTTTGACGGAATCAAAATGTTTTACCAGATTTTCCGCTGTAACCAGCATCTTTTCAGATGCTGCAGCCTGCACTTCCAGATTCTCTTCATTAAATTTTGAAAGGAGGATAGATGTTTCATATACCGCATAAACTACTGTTGCAAGAATGATAATACTAAAAAAAAGTTCTGTCCCATCGGCTCTTTTTGTAATAAACTGCACTATGATATGAATGATATTTCCTACTGCAGTTACACCAATACCATAATATACAAACTTTACATCTAAATACAAAACACATGCAACAAAAAGCGGGATTCCATATGCGTAAACAAAATTGGTCTGATTCAGGAAAAGAAACACACAATATACAGCACTTCCTGTTCCGAGCAGGATTTCCCCACCCTTTTTTTCATTCCAAAACTTTTTTGCATAAGTATTCACAACAATAATTCCCGCAACAGCAGCTGCAGCCTGAATCAGTATCGTAATCTTAAACTCCGCCAGACATGCCATAACAGACAGAATCGTCATCACTGCCAGCAGGATCATTACCACATTATATACTCTTTTATTTGCTCTTACATATTGTTCTCCTGTCATCTAAATCCCTCTTTCTTTCGCTTTTGAATGTATTTGTATAGTTATAGTACACCTATCAATAAACACAATCAATACTTATTACTTTTTTTCAAGACTTTTCGACATATTGCGCCATAAAATGTGCTGTGATAAACTAAAGATATTTAAAATATTTCACATTTTACTGCTTTCAGATGAGGTTATTATGAACTTAAAACAATATATCAGACATCTTCTTTATGATAATACAACTTATGAATCACCAGATATTTATCAGCGTTTCCGTATTGTCTGCCCGGAATACTCACAACATGATATCGAAGTCAAGCCATACCCTCTTCCTGAATCAGAGCACATGTTTGGCCTGATCTGGGATATCCATGAGCCACACACTGTTTCTGCCACAATCATCCCCTCCGATATCACCTTTACCTACGAAAAAAGATTTGAGCCGGGCATCCGCACCCAGATGCACTCCCATGAATATCTGGAACTTTTTTATATTGTAGACGGAGAATACCGCCAGAAGATCCTCGGCAATGAGTTTACCTTCCACAAGGGGGAGCTCTGTCTGATCGACCGCAACTGTGAACATCAGGAAATCCTAGACAGCGGTTCTTCCACGATCTTATTTCTCGGTATCACAAATGCCATTTTTAATGATATCATGAAACATCTGAACACATCCGGAAGAATTGCTTCCTTTTTAAATATGGCATTGCTGGAGCAGAAAAATCTGCAACAGTATCTGCATTTTAAGCCACAGCCAGAGGGAATGAAAAAAATGGAGCAGACACTTTATCTTTTATTGTCTGAATTAAAACAACATGATGTTGCCTCTCCTATTATCTGTCAGGGATTACTGTTGCGGATTTTTGGGATTCTCGGAACCAATTATGAATTTTCGTTATCAAAACAGTTGCGGAAGCAGATGAACTGGATTTTATTTGAAGAGGTTACAGATTATATGGAAAATCATCTGACTCAGATCTCCATTACAAGACTTTCCGATGAATTTCATTTTCAGGAAGATTATTTTAACCGTCTCATAAAAGCACAGACCGGACTTACCTATACAGAATATCTGCAGCTTCTCCGTCTTCGCCGTGCAGAAACACTGCTTCTTACAACCAATGCCACAATCGATGAGATCGCGGAAGCGGTCGGCTATCACAATAAAGGCTATTTCTATAAAATATTTACGGAACGGCACCAGCTTACGCCGGCACAGTTCCGCAAAAAGATGTAACTATTCTATTCTGTGTTATTTTACAGATTCCATTTCCAGTCTCTTACTTCCGGCAGATCCTGACCATACTCGTGGATGTACTGTTTGTGCTCTACGAGTTTGTCGTTCATCTGCTGAACCAGATAAGATCCTCTGTTGCCAAGCTGTGGCAGATATTTGATCACATTCTTTACTAAATGGAAACGGTCGATCTCATTTTGTACACGCATATCAAACGGTGTTGTGATCGTACCTTCCTCCTGATAACCGTAAACATGGATATTGCGGTTGGTTCTACGGTAGGTCAGTTCATGGATCAGTGTATGATAACCATGGAATGCAAAAATGATCGGTTTGTCTTTGGTAAAGAGTGCATCGTATTCTGCATCACTGAGTCCATGTGGATGTTTCGTGTTCGGCTCTAATTTCATCAGGTCGACAACATTGATCACACGGATCTTGATCTCCGGCAGTGCTTCTCTTAAGATCGTAACTGCTGCTAAAGTCTCTAATGTCGGGGTATCACCGCAGCATGCCATGACAACATCCGGCTCTTCGCCCTGATCATTGCTTGCCCACTCCCAGATACCAATACCCTGTGTGCAGTGTTTTACTGCCTGTTCCATGGTCAGCCACTGCTGTCTCGGGTGTTTGGATGTTACTAACACATTGACATAGTTACGGCTGCGGATACAGTGATCGAAGCAGGATAATAAACAGTTTGCATCTGGTGGCAGATAAAGACGTACCACGTCTGATTTTTTATTTGCAATGTGGTCTAAGAATCCCGGATCCTGATGTGTAAATCCGTTGTGATCCTGCTGCCATACATTCGAACTTAAGATCAGGTTCAAGGATGCAATAGACTGTCTCCAAGGAAGCTGGTTGCACACTTTTAACCATTTCGCATGCTGTGCACACATAGAATCAACCACGCGGATAAATGCCTCATAACTTGCAAAGAATCCATGACGTCCGGTTAAAAGATATCCCTCTAACCAGCCTTCACACATATGCTCACTTAACATGGAGTCCATGACACGTCCGTCATGTGCCAGGAACTCATCGGTATCATAAGCCTCACCGTTCCAGTCACGGTTGGTTGCCTCAAATACTTTTCCAAGACGGTTTGACATTGTCTCGTCCGGTCCAAAGATACGGAAATTCTTTGCATCTTCATTTAAAGTAAAAATATCTCTTACAAATCCGCCAAGTTCGATCATATCCTGTGCTTCCACAGCACCCGGCTTTGGAACATCCACAGCATAATCTTTAAAATCAGGCAGACGAAGATCGCGCAGTAATTTACCACCGTTCGCATGCGGGTTAGATCCGATCCTGCGGTCACCGGTCGGTGCCAATGCTTTTAATTCCGGAATCAGTTTTCCATCCTCATCAAACAGTTCCTCCGGATGATAGCTTAACAGCCAGTCTTTTAACATCTGAAGATGTTCCGGTTTGTCCATCATGATTGGAACCTGATGTGCACGGAAAGATCCTTCGATCTGGTTACCGTCCACTACCTTCGGTCCTGTCCAGCCCTTCGGGGTGCGAAGTACGATCATCGGCCATTTTGGTCTGGTCAGATCATCATTTTCTCTCGCATTTTTCTGGATTGCCTTGATCTCATCCATCGCCTGATCTAAAGCTGCCGCCATCTTGCGGTGCATATCCATCGGCTCATCGCCCTCAACAAAATACGGTTTCCAGCCGCATCCGTCGAAGAAATGCTCTAATTCTTCATGGGAAATACGCGCTAAGATCGTCGGGTTGCTGATCTTATATCCATTCAGATGCAGAATCGGGAGAACTGCACCGTCTGTTTTCGGGTTTAAAAATTTGTTACACTGCCAGGAAGTCGCAAGCGGTCCTGTCTCGGACTCACCATCTCCGACGATACAAGCTGCGACAAGATCCGGGTTATCAAATACCGCACCAAAAGAATGTGCCAGTGAATATCCAAGTTCACCGCCCTCATTGATAGAACCAGGAGTTTCCGGTGCAACATGGCTTGAAATACCGCCTGGGAAAGAGAACTGTTTACACAGCTTTTTCAGTCCGTCCATATCCTCTCCGATGTTTGGATATACCTCGCTGTAAGTTCCCTCTAAGTATGTATTTGCTACAAAAAAGTTTCCGCCGTGGCCAGGACCGGAAATTAAGATCATATCCTGATCGTATTTTTTAATGACACGGTTTAAATGAACATATACAAAGTTCTGTCCCGGAACTGTTCCCCAGTGACCAACGATTTTTTTCTTTACATGCTCCATCGTCAACGGTTCACGCAATAACGGGTTATCCAGTAAATATAACTGTGCTGCTCCAAGATAGTTTGCTGCTCGCCAATAGGCATCCATTTTTTTCAGGTACTCTTCTGTAACAGGCTGTTTTTCCACAGCGTTTACTTCTGCCATGCTGCTTTTTCCTCCTTTATTGAAACATTTCTTGTCTCGTTTGTTATATTTTAGACAATCTTTTTTCGGAGGACAATTTCCCATTCCTGTTATCTCGCAAAAAAGTTACCTATTCCGACCGGTTGTGTCTGGCATCAATCATTATCGTCTAACAACACCGTAACTGTTTTGCCTGCTAAATCCGCATACATATAATAAGTTCTTCCATCATATTTTACATTATACATATTCACAACCGCTTTATTATTTCCTATCGTCACATCTGGTACTGTTTTTCCATTTTCACCCTGGAATCTCAGATAATAAGTCTGACCTCCCTGCATTTTCAATGGCTGTGTTTTATCACATGCAACCCAGTTTGTATTATCTGTACTATATGCGGTCAGCTTTAAATCCATATCTTCCTGTACTTTACTTGAAAGCTCACAGTCAGCTTCGCCAATGACCATCTCTGCATTGCCGGCAGCACTTGTCAGTGCAACCACAAACTCATTCGCCTGGTCAGTCATAAAAACATCTTTCACGGTATATTCTCCGGTTTTATTGGCAGCCGTAATTGCTAAATCTTCCGTGAAATTGCTATATAATACCTTGCCGTTCAGTTTACGGAAAGCCCTTGCTTTATAAGTATAAGTTTCTCCTGTCTGGACTGTCGTATCTTTATATTTTACAAAATCTTTATTTGATTTTACTGTTGCAATCTTCTTGTAGGACTCATCTTTGCTTTTTCGGTATATCTCATACCCTGTCGGTTTCATTCCTAAAACTTTGTTATTATCATCAAGTTCACCTTTGATCTGCAGCTCAATAAAATCCGGTCCCTTTGCGTAGTCATAGGCAGGGTTGTCATCTGCCCACTTTACACGTTCCACACCAGTATACTGACCAGCATAAAAAGTATTTTTCTTAGCTGACGGATTTGCCGCACTGTAAAATACGATCTTATATGCATACTGCTTTTTATATTTTACTTTATCCACATAAGCACGCTTTTCACCGGATACACTGGCAATCTTCTTGTAGGCGCCCTTTTTATAGTTTCTAACTTCACAGCGGTAGATATCAAGTCTGCCATCCAGTTTCTTTTTCCAGCTCAGCTTAATTTTTGTCTTTGACTGCACTGACGCCTGGATCGTGTTATAAGTCTGGTCATACGTCTGATTCTTTGCCTCTACTGACGCTGTTATCAGCAATTCTCCTGCAAACATGCAGAATGCTAATAACAGGCATAAAAATGTTTTTCTTACACTGCTTTTTCCTTTGTTTTTCTTTCTCATAATATTCTCCCTTCTTTTTGATAGTTAAAGTGTAGCACTCTGTAGTATGATTGTACAGGTTTTCTTGTTTTATTTTCTTAATATTAAAGAATTCATAATAATTATCAATCTGAAGTATTTTAATTAATTGCTAAAAATACACCATCATCTGATGCTTCACAGTTTGCACTGATAAGAATCGTTCCATCTGACTCAATTCCAATTCCTTCTGCTTCAAACTTACTGATCGTTGCATTCCCATCCATATCTTTTTTCGGTTTTTTTACTTCTATTACTGTGTCCGGAATGATCCCTGTACCATTTAACGATGTATTGACACATAAAATCCTGTTTTTATTAATCGGATCACCCGATTGGGATGTGACAATATAGAGACATTTTTTTGCATAACAAATATCCTGTGTCATATCATATCCCTGATCACGGTTTACACTAAAAATTGAAGTCACTTTAAATTTTTTATTTTCAATCTTTCCAATACCATATACAATTGTATTACTCTTTTTTCCTAAACCAACAATGTATGTATCTGACTTATAACAGGTGATGCTGGATGCGGATTGGTTCTTTATCGTCTTAATACTGTTATCAATCGTATAAAATGCCTTTACAACACCTTTTGTTGTCATCTTGGCAATATGATTTCCAGCTGCAACATACAGATAACCATTGCGATATGTCCTTCCATGGTATCTGTTTTCAGGGCATATAATCCACCTTTTCCATCCAGTGCCAGACATCCAAAATTTCCACATTCTGTTCCGGGCTCTGTTTTTACTACCACAACTTCTTCAAAATTCTTTTTTACAACTGCCGCCTGTGCTTCCTCTGGTGTCTGTAACATCATAGCGAACATCATGATCAATGTTACAATTTTACCAATAGTTCCTAACCTTTTTTTTCATTTCATTTTCTTTTGCATTTTTAGCTCCTCCTTTATGTCTGGGATTATATACTACATGTGTTTCGATATCAATACGCATGTAGTATACGAAAAATAATCTCAATAAAGGTATTCTGTTCTGTCCAACGCAGCATTTTCTCCAAAATTCTCCAAGGTCATTTCCGACAGGTCAAAATATATGATTTACCATTCATTGACCGTTGCTGTAACCGGCATACTACAGATGCGCTTTGCCGGTGCATAAACTGCCAGTATCGTCACAAACAGAATAAACAGAAGAATGATTACAAGCAGTCTTACTGGAAAATACCAGACAGCATAAGGGAAATGCCCGACAATGAGAAAATCATACAAGAACTTACTAAACGGCAGACCGGCAATACAGCCCACAGCACATCCAAACACAGCATTAGTATTATTTTAGATATAACATCGTCTAATATATCATCCGTTTTCTACCCACGATTCAATCGTCTTCTCTGTAATTTTTTCCAAATACTCCTTGCATCTTCACATACTTTCTGCTCGAAGCCAAGAATATCTATTAATATCTTCTTGTCCACTATATCTAGTGCATCTTCAATATTTTGGTTGTTCCTTACAATAGAATCAATTTGCTCCAACAGGTTCCGTACTTCTTCAATAGGAACCAAATCTAACTTCGGTACATAAATATTTCCCACTTCACCCGGAAGGATTTCTAGCACACCACCACCATAACTTCTTCCACAAAGTTCAGTAAATGCAAAAGAAATACTGTTGTAATAAGATAAAATTGCCCGTTCTGGTTCAATGCCTTCATTAAATTTGATTCTATGCATCGTGTCAGTAGATACTGCCTCGCACTGATTCAAAACAAATTTAGGGTATAAATTGTTTCTGCGCAAAAAGAATGCGTCTGGTACCCATATAGACGGAATTCGATACCATCTGTCTCTGATAGAACATTTATATCCCTTATTCTCACCATTCTTTTCACCCATCTTAATATATTCCTTGTGTTTTTTAGGATAATGCTTATATTCAACATCCGGAAAATCAATTAAGTAAGCAGCTTTATTATTATCTACATTCTGCACCCAGTCCTCGTGCCTAAAATAAATGCTATTAGCATGAGAACTTCTCCCAATTAATGGTCTTACAACATTTTGCATCTGATACTTTTCTACAGTTTTTCGCTCCACCGAAAAATACTTATTATTTCCTGATAATGAGTGTTCTTAAATTCACACCTTCTTTTTATCAGAAAGCACCC
>ERZ1026854.475-NODE-475-length-28082-cov-4.928319_pt1 | contig 28082 bp, 22 predicted proteins | sample MGYA00380157_ERZ1026854 | MGnify/ENA primary metagenome ERZ1026854 (study PRJEB33269, sample SAMEA4719793) | human gut metagenome | biome: human-associated habitat; feature: organic feature; material: feces | place: Cameroon | collected 2013-10 ... | reverse complement strand
GACTTGTGAGAGGACGCTTATATCTGCCCTTCACAACCTATAAAAGCACCACAGAATCTGCGACACTACGTCCGTTAAACTCCGGTTTATCAGAAATCCACCTCGGTATCATAGTAGCAGCATTTCAGCAGCTTCTCCATCTCTTCCTGGCTCGGCTGTCTCGGGTTTGATCCGGTACATGCATCTAAGATTGCATTGGCTGCGATCTCCGGCAGTCTCTCTAAGAATACTTCTTCCGGTACAAAGCCCTGCTCGGTCGGATAACTGTCTGCACCATAATTCTTAATGCAGTGCGGGATCTTCAAATCATCATTCATACCGCGCAGATATTTGATCAGAAGATCAACCTTCTCATCCAAAGAACTTCCACCAAGTCCCATGAAATCTGCAATCTCTCCGTAACGTTTCTTTGCAGTCTCATCTTTTGCATTAAATGCAATAACTTTCGGCAGATACATCGCATTGGCTGCACCATGAATGATATGTGCGCCATAATCTGCAAATGCTGCACCTGTCTTATGTGCCATGGAGTGAACGATACCAAGCAGCGCATTGGAGAATGCCATACCTGCAAGACACTGTGCGTTATGCATGTTATCTCTCTTTTCCATATCTCCATTATAAGAGCCTACCAGATCTCTCTGGATCATCTTGATTGCATGCAGTGCAAGTGGATCTGTGAAATCACAGTTTGCAGTGGAAACATATGCCTCGATCGCATGTGTCATCGCATCCATTCCGGTATGTGCAACCAGCTTCTGCGGCATGGTCTCTGCAAGTTCCGGATCTACAATCGCAACATCCGGTGTGATCTCAAAATCAGCGATCGGGTATTTGATACCTTTCTCATAGTCGGTAATAATAGAAAATGCTGTCACCTCGGTTGCTGTTCCGGATGTCGATGAGATTGCACAGAAATGTGCTTTTTTACGAAGTTTCGGAATACCGAACACCTTGCACATATCCTCAAATGTGATATCCGGATACTCGTATTTGATCCACATAGCTTTTGCCGCATCGATCGGTGAACCGCCTCCGATCGCAACGATCCAGTCCGGTTCAAATTCCTCCATCGCCTTTGCGCCTTTCATTACGGTCTCCACCGATGGATCCGGCTCGATTCCCTCAAAAAGCTGTACTTCCATACCTGCTTCTTCCAGATACTGTTTCGCACGGTCTAAGAAACCGAAACGCTTCATGGAACCACCGCCTACGCAGATAATTGCCTTCTTGCCTTCAAATGTCTTTAATGCTTCTAATGCCCCTTTTCCGTGATACAAATCGCGTGGTAATGTAAATCTTGCCATCTTTCCTCCAATCTGCTGCCATCCAAAGGCCGCCCCCTGACACAAATCTATTTTTATGTGTCATTTACTGTGTGCAACTTTTATGTAACCATCACATATTTTGTTAATTAAATAACAATATGTATAGTGATATTATATCACATCTTTTAAAAATAAGAAGTATTTTTATGCATTTTTAATAATTTTTAATAATTCTTAAGCATTATTTTTAAATCCACATTTCGGGCAGACATTTCCTCCTTTATATACATAGCCACAGCGGAAGCAACAGATCGTATCATGTTTTTCTTTTGCCAGATACGAGATATTTCTTGAATCCGGTTTTTCCTGTAAATAATGAATAAACTCATTCATTACCCCGGCATACGCCGTGAGTTCCTTATGATCTACCACATACGGAATTTTCGTCTTTTTGCCATTTTTTTCCGTCACATACACACCACGGTTTAAAAGTCCTGTGGATGCGGTAATCTCATCTATGGACGGCACATCGATCCGGTAGGACGTCATAAGTGTACTGTAATAAAGATGTTCCGGTGTCAGGATAATGCCCTCTTTTCCACTGTTATTCCGTGATGTATCCACCACAAAGATCGGGTATTCGAACAAACCATTTCCCGCCGCATAGGATGCCATGGCATAGTCAATGACCTCTGTTTCCTGCGGTGATGTCTGTTTTAACAGCACTTTTCTTGCCGGATAAAAATAATGTTTCTGGTTTTCTGTAACACCAGCTTCTTTCAGTTCATTTTTCAATTTATTTACCAGCTGTTCACATTCATCCGTTTTGATTTTGGAAAGACGTCTGCTTAAAAGTTCTAATGCATTATCCTTTAAATCCGGCAGATATGGTCCCTCTGCAATCTTTTGATATGCTTCCATTCCATCCTCAAAGGACATGTGCATCGGATCTCCGGTAATCTCTGCGATTTCATTTTCATCCATCTGGCGCACCTTATTTTCGATCTGTTCAAAATAAGGTAAAATTAACTCCGGCTCAAACTCTTTTTCTTTCAGCCGGTCCATCAGTTCTGTCAGATCTTCCCTGGTGATTTTTCTTGACTGGCGGATCATATTTTTGATTTCCTGCTGCTCGGCAAGATTTTTCTGTGATTCTAAACGTTCCTGATATGGTGTTAAATCTACCCCTTCGTATTCTTTTAATTTCTGCCGGAGTGCCCGGTAACGCGCCCGGTCCATATTCGGCGGCATTTTTTCGATCAGTTCTGCAGCTTCCCGCTCTGCCTGTGCCTGCATTTTCTGTTTCAGATTTAACAGCAGATTCTGCTTTTTCTCCTGCGGCAGCTTTTCTTCTGCAATCTCATCATAGACACGGTGCATAACAGCATAGTTTTTATCCGCACAGCTTTCTGCTTTTTTATTTAACATGGCAAGTTTTCTGTCCTGCTCTTTTTCTTCAAGTGTATCAAGATACTGCCTGCGTTCCTCCGGCGGAATCCTCGTCTCATGTATGAGCTGGTGCTTTAATTCGGAAAGCTGCCGTTCGGACATACGGTCTGCAACACCAAACTTTGCCTGATAAGTTTCACGGGCTTTCTGCGTCTCTGCATCATCTGTCTTTGCAGCCTGCTCTGATATGCCATTCGTTTTTTCCCGCTGATTGGCTTTCGTGCTGCCGCTTTGCATACGATTTTCATCGAACTGTTTTCTGTCAGATATCTGTTCGTCCGCAGACTGTGTATTCACATTCCGATATTCGTTTGCACCCTGATTTTCATTTGCCGGTTGGAATCCGTTTGCAGTTTTCACCTGCTTTGCGTTTTCGGCAGCATTTGCATGACTTTGTCCGTCATTTTTATCCGACGGTGTTTTATCATCCGGTTTCTGTCCGTTTTTCAGCTTTTTACGACGTTTCTTTTCCTCCTGTATGACAGGTTCGCACGCTGTGACACTGCTTTCCGGGAAAAATCCCTCTTCTATCTTATTTAATAGTTCCTCAAAATCCGCATCTGTATATTCCGGCAGATCTTCACACAGATCTTCTAATGGCTTTTCCTCCTCGTCAATTCCCGCCGGTTTTCTTCCATCCTCATATTCATTGTAACGGCTGCCTGCCTCATGTTCCCCGTTTCGACCCATCAGTTCGAGATAATCTTCATATGCCTTTTTATCTTCTTCGAAGTCCATCAGATAAATGTCACCATCTCCAAGGAGTTTCCATGGACGCGGTGTATAAAAACGATGGCAGGACGCACAGGTACACGCTTTTGCAAGAAGGACCGCTCCCTCCGGTGTCTCGATCCGAAATTCTTTTCCCTTCGGGTACATGATCATGTGAAGATTCTCTTTGCATTTCGGACAGCGGTAACCTATCTTATAAAAGTTATTTCCGAGTCTGCCTTTTGCCCTATCTGACGTAGAAAGTTCCATCCGCTCAAATACGGCATGTGCCATTTTCCACTCTACTTTGTGCCAGAGTCCCTGTTCCTCGTCGGTTTCTTCTTCCTTCTGCACCGCCTCTTCTGCCTCAAGTGCCGCCTGTATCACATCTTCATAAGTGATGCGTTTTCCCGCATGATAAAACCGGAAATATTGTGTGGTATATTCCGGCTCAATGTAAATTCCCGCAAGCACCTGTCCAAAAAGCGCATTCAGCTGCTCTGTATTTTTTTCAACGCGGAGTCCCTGAATCGTTCCCCACTTTCCAAATGCGTACAGGATCATGTTGATCACATCCCGGACTGCTGCCTCGTCGGTGTCTTTGATCTCATCCTCTTTGATTGGCAGATCCACAATGTTTTCCGCCACTTTTCTGCTGTCAAAATGAAAAAACAGGGAGCGCACTTCTCCCTGTAAGATCAGATAATTATCAATTGCTACAAAAAGACCGGTCCAGTTTACGTTGGCATGCATGGTCTGGATCAGCCGTTCGAATGTCATTTTCAGTTCACTGTCTGCGCGTAATACAATCACTTTGTGTCACCTCTTGCTTTTTTGCTGCTGTTTAAATCAACATCTCGATACCATTATACAACCTTGTATAATTCACGGGCAATAGTATCTTCTTATAAAGTTTATACTTTTTTTAGAAACTCTCTCTTTGCCCATTTTCAGGCATTTCCGCCCTCTTTGTTAGCACTCGTTTAAAAAGAGTGCTGATTTTCTATTGACTTTTAAAATTTACGGTTATAATATTAATTTCAGGCAGCAGTGGACGGACTTGCCCGCTGCATTTTATTACGATTATAAAGGAGTGTTTGAATATGGCAGAGAAACATGGAAATCTTTCAATTAACAGCGATAATCTGTTTCCGATTATCAAAAAATGGTTATATTCCGATCACGACATCTTCTTCCGTGAGCTGATCAGTAACGGATGTGATGCGATCACAAAATTAAAGAAACTCGAAATGATGGGTGAATATACATTACCGGCTGACTATAAACCGGAGATCCACGTTGTTGTAAATCCGGAAGAAAAAACCTTGAAATTTATCGATAACGGTCTTGGTATGACTGCAGATGAGGTTGAGGAATACATCAACCAGATCGCATTCTCCGGCGCAACGGATTTCATTGAAAAATACAAAGACAAGGCAAACGACGATCAGATCATCGGACACTTCGGACTTGGTTTTTACTCCGCATTCATGGTAGCCGATCAGGTAACGATCGATACATTATCCTACAAAGACGGCGCAACAGCTGTTCACTGGTCCTGCGATGGCGGTACGGAATTTGATATGGCTGACGGCACCAAGGAAGGTGTTGGTACAGAGATCACCCTTTTCTTAAATGAGGATTCCGTTGAGTTTTCCAACGAATACCGTGCAAGAGAAGTTATCGAGAAGTACTGCTCTTTCATGCCGACTCCGATCTTCCTTGAAAAGGCAAACGCTGAGACAGAATATGAGACGATCGACGCCGCTGACAAATTAGACACAGACACTGTCGTTGAGACGATCCATGAAGAAGCCAAAACAGAGGAGAAAGAAAACGAGAACGGTGAAAAAGAAGTCGTTGAAGTTTCCCCTGCAAAGGATAAATTAAAGATCGTAAAACGTCCGGTTCCATTAAATGATACTAACCCATTGTGGGCAAAGAGTCCGAACGAATGTACCGACGAAGAGTACAAGGCATTTTACCGCAAAGTATTTTTAGATTACAAAGAGCCGTTGTTCTGGATCCACTTAAATATGGACTACCCGTTCAATTTAAAAGGTATTCTGTATTTCCCGAAGATCAATACCGAATATGATTCCATCGAGGGAACCATCAAGCTTTACAACAATCAGGTGTTTATCGCCGACAATATCAAGGAAGTCATTCCTGAATTCTTAATGCTCTTAAAAGGTGTGATCGACTGCCCGGATCTGCCGCTTAACGTTTCCAGAAGTGCACTGCAGAACGATGGTTTCGTAAAGAAAATTTCCGAGTACATCACCAAGAAAGTAGCTGACAAGCTGATCGGTATGTGCAAGACGGACAAAGAAAATTACGAGAAATACTGGGACGACATCAGCCCATTCATCAAATTCGGCTGCTTAAAAGACACCAAGTTCTGCGATAAGATGAACGATTACATCCTGTTCAAGAACTTAGATGACAAATATCTCACTCTTCCGGAACTCTTAGTCAAAGAGGAGGAAAAGAAAGACGAGAATAAAGACGAGGCTGAAGTATTAGATGCCGATGGCAATCCGGTCAAAAAGGAAAACGATGATGCCGCAAATGAAAATGCAGAGGAAAAAGACGAGCGCAAAGTAATCTACTATGTAACTGACAAACTTCAGCAGGGTCAGTACATCAAGATGTTTAAAGAGCAGAACATGGATGCTGTCATCTTAGACCACAATATTGATACTTCCTTCATCTCACAGCTGGAGCAGCGCAACGAGCATTATAAGTTCATGCGTATTGATGCAGACGTCACAGAATCCTTAAAAGACGAGACTTCCGCTGAGGACTTAAAAGCTGAGACAGATACTTTAACTGACGTATTCAAAAAAGCTTTAAACAATGACAAACTGACTGTCAAAGTTGAAAAACTGAAAAACGCTGATATCGCATCTGTCATCACCCTCTCTGAGGAAGGCAGACGTATGCAGGATATGATGAAGATGTACGCAATGAATGGCATGGGCGGTATGGATCCGAACATGTTCGCAGCAGATCAGACCCTGACCTTAAATGCAAACAACGAACTTGTAAAATACATTTTCGAGCACAAGGATTCTGATCACGTTCCAATGTTCTGTGAGCAGTTATACGATCTTGCAATGCTCTCCAACCAGCCGCTGTCTGTGGATGCCATGGCAAAATTTGTACAGCGCAGCAATCAGATCATGATGCTTCTTGCAAAATAAAATATACAAAATCATAGGCTATACATTTTTTGAGCAGGACCAAAAATACCAGCAGGGATATGAACTCTCTGCTGGTATTTTTATGTAACTCTTTATTTTCTGATTGGCAAATTGTATTAAAACCGTTTAATCTTCCTCGACGCAGTCTTTTCAAACTCGTTTTCTCTCACTTTCAGGTGGTAAACCCTTTTATATGCCGGTGCTCCTGCATTATACGCATCGATCAGTGACTGCAGTTTTTCTTTTATATCCGTGATCTTTTCATTTGCGGCATATTCAGAATCCGGGAAAATTTCTGCCTCGATCACGCCCTCCGCTTCGCGGACTAAAATCTCTGCGACAAGCGGTGATGTGCCAAGTTTATTTTCAATCTCTTCCGGTGATACATTCTCGCCATTTTTCGTGATGATGAGATTTTTCTTTCTTCCGGTCAGGTATACATAGCCTTCTTCATCCACATAACCGAGATCCCCCGTTTTTAACCATCCATCTGACAATGCTTCTTTTGTCTCCTCAGGCATTTTATAGTAGCCCTGCATGACACTGCTGCCGCGCACATAAAGTTCTCCATCCACTGTTTTTGCCTCGCAGTTTGGCATCAACATTCCGACGGACTGTTTTTTTTGTTTTCCTGCCATTGTGGTGGAAATGACCGGGGAACATTCCGTCATGCCGTATCCCTGTAAAATGGAGATTCCAAAGCGTTCAAATAATGTGATATAGTCCGGGTTCAAATAAGCTCCGCCACTGAAAATTGTATGGAACTGCGCACCAAATACATTTTCTTTTACCAGTTCTGCGGGAAGGTCTTTTGCAGCCTGTAATTTTTTTGCCAGGCTCTCGATCATAAGCGGCACCATAAGCATGATATTGGGCTGAAACAGTTTTATATTTTTCGCCATATGAATCAAAGAATTATTGATACAAATCGTACTTCCCAGTGAAAATCCTTTTAAAATATCCATGCAAAGACAATATGCATGATGGATTGGAAGTACGGACAGCACAACACTCTTTTCCGGAATATTCATATCCAGACAGGTTGCATTTTCTGCCAGATTGCGGTGTGTCAGCATAACCCCCTTGCTTTTTCCGGTCGTTCCGGAGGTAAACATGATTGTACACAACGTCTCCGGGGTAATCTCTGCCGGATACCCACCCTGATATTCTTTTAACAGGTCTCTAAGTAAAATATAGTCTCCCTGATACATCTGCCCCCATTGTACCTGATCCTGTGTTTCATTCTCCTGCCGCATCACGATCCTGTATTTAAGCCCCGGACATTCTGTTTTGACAGCATTAATAACATCCCTGCGGGCAGCATCCACAAACAAAGCCGTCACATCAGCGCGGTTGATCAGTTCACACAATTCTGCTGCCGGAAGTGATGCATCCAGCGGTACTGCCACACTGCCGCCATTTACGATTCCAAAATACGATATCAGCCATTCATAAGAAGATGCACCGATCAGCGCAATATGTTTCCCCTGTTCCCCGATTGCCGACAGCGCATTTGAAATACAGTCACTGTCCTCTCTTAGCTGTCCGTATGTTTTTGCTTTTACTTCATTCTTCCCTGTCTTATAGCGCACAGCAACACAGTCTTTATACTGTCTGTACGCGTGTTCTGTAATCTCACGGATCGTGTGATATGTATGATATCCCATAACCTTCTCCTTCCTGACTGACAATCATTCCTGTTCTCACAGTGTCCCCAGATAATCGACTGCTTCCTGTACCGTGCGGATATCTGCCGCCTTTTCCTGTTCGATCTCAACGTCAAACTCGTCCTCGATTTCTCCTAACATGCTCATAAAATCAAATGACGTGAATCCTAAATCTTCCATAAACCTTGATTGTGGCCGAACGTTTTCCGGCTCCACTTCCACATAATTGCAAATAATCTGTACTAACTGGTCAAACATCATTTCTCTCCTTTACATAAATCCACATTTCTGCTTACTTTTATACCAACTGTATAATCTCACCGATTGAAAGATCCGGGTTTTCTGCTCCCTTGAACATGATCCTGCACAGGTAATAATATAAATACTCCAATTCTTTTTTACTGACCGCCTTTACCTGATGCTCAAAATTAAAGTCCAGTCCGTTATCCTCCGGCCGGTGCATGACTGTCAAATACATCGCCTGCGTCGTCATCCCGTTCGGATACCATTTTGTCTTATACGAAATCCCGCCCAGGTCATCGAGTCCTTTCTCCCGCAGTGTCATCGGCTGATAAGTCAGAGACATCGGTTCGTAGGTCAGTCCCGCTTTCGGCTGTCTGTACACTTTTGAACGATAAGCAAAGTACTCGGTCGGATTGTAATTGGCATGACGGAACATCTCATTCTGCAGATCGCGGATGGCATAGACAGCATCGATAAATTTCATGTTTTTTGAAAAAATAGTCCGGAATGGGAAAGAATGAATCCTTGTTCCACCGCATTTCTTTTCTTTTAAAGTCGCGCGTCTTGCGATCGCATTGTTGATCGACACATCATCCTGTCCGTTTTCTTTCTGAAAATAAGTACGAAGCCCCATCAAAAGGAGACATGCAAGCGAGACATGATATTTTTCACAGAAGTCTAACAGTCTCTTTGTCGGTTCTTCCTCCAGATGAAAAATATCAAGCGCTGATGTCACATCCGCTGTGGCATTAAATGCGGTTCGAAGTTCCGGATTTTCAAACATTTTTCTTGCTGCCTCAAGTTTATCCGTTCCGCAAATCCCGTTATATACAGGTTCTGACTGGCGGATCAGATTTTCAAAAAACTCGCTGTCTCTCTGTTTTGCCTTGCTGCCCGCCTCATATGCCAGATCTTTTTTCAACTGCTCCACATAAGAACACATTTCCTTCGGATACGGGATTCCCTCATACTTTTTGTTGCAGTAAATTTCAATGATGTCTTTCAGAAAAGCGATCAATGCCTGTGCATCCACAACCATATGGTGTCCTAAAAAGTAGACTCCGTTAAAACCATCCGGTGTACGGATCATCACGATTTTCGTCATTGGCGAATCTTCAAATGGGAACGGGACAGATGTCCACTGCCGCATGGTATTTTCCGCCTCTTCCATCGACTGTCCATAAAAATCGACAAAATCAATCTTTCTGCTTTTTCTGTCTTCCGTATCGTCCACGATATACTGGTAATAAGTTCCATCCGCATCCTTCGTAAACCGGATCCGCATCGCTTCATTTCTCTCGTATGCCTTATTGATCGATCCACGCAGCACTTCCCAGTCAACTTCTGTCCCGATCGTTAAACTTGTTCCGATATTGAGTACTGCTGCACTCGGGCAGTATGGCAGATAATATAAATGAAATTTCTGGGCTACTGTCAGTGGATACAGTTCATATCCTTTTTTTGTTTTTGTCATTTTATAATTTCCCCCACAAATACATCCATTGCTTTTTCAACGGTTTTGGTATCTTTATAGTAGCTTTCACAGTGTCCTGCACCTTTTACGATCAGTTTCGTCTTCGGCGCAGCATAATTTTGATAAATCTCCTCACACATACTGCACGGCACAAACGTGTCCGCATCTCCGTGGATCAGTAATGCCGGTATCTTTGCCCTGCGGACCTCTCTTGCCGCATTGCAGTCATCTAATCCATAGCCCGCTAATTTCCGATTGACCCAGTCTGCAATTTCTATCATCGGAAAAGCCGGCAGATGGTACATACTATGAAGCACATGCGTAAACACATATTTCGGAGACGTAAATGCACAGTCTGCTATGATCCCTTTTACCTGCGGTGGCAGTGCGAGTGCCCCCGCCATCAGGACAGTTGCCCCTCCCATGGAATCTCCGTGAAGCAGAATCTGTGCGTTTTCTCCGATCTTATCAAGCAGCCATTGAATCCAGCCTAACGCATCGAATCTGTCCATACAGCCAAACCCGATATATTTTCCTTCACTCTTTCCATGTGCCCGCGCATCCACTAAAAGCATCCGGTATCCACGTTTCAGATAAAAATTAGAAATACTCCCATAATCTGCAAGTGCCTCACTAGTGTATCCGTGAAAACAAATGACCGCCTTTGTTCCTTCTGCTCCCTTAAAATAAGTACCATGAAGTTTTAATCCATCCTGCGATTGTATGTAGACATCCTCATGCGGCTGTCCCATCATCCACTCCCGGCGCGGTCTGATCTTATCATAGTACTGTTCCCAGTCGACACCAGACATCTTTATCGTGCGTTCTCTTTTTGCGTTATAGCGCATCATTGTTCTTCTGTAAAAATAGGCACTCCCGGCAATCTCCCCAGCCATGGCACCTGCAAGCCCTAACAGTACCGCCGTCATTCCCCACTTCATTGCTATTCTCCTATGCTTTTTTGCTGTCGATCAGTTCTTTTAATCTGAGTGCCTTATCGATATTTCCTTCTACTTTTAATTTTCCGGTCGTAAATGCAAGAACCGGATCTATTTTTCCTTCCGCCAGACGAAACAGTGTTTCCGCCGTGCAGGTAAAAATAGCGTCACGGTCAAAATATTCATACGGCTCCACAAAAAGTTTTCCTTCTTTTACTTCCACATAAAAAATTCCTTCCGCTTCCCCCGTGATGTCAAACTGATATGCGAAATGTTCTGTGATATCACTGACATCCGCTGTCATAAACATTCCTTTTACTTTTGAAAACATATCCGCGTATTTCATAAGAATCCTCCATTCCTTTGCTGACGTTTTTCGACCATCGGTCGATTTATTATATTTAAACCTTAGCATTTATTCGACCATCGGTCAATTATTACTTCTTCATAAATAAACGAAAAATTTATCTATTTTTTTGTGGGATTTTCATTCGCATTTCAGAATTTTGTATGATATGATGATGTGGGAATCAGACGATCCGTTTCTATTACACATAATAAGCACAAGAATGAGGATTTCTATGGCAAAACAGGAAAAATATAACAAAATTTTAGACGCTTTAAAGGAGCTTCTTGAAACAAAAGAACTGTCTACGATCTCAGTCAGCGAGATCGCACAGACGGCAGGAATTGGAAAAGGCAGTATCTACTACTACTTTTCTTCTAAAGACGCTATTTTAGAAGCTCTGGTTGCACGAAGTTACAAAGAGCCTCTGAACACTGCAAAGCAGCTTGCGGAACAGACAGATATCTCTCCTTTCACAAGAATGGCAATGATTTTTCAGGCATGCAGAAATTCTTCTGCTGCTTTTTTAAAAACGGAGATTGGCAGCGGAACTGCTGCACAGGAAAAGGCATTTCTGCACCAGAAATATATGAAGTACCTGATCACAGAATTAAAACCGGTTCTCACCGAAATCATAAAACAGGGCACCCGGACAGGTCTGATCACCTGTGAACGTCCGGATGCCCTCGCTGAAATTGTTCTGATCGTTCTCACTGTAAAACTAGACAACACATTAGTGCCATCGGAACGAAACGAAATTGAAAACACGATCCGCGGTCTGATCGCCTTGCTAGAAAAAGGTACGGAAAATCCAAAAGGATCACTCAATTTTCTGATGGCAGAACTTTAGGCAGATTCACAGTCGTTAAAATCTGCATTCTATCTTCTTGCTGCGGTATAGATTGCGATCATGTCTTCCACATTCAGATGTTTTACTTTTCCAAGATTGCCTCTGACCGCCGCATTACACTTTTCTGCCAGTTCCCGGATCTGTTCATCCGTTGGCGCAATGCCCAGTTCTGCCAGGGATGTTGGCATTTTTATCTCCCGGTAGAAATCTTCCATCGCCGCGATGCCTGCCTCTGCCGTCTTTTGTTCTGTCTCCTGTGGTGTCACATCCATGACGCGCTCTGCAAACTGCACAAAGCGGTCAATGCGCTCTCCGCAGACATAACGTGCCCAGCTTCCCCAGATTGCTGCAAGTCCTGCTCCATGTGCCACATCAAACATTCCGCCAAGTTCATGTTCTAACTTGTGTGTTGCCCAGTCTCCACCGTCCGTTCCGCAACCGGTCAGTCCATTGTGTGAAAGACTTCCTGCCCACATCACTTCCGCACGCGCATCATAATTTTCCGGCTCTTTTACAAGGATTTTTGCATTTCTGATTACTGTGCGCATAAGCGCTTCGCTGATCCCGTCGGTCAGTTCCATGTTTTCACTGTGATTGAAATAACGCTCCATTGTGTGCATCAGGATATCCGTACACCCGCATGCCGTCTGATACGGCGGAAGCGTCATCGTAAGTTCCGGATTTAAAACAGCAAACTTTAATCTGCTGTAATCTGTCGTACACCCTCTTTTCATACCGCCCTCTTCTTTCGTGATCACGCAGGAGCCGCTCATCTCACTTCCCGCTGCTGCGATCGTAAGCACTGTGCCGATTGGCAGGCATGCGGTCGGTTTCCGTTTAAAATCAAAGAAATCCCATACATCTCCCTCATTTGCAACACCATAGCCAATCGCCTTTGCAGAATCAATGACACTTCCACCGCCGACGGCAAGGATGAAATCGACGTTTTCTTTTTTACAGAGTCCGATTCCCTCATATACTAATGAAAGTCTCGGGTTTGGAACGACACCACCTAATTCGGTGTATGCAATTCCCTCTTTCTCAAAAATTGCCTTGATCCTGTCTAACAGACCGGACCGTCTGGCACTGCCGCTTCCATAATGGATCAGTACTTTTTTGCAATTCTGCTCTTTCACCAGTTTTCCAACATTTTGCTCCGCACCTTTTCCAAACACAACTTTTGTCGGTGCATAATAATTAAAATCGTTCATTTAAATCTCCATTTCCACCATTTTCCATATCTTCGATCTCAAACATTTTCTGTGTGCACTGGTTATCATCATCACAGACGAATGTAACTCCCTTATATGTGATCATCCCATTTTCCGCCATCGACGAATAAGGTGCTTTTTTCTCCTTTGCAACCTGTTCTGCCATAAACGGTTCGATCGTCAGATCGCCGTGGTGCCCCTCTTTTGACATTCTCGATGTAAGTTCTGCATAGTTTGTACTGCTGCCGACTGCTGTAATTGACATCACTTATTTTCCCCTTTTTCATAACGGTTTCTGGTTATATAGGTTATTATCGGTAAGAAAACGGGTCTGCTTTAGCTATAACAAAAACGCTGCATAAAGTGGGACTATTTTTTTGTCATCTTCAAACGCAAAGTTTTTCGCTGAAAGTTTGATCGCATATCCTTCAATTGATTCCAATCGACAAAATCTATATTTGCAGATATAAGTTCCTTTGCAGTAAAAAATAAATCATCATTTTCATATTCTACTCCAAGTATATCTGCCCACTGATAAACTGCAACAATTGCGTCCTCAATATTAGTTCCATATTCATAGTAAAATATTTGTACCATTCTATATGACTCTTGTTTTGTCAGCAATGCCTTTTTTGCGATTTCTTCCTCTATACCTAAATCTACTGCTAAAGACATAAGATTCTTGACTTTTTTTTCTTCATAATAAATCAGCTATTATAGCTTTGAGTATTTTTTATTTGATAAATTTTCTCTTATCATCTGCTGATTATCAATGTTTATCATATCTACTCTACTCCTAGCGCTTTAAATACTGCCTCTTCTGGCGAAGAATAAAATATCAAGCTAAACGCTCCCACCAAATCAGACGGAACAGTACCTAAATCTGCTGCTGATGTGATTGGAAGAAGTACTTTCTTAGCTCCACTATCGAGGCACACCTGCAATGTACTTGCTAAATCTTCTACCTTAATAAGTGTTCCACCAATACTAATTTCTCCAAGTACTGCAAGACTGCTGATTGGAGGTAATGGTGGTCACTCAATGAACGCCTGTGACCATCTACTGGTCACTTAGTGGTCATTTTATTTTAAAAGTGACCACCTACCGGTCACTCTTTCATTTCAAGTGATATATACGCATCATATAAATCTGATTCACTTTTTTCTACCACTTATACTGCAAACAACAAGCCCACAGAAAAACATCTCCTGTTCTCTGCGGGCTTGCACTCTCTTATCGTATCTTCTTATATATATTCGTCTGACAAACTATCTACATTGATATCTTATCGAGTATTCCGGTCAGATGGGCGATCGTCACCCCATAGTTTGTCATCGGAACCTGCTGTTTTTTAGCGCGGTTGATCCGGGACATCACATATTTACGGTTAAACATGCATGCACCGCATTGGATGATCAGATCATAACCGGATAAATCCTGTGGAAAATCTGTTCCACTCACGATATCTACGGTAATGCCCTCTCCCGCGCGCTTCTTTAACATGCGTGGGATCTTGACTCTTCCGATATCTTCCTGTAACGGCGCATGGCTGCAGCATTCAGCGATCAGAACATGCGATTCATTTGTCAGGGAGTCTAACATTTTTGCACCTTCCACATAGTAAGGAAGATCCCCTTTGTATGCTGCAAACAATACCGAAAACGAGGTCAGCATGCTCTCTTTCGGCTTGTGCTCATACACATAGCCAAACACCTGCGAGTCCGTGATGATCAGTTTCGGCGGTTGCTTTAATGCCGCAAGTGCCGGCAATAGTTTGTCTGTTGTCACACTCATGACCAGACACTTTTTATCCAAAAGTTCGCGCAGCGTCTGCACCTGCGGCAGGATCAGACGTCCTTTCGGTGCCTGGATATCCTGCGGCATCACCAGCAAGACTAAATCTTCTTCTGTGACAAGATTGCCTGTAATGAGTCTTTCCCCGTAATTTTCCGGAACAAGGCGGGCAAGCGCTTCCCTGACTGCGTCGATCCCGGCTCCTGTTTTTGCACTAACCGCAAGTGCCAGCTTTCCTGTTTTTTCTTTGATATAGGAAATGAGCTCATCTGTATGCGGATCAATGTCTGCTTTCCCGACAAGGAACAAAACCGGGGTATTTTTTTCTTTGAGTAACTGATACCACTTTAGCTCCTCGGTAAGATCCGGCAGACTCTTCTGATTTTTTGGGGATGACTGCTGTAATTTTTCTTTCACATTCTCTGCCGCTGAAACATCCGTGCCGGATACTACGATTACAGCGATATCCGCCTTTTCCGCTGCCAGTTTTGTTTTCTCCACACGGCGTTCCCCAAGCTCGCTCTCGTCATCAAATCCCGCCGTATCAATGATCACACAGGGACCAAGCGGGCTGATCTCCATTGGTTTATAGACCGGATCCGTCGTTGTTCCGGCAACATCTGCAACAATGGAGACTTCCTGATGTGTGAAAGCATTGATAAAAGAAGATTTTCCGCTGTTTGTTTTTCCGAACACACCGATATGCAGACGATTGCTGCCCGGTGTATCATTCAGTGTTCCTGCCATAGTACTCCTTTCGGACAATCTACCCGGCAGCACGGATTTTTCCGCTCTGCTTTCTGTTTGTCCATTTAAGATATGCATCCCGTTTTTCTTCTCTTAAAATCTGAAATCACGTTTTCCTTCTGCAATATCGTGGATATGCTCGTATGCAGTCTGTTTTACTTTCGGGTTCGGAATTTTTTCAAGCTCTCTGTCAATCAGCTCCATGCCAAGACGTTTTGTCTCTTCGCTTGCATAATCTTCCAGATATTCTTTTAATGTCATCAGTGCATTCGGGTGACAGCAGTTTAAGATCTGCATGTTTTTGCAGAGTGCCATAAAGCGGTCACCGGTTCTTCCTTCACGGTAGCATGCGGTACAGAAACTCGGGATGTAGCCCAGTTTGATCAGCCAGTTTACGACCTCGTCTAAGGTTCTCTGGTCACTGACATCGAACTGCTCACTGGTCACTTCCCCTTCTTTTTCCGGCTCTGCGTAACCGCCAACACTTGTCTTTGACGCACCACTGATCTGGGAAACGCCAAGCGGGAGGACTTTGTTTCTCACTTCCTGGCTCTCTCTTGTTGAAATGATCATTCCGGTATATGGCACGGAAACGCGGATCAGGGCACAGATTTTTGCAAATGTGTCATCCGAAATACCATTGTCAAATGCGGATGGATCAATATCATCGGCATGTTTGATCCTCGGCACACTGATCGTATGTGGTCCGACTCCGTGTACTGCCTCTAAGTGCTCCGCATGCATCAAAAGTCCTGCGAACTCATAACGGTAAAGGTCAAGCCCGAATAATACGCCAAGTCCCACATCATCAATGCCTCCCTCCATCGCACGGTCCATCGCCTCGGTGTGGTATGCGTAGTCATGTTTCGGTCCGGTCGGATGCAGTTTTTCATAGCTGTCTTTGTGGTAAGTCTCCTGGAACAGGATGTAAGTTCCAATTCCTGCCTCTTTTAATTTACGGTAATTTTCCACGGTCGTTGCAGCAATGTTGACATTGACGCGGCGGATCGCACCGTTTTTATGTTTGATGCTATAAATCGTCTTGATACACTCTAAGATATACTCGATCGGATTGTTGACCGGATCTTCGCCCGCCTCAATGGCAAGACGTTTATGTCCCATATCCTGCAGTGCTGTAACCTCTTTTACGATATCTTCCTGTGTCAGCTTCTTTCTTGCAATGTGTTTGTTTTTCAGATGATACGGGCAGTATACACAGCCGTTCACACAGTAGTTTGACAGGTAAAGCGGTGCAAATAAAACGATACGGTTTCCGTAAAAATCTTTTTTGATCTGCTCTGCAAGTGTATAAACTTCCTGGATTTTTTCCGGAATCTCACATGCTAAAAGAACAGATGCCTCCCTGTGGTTTAAACCTTTTCTTAATTTTGCCTTCTCAATGATCTCATCGATCAGTGCCACGTTGTCCTTGTTGGCATCTGCATAGGCAAGTGTCTCTTTGATCTCCTCGTCTGAAATAAACTCTTCTGCTTTTAATGATTTTGCGTTGTACATACATTCTTCCTTTCTTTCCGGTCAGTTTGCGCCCGCTTGCTTTCCGGTTAGTGTATTTTTATTTGTGGATTCTATTATGGCTGAAAATCTCCCCTGTTTACGGCTACCTGATAGCCGATGCTTTCCATCCGGCGCTGCATGCAGAAACGGCATTCTGCCGCCTCGTCACCGGTACAGATTTTATTATCGTATAATTTGTATTTTTCGCGCACGGCAACCGGGGATAAATTTGGCATGACGACATTCGCTCCCGCTAAAATTCCAAGTTCTCTGCCCTTTGGATGAATCGTTCCAAGTGCTGTGGTTGCCGGAAGCAGCACATGCGGATGGATCAGCCTGATAATGGAAAGCAGCCGCAGTGTCATCTCCATCGTGCCCGCTGCCTCAGTACCAAACGGCGTATCTTTCTGTGGAATAAACGGCCCAATGCCGACCATTTGCGGTTTTAATCTGCGGATAAACTGCAGATCTTCCCACAAGGTGTCAACGGTCTGATACGGCGAACCTACCATAAAACCACAGCCTGTCTGATATCCGATCTCTTTTAAATCTCTAAGACAGCGCATCCGGTTCTGATAAGACATCTCTGCCGGGTGCAGTTTCTTATAATGTGCTTCATCTGCCGTCTCGTGACGCAGCAGATACCGGTCTGCCCCTGCGTCAAAATACGCCTGATAGCTCTCCCTTGATTTCTCCCCGATAGAAAGTGTCACGGCACAGTCGGGATATTCTGCCTTGATTTTTGAAACAATCTGACAGATTTTTTCATCGGTATAAAAACCATCCTCCCCGCCTTGCAGCACAAAGGTACGAAAGCCCAGTTCATATCCGTTTTTACAGCAGGAGAGAATTTCTTCTTCCGTCAACCGGTAACGGTCCGCGTGGCAGTTGCTCCTGCGGATTCCACAGTAAAGGCAGTCATTTTTGCAGTAATTCGTGAACTCGATCAGTCCGCGGATGTAAACATTTTTTCCATAGATGCGGTCTCCCGTCTCCCGCGCACGCTGTTTTAAATCCTGTATGATTGCATCGTCCTCTGTTGCAAGAAGAAATGCAAGCTGCTCTTTTGTAATATCTGCTGTCTTTTCTATTGTCTCCGGCAGGTTTTTAAGTTCACGCTCTGACATGCTATCGGTGTTCTGTGTATTTTGGTCTTGTGTTGTCTGATTTTGTAACATAAATTCCTCATTTTCAAAGTATTTTGCTGGATTCAGATAACAATCCAATGATTTTTGCCCTATATTGCCCAATATGTATATTCTCAAGGCACCTCAACACTGACTTATACCATGCCAACATTGGAATACACCGTTTTTGCCGTGATTCCTTCGAGTCTGCCAATTTTCCCGGAAAGTGCATTGATGACATCCTGCGGCGCATCGATCGCGACACTGATGATATGCACATTCCGCTCACGGTACGGCAGACCCATCCGTCCGATGATATATGAACCATATTCATGCAAAAGATTATTTAATCCCGGTGTGGAATCCATGTTTTCAACGATGATTCCGATTAACGCTACTCTTGTTTCCATTCATTTTCTCCCTGATTACCAAATTTCTATAATTTTCATACGCGAATCTATGATACAGCTTTCTGCTTCATAGGACGTAATTTTCTATGAAGCAAAAAAAGACTGTACCCTAATTCCAGGTACAGCCCAAAAAGAGTCGCATTGCGCCTCTTACATTTTCTCCCTATGCCATACCTTTCATCTCAAGTAATTCTTTTGATGTCAGTGTCTTTTCTTTTTCCCATTCAAAAAATCTTACGTAAAAAGGACTTTAAACGTGCTCTTTGCGAAGATTATGTATACAAAGGGTATCATGACTTTCTGCGAATTGCAATTACATTTCGATTCTGTACGACATAAAATACAAAACCTAAATACGATTCATTTCCATTATAAATTTGTGTCAGCACACAAGTCCTGCATGCAAATTCTGCATGCTGTCACATTTTTATAGCACCGGCTCTTCCTCCGGCACTTCGATCTCTTTGATCATCGTCTCATTTCCACGCAAAAGCCAGGTATGTTCACCGCCACACTCCGGGCAGATTTTGCCGTGCGCTACGGTATCATATTCACAGCCACAGTCGTCACAATGTGTCACCGCATGGATCGTCTCAATATTTAACTCGCTGCCGGATAAAATCTCTGTGCGGTCTGCCGCCCAGTGCCAGCAGTCTGTGAGATAGGACGGCACAATGCCGGACACTTCCCCGATGGAAAGTGTCACAGCTGAAACCTTTGTGAGTTCATTTTCCTGCGCGATCTCCTCCACGCTTTTGATCACATGAAATACGATTCCAAGTTCATGCATTCGCTTTATTTCTCCTTTTTTCCAAAACGGATCTTCACTTCACGCTTTAACATATAAGGAAGAATTGCCTTCATCTTGTCCTCCGCTTTTACCATGCGGCTGCACTCCGGCAGTTCACGATGCAGATGAATTGCATCAAACTCACACTTCGTCGTACAGACACCACATCCGATACACTTGTTCGGATCGACCACGGAAGCTCCACAGCCAAGACAGCGTGCCGTCTCGATTTTTACCTGCTCCTCCGTCAGTGCCTTATGCGCATCGCGGAATGATCTGTGTGCATCGATCTTTTCATCCATTGCCGGATGCTGTCTCTTTGCATTGTCATATCCCTCCAGGGCAAGATTTTCCTTATCCAATTCAATAAACTGACGGCGGTTTCTTCCGATCGTCATGCTCGCATTTTCATGTACAAAACGGTGAATGGACTCCGCACCTTCTTTTCCGGCTGCAATCGCATTGATTGCAAAACTTGGTCCGGTGTAAACATCTCCACCGACAAAGATATCCGGTTCTGCAGTCTGGTAGGTAAGCGGATCTGCTACTGCTCCATTTCCTCTTCCAAGTTCCACTTTTGAACCTGCCAGAAGATCACCCCAGAGGATGCTCTGTCCAATACTCAGGTATACATGCTCACATTCCACGGTCATTGTCTCATTCTCATCAAACTGTGGGTTAAAACGTCCTGTCTCATCTTTGACAGAAAGACATTTTTTCAGCACGATACCACACACTTTGCCGTTTTCCGTCAAAATCTCTTTCGGCCCCCAGCCACAGCAAACAGCTGCACCCTCTTCTTTGACTTCTTCTACTTCATCCTTCGATGCCGGCATCTCTGTTTCTGACTCTAAGCAGAACATAGAAACTTCATTGGAACCACAGCGCGCTGCTGTACGTGCCACATCGATTGCCACGTTACCGCCGCCGATGACAACTGATCTGCCATCCACACGATAATCTTCGTTTCCACCGGATACGATATGTAAGAAATCAACCGCACTCATCACGCCATCAGCGTCCTCTCCCGGAATGCCTGCTTTGCGGCTTCCCTGACATCCGATTGCGATGTAAAATGCCTGATATCCCTGTGCACGCAGTTCATCTAAAGAAATATCTTTTCCGACTTCCACGTTACATTTGATGTTCACGCCAAGTTCACGCATCACTTCGATCTCAGCATCCACAACATTTTTCTCTAATTTGAAAGAAGGAATACCGTAAACGAGCATTCCACCCGGGCGCTCATTTTTCTCAAATACAGTCGGTTTGTAACCTCTGGCAGCCAGATAAAATGCACAGCTTAAACCTGCAGGACCGCCACCGATGATTGCAATCTTCTGTGGGAAAGTTCCACGGTTTGACGGCTGTACGACCGGTGGAATGTAACGTGTATCTGAATTCAGATCCAGTTCTGCGATAAATTTCTTGACATCATCGATCGCAACTGCCTGATCCACAGTTCCCCTTGTACATGCATCCTCACAGCGGTGATTGCAGACACGTCCACAGACTGCCGGGAACGGGTTTTCCTTTTTGATCAGTGCAAGGGCATCTGTGTAACGTCCCTGCGCTGCCATCTTTAAGTATCCCTGTACAGCGATATGTGCCGGGCAGGCAGTCTTACATGGTGCGGTTCCGGTATCATAGCAGTTGATACGGTTGTTATCACGGTAATCCATATCCCATTTTTCCGGTCCCCACTTGATGTTATCCGGCAGCTCGTGTTTCGGATATGTGATAGCTCCGTCTTTGGTACAGAGCTTCTGCCCCAGCTTTACCGCACCCGCCGGACAGTACTCTACGCAGCGTCCACATGCAACACAGTCCTTAGTCTCAACCTTTGCCACATAAGCAGAACGTGACATATTCGGCGTATTAAATAACTGTGAAGTACGAAGTGCATTACAGATATTTACATTACAGTTACAGATAGCAAAAATCTTGTCCTCGCCGTCAATGTTTGTGATCTGGTGAACAAATCCGTTATCCTCCGCACGCTGTAAGATCTCCATTACTTTTTTGCGTGTGATGTAATGTCCCTTATTTGTCTCAACTAAATAGTCCGCCATATCGCCGACACCGATACACCAGTCTTCCGGATCATCCGCGCAGCCTTCGCCTAAAACACCGCGGGAATAACGGCAGGAACATGGTCCTGCTGCATATTTTCCGTCATATTTATCCAGCCAGTGGGAAATATGTTCGACACTGACAGACTCATTTTCCGTCTCGATCGCTTTCTCAACCGGAATGACATGCATACCGATTCCAGCACCTCCCGGCGGCACCATCGGAGTTACTTTCTGCAATGGCAGAAATGCCATACGCTCGAAAAATGATGCGACTTCCGGGTGCTCTTTGATCTGGTCTGCCTTCATGTTAAAGAACTCTGCACTTCCCGGTACAAACATCGGAAGCACATACTGTTTCTCGTGTTTCGGATTCTCCCAGTTGTACTCTAAAAGACCGATGTTACTCATTTCCTGCAACAACTCTTCTAATGCTTTTTCTTCTTTTCCGGTAGCTTTTACGATCTGTGCTAACGTCATCGGCTTGCGCACCTTCATTTTCAGTGCAACCTCTGCCATCTCATCCGTCACAAGCGCATCTAAGCCGTAATATTCCGGATCCTCGGCTGTCACTGTATGACCGATACGGTCTGTGATCTTCTGTCCTAATTTTAAGATCAGCTCTCTCGGCTGTTCCGGTGATGTGTACTCAAACTTTTTCATGCGTGTTCCTCCTCTTTCCATGCAGCAGTCTCTTTTTTCAGCCAGTCTGCCCATTCCTCTATACCTTCACCTGTCTTTGCACAGATTGGGATGATCTTCGCATTCGGATTACGCATTAAAATGTTCTTTTTACACTGCTCTAAGTCAAAATCAAAATATGGCATCACATCTATTTTGTTGATCAGTACCACATCACAGATAGAAAACATCAGCGGATATTTTAAAGGTTTGTCGTGTCCTTCCGGTACGGATAAGATCATCGCATTTTTCACTGCACCCGTGTCGAACTCTGCTGGACATACCAAGTTTCCGACATTCTCTAAAATAACCAGTTCCACATCTTCTGTTCCAAGTCCTTTTAGTCCCTGTCTCGTCATATCCGCATCCAGATGACACATACCGCCTGTGTGAAGCTGGATTGCTTTTGCTCCGGTCTTTAAGATTGTCTCAGCATCCACATCCGAATCAATATCTGCTTCCATGACACCGATTTTCAAGTCATCTTTCAATGCCTCGATCGTGCGTGTCAGCGTCGTTGTCTTGCCTGATCCAGGCGATGACATCAGGTTCAATAAGAACACTCCGTCTTTTTTCAGTTCTTCGCGAAGCAATGCTGCCTGCTTGTCATTGCTCTCGAAAATGCTCTGTTTTACTTCCAGAATCCGTACATTTCCCATGATAATCTCCATTTCTGATGTAACATTTTTTGCCTTATCTGTTACTTATAGATAAATTCTATCATTTCAGTGTGGTGGTGTCAATAAATTCTGGTCATACCAGTATGCCAATTTTTTAGAATTTGTTTAGAATTATCATAGAAAGCATAGATTTATTCTATAAAAATTAGGTACAATATGTTTGTCCATACAACTTACAACACCAGGTATTTTTCTTTTACATCTGCGTGCAATCGGCGTATACAAAACGGACAAAGGAGATTATTTATGAATACAGCAAAAGATAATAGCACCATCTTATTCTGCGACTATTACAAACAATGGATCACCGTATACAAAGAAGGTGCCATAAGAACTGTAACTATGAAAAAATATCTGATGGCTCATCACTGGCTCGAAAAACTTGTGCCTGAACTTATCATCAGTGATCTCGACCGAATTTCCTATCAGAAATTACTAAATGATTATGCTTCTACACACGAACATCAAACCACTCTCGATTTTCACCATCATATAAAATGTGCCGTACTTGATGCCGTCGATGAAGGACTGATTTCCAGAGATCCTACCAGAAAAGCTATTATTAAAGGAAAGCAGCCAGGAGACAAAAAGATCAAATATCTTAACCAGTTTGAATTACATAAATTAATTGAAGATTTAACCTTAGAGCAGGAAATTTCATGGGACTGGTTCATTCTTCTGGTTGCCAAAACAGGTATGCGGTTTTCTGAGGCACTTGCTTTAACACCAAAAGATTTTGATTTTGCACATCAGTCACTTTCCATCTCTAAAACATGGGACTACAAAGGCGACGGCGGTTTTCTTCCTACAAAAAACACTTCCTCTGTAAGAAAAATTCAAATTGACTGGCAGACCGTCATGCAATTCTCCAACCTGCTCAAAAACCTTCCAGAGGACGAACCCATCTTTGCAGGTACGACCAAAGTGTATAACTCTACCCTAAACGGAATACTGGCACGCCATTGTAAAAACGCCGGCATCCCGGTCATCGCTGTACATGGTCTCCGCCATACCCATGCCTCTTTACTTTTATTTGCCGGAGTTTCCATTGCGAGTGTTGCCCGCCGGTTAGGTCATTCCAGTATGACAACCACCCAAAAGACCTATCTGCATATTATACAGGAACTTGAAAGCAAAGATGTCGATATCATCATGCGCTCATTATCAAACTTAAACTAATATCAAATAGATACGCCGATTCTAAAATAGCTGCCGCATTTTTCAGCGACAGCTATTTTTACGTCTTACATAATTAATCAAGTAATGGAAGAACACTTTCCATCAGATTATCTTTAAAATCTTCTATCATTTCTTTTCGGAATTTAAATTTTGGCATTGGTTCTGCTTCACTGTTTTTATATGATGTATAATCCGCTTTTTCCTTTAGATTATTTTCATTTGCAAGTTCTCCATCCCTAAAATTGTATACCTCATACCGGACCGTTTCAAAATCTACATACCATTTATTGGCAAAATCTTCTATCTCTTTGTCAATCGCAGCATATCTCATTTCATTGACGATCACAGAGATATCCTGTCCAATATATTTTGTCTTATCCTTTTCAATCTCATCAACTACCGAACCTAACAATGCACTGAGTTTTGGATTATCCTTCGAAAAATCCTCTATCAATCCCCGAATCAAACTCATGTCATGCTCAAAATCTGCCTCTTTAAAATTATTTTCGGACTGATCTAAGGATTCCACGACTCCCTGCAGCAGTTCAATAATATATTCAAAATCTACTCTCAGCTTATTATATGCAACCAGATCATAATCATCCAAAACCGGATTATCCTCATCAGGCTTATCTTCTTCTGTTTTCTTTAATTCTTCCATCACATTATGATACACTGCTGCATAATTTTCATATTCTTCTTCCGAAAATTCATATTCCACAAGGATTTCATCCCTGTAATTCGAAAATGCCTTCAAGTGGGCAAAATCATGATCTAATGCCCGAAACATATGCACAAAAGCCTTTTTCTGTTTTTTAGACAATCCCGCTATATCTGCTGGTGTGCTCGCAAGTGCATGTATTGTTTTCACTGATATGGCAAATGAACGCAGCACATCATCCCAATCTTCTGCTATCGGACTTCCATCGCCACCTCTGGAATACAATTTTAACGCATAATTGATTGCATTTTTAAAATCCCCTGGCGATTGAAACGTTACCACCTGCCCGTATTGCTTATTCGGATCATATAACCGATTGGTACGTGAAAATGCCTGAATCAGATCCTGCGGACTCATCGGCTGACGATCCATAAATAACGTTGACAGACACGGTGCATCAAATCCCGTCAGCAGACGGTCAACTACAATCACAAGATCTAACTGCTGGCTTCTTTCCATATATCTCTTCTCTTTTCGCGCCAGACGGTCATTCAGATTGCTGTTGTAAGCGTTAATTCCTTCAATCTTATAACTCGTTCCAAACATGGCATTATAATCATCCATAGACTCCTGCATTTTATCCTGGTAAACCTTTGAAGTCTCTTCATTTTCAGATAAGGAATATGTGATTGCAAATTTAGGGAAATCCGGCATCGCACGGCTGATATCTTCATGAATCTTTAATTCGTCCTGTCCCGCTTTTATTTTTTTCAACAGTTCATAATATTTCTGCGCCTTTGGTATGGAATTAACCGTCAAAATCCCCTCATATGTCTTTCCTTTTACATTTTGCATACCAAACTTTGTATAGGACTGATTCAATATCACATCAAGCACTCTGCGCATATGTTCTTCTGTGTCAAATACTGACAAGTCCGCATTTGCATTTTTCGGACCAAGATTTTCAATCATAAATCCCAGAACCGCCTCATCGTGAATCGCCTCTTTTATCGTATAACTGTGCAGGCATTTACCATATAACTGCTCTGTTGTCTGCGGTAAATCTCCCTTTTGCTCATACTTGTTTTCCTCAAAAATCGGCGTTCCTGTAAAACCGTACCACAGAGAACTGCTAAAAAATCGTTCCAACAATCTCTTCGTCTCCGGTGTTACCGCTCTATGACATTCATCCACTACAAAAGCAACCTTCAGATTTTTTATCTTTTCGTACTCTTTTGTACCTTCCTGCAGGCGTTTATTAACCATTGTCTGCATCTTCTGCCTTGTTGTTACGATCATCTGGCGATTTCCATCAGTCAGTTTTTTTATCAACGTGTCTACATAATCAGTATCATCAACATCAATCGTATCATTGTCTGCATAAGACTGAAATGCCATCTTTGTCTGCAAATCAAGATCTTTTCTATCAATCAGAAAAATTGTCTTTTCTATCGACGGAATATCCATCAGCAAATTACGTGTTGCCTTATAGGAAGTCATTGTTTTTCCGGAACCCGTGGTATGCCAGATAAATCCCGACTTTCCTCTCCTTGAAGCAGCCCGCATCGCTTCAATTGCGTGTATCTGATATGGTCGCAGGATCAACAGCTTCTTCTTATCATTATCTAATACCGTATATTTTGTTACCATCTCATGTGCTTCCGGTATTTTTAACACTGCCTCGGCAAAATCAATATAATCACATACCGGCAGATTTTCCTTATCAATCCATCCGGTTATAAATTTTTTATTTAATTCCGTATCTCTTGCTGCAGAAAAATACTTTGTATCAACGGCATTGCTTACCACAAACATTTGCACATTAGAAAACATTCCATGAAATTTTCCCTCTGCTATGTACTTTTTAATCTGCCGGTATGCCTCCATATAAGAATGTTCCTTATTTTTCAACTCAATATGGATCATCGGGATTCCATTAATCAGAAGCGTTACATCAAATCTTCTGTCACGATTATCATTCTCCTCACCAGTCGCAAATGCCTGATACTGATTAATCACTTCATATACACTGGTTCCTCCCGCAATATGTTCATTGTTCATTACAAGTAAATGTAACGTTTCGTTTTCCCTCTGCACATGCACATATACCTTGCCATTCTCTCCAACCAGCCATTTCCCGGCATCATAGAAGGAGGCATGTGAAAGATCATTCTTCACTTTTGCAAATTCTGAGTCAGATAATGGGGTATCATTTAATTTTGCCTTATTATTCTGCTCTAAAATGTATTTAAAGTTGTTCCAAAGCTGCTCTTCTGTCCGGATATCCGGCCGGTATGTCCACTGTGACTCACCACTGCATAACTGATCGATCAATCTTTTTTCAATGACTGCTTCTAATTCTGCCATAATTTTTCCTTTCTCCTTTGGGAACATGAGATGCTTTGATTTTTACATCATCTAACTCAAAACATGTCCTTCTTCATAAGAACATTTCAGATAATCAGGATTGCTATAATAAAAGCTTGAATTAAAGTCTGAAATCTCATCACTCATAAAAGAGTTATATACCTTGCGCAATGTCTCTATTACATTATCTTCCATGACATCTAAGATAAGCCTTTGATAAACTCTGCCTATAGAGGTCACAGATGGCACAGCATAACGACAAGCTGATACATTATTATAATTCCCATCTGAAATGTTATAATCCTCAACCCATTCATCACATATTTGTTCCATAGAAAGACAATGGTTGACAGACGCAGCTTTTAACTGGTGCTCGATATCATCATCAGACAATTTATTTACGATATCCCGAACATGATTATGTGTACTTCTGGCAACAAATTCTATTACCGTACACACATAAAACAAATTGTCATGTATCAGATCTTTCATATATCGTTTCACTCCTTTCGTATTTCAGACAGGCAAGTGCTTGAATAGTGTGGAAACTAATCTGATGCGTTGGGTGTTTAAATTTTGCATATTCCCAAAAAACTTTACGTGAAATAAGTCCGCTCAAAAAATCATTTACAAAATTCCAAATTGTATCATCTGCCATAGGTCCCTCTACAATATCATAATTGTGAACAATTCCAA
>ERZ1026854.474-NODE-474-length-28107-cov-5.345537_pt1 | contig 28107 bp, 26 predicted proteins | sample MGYA00380157_ERZ1026854 | MGnify/ENA primary metagenome ERZ1026854 (study PRJEB33269, sample SAMEA4719793) | human gut metagenome | biome: human-associated habitat; feature: organic feature; material: feces | place: Cameroon | collected 2013-10 ... | reverse complement strand
CTATTATATTTTATATATTTTTTATCTGGCTGCTTTTTTATGAGAATTTCAGAATCAGCACATTCTGATCCCTGTCCTCAATATAAGATAATCCCGTAATTCCCTCACAATAATCGCGGATATGCTGTTCATCGATCAGATATCCTTTCGCCTGATCATATAAAGATGTATTCAGAAAGCGAACCGCCTCCGTGACAGCTCCATTCTGATAGGCAGTTCCATAAATCTGTCCAACTACATCCGGATTCCACTCTGTGATATATTTTCCTTCTCTCACATAATAATTATCCGCCGTCGCCGTACAATCCGGCAAAAGTAATGTACCATCTGCCTGATGTGTTTTACTGATCTCAGCTGTAGTTACACCAAAATAATTATAATTGATAAAAGAGCTAAAACCACTCTCGCCATTGTTGTAAGAGGAATTTCCCCAGGTCGTATCCATAAAATAATATGCACCATCCAGCTGTACAAGATTCCATGCGTGTGTATCTCCCTCCGCAGTTCCTATCACAACAACAGCCGGTATGCCTAAAAGAGTCAGCAGATACTGTGTGGCATTAGCATATCCCTGACAGACTGTTTTCTTATTTAAAAAGACGCTGATAATATTCTGATTCTGTTCCGTTCCCATTTCATACTCAATGTTTCCAGCCAGATATTCGAACACATATTTCGCCTTTTCATAATCACCCCAGGATGGATCCACATTTTTCAATATGGAATCCACCACCACATCAATCTGACTCTGATAGTAATCACGCTCTGTACGCCCCATGGTATAACTCGGCGAAAAATCTATGCTGACAATCTTCTTTCCCATGGTATATTGTGTGTAGTTATAACCGGATACCCAGAAAATTTCTCCGTGGTCCGCTATAACAGAGCGATATGCTTTCTCTAATACTTTTTCCTTGCAGGTACTTACTTTTACTTTTGAATCCTGTGCCATAATGATCCGGTATACTTCATCATAGACAGCCTGCTGCTCCGCCGTCAGCGTTTCATAAGCATATCCATGCGTCACTTCGATCTCCGGCGTTCCATTTTCCGTACTTATCTCCGTACGCTTTTCCGTCTTTTTCTCTGCCGCACCGGGATAGTTTTCTGCTTTTGCATTTTTCTGTTCTACATATACCTGATTTCTGATTTGTCCCGGAAATCCACCGGTATCCTGAAGTACTCCGGAATATAGGACCACTCCGCCTGCCATTACTGCAAGAATGAGAAACTTAAGCAGTGTATGTCTCTTTTTCTTTTTCACAATTCCTCCTTAAAGTGAAAAATATGCTTTTACAAGTTCTGTTAACGCCTCCTGATCTGCCGTTCCCATCAACTCTCTTGCTGAATGCATCGCTAAAAGCGGGATTCCGATATCCACGGTTTTTACCGGCAGCAATGCAGATGCAATAGAGCCAAGTGTTCCGCCGCCTGCCATATCCGAGCGGTTTACAAACTTCTGATACGGGATCTTTTTCAGGTCACAGATCTGCTGGATAATTGCAATCGCTTCACAGTCCGTCGCATAGGACTGCGAGCATGCTTCCTTAATACAGAAACCGCTGCCTAACACCGGCTTATTGGTAATATCCATTTTACCAGCCTGATTTGGATGCAGTCCGTGTGCCACATCCACGGATAACAATATGCTCTGGTACAGCAGTTCCTGCTCGCACTCCCCTGCACCACAGGCTTCTAAAATACGAAACAGCATATCGTGAAGCAATATGGATCCCGCTCCCTGTTTGCTGCGGCTTCCGATCTCCTCATGATCAAACAGAGCAATCAGATTCATGCCGTCTTTTCTTTCCGCATCCAGAATACCGGATACCAATGCTGCACAGGATGTCAGATTATCCAGTCTGGGGGATGAGATAAAATCATCCTCTAAGCCAACATATTCCGGCTGTTCCTTACAGTATACCGTCAATTCAAAATCTAAAATATCCTCTTTTGCAACAGACAGTTCTTTTGCAAGAAAACATAGGAAATAGTCAGCACATGTCTCATTTTCCGCAAGCAGTCCGGCAACCGGGATCATATCGATCTGTTTGTTTAACTCCACACCTTTATTCACTTCACGGTTCATATGAATCGCAAGATTCGGGATTGTAAACAGATTCTTTTCAGATGCAAAATACTTTAACTCCGGTGTAAATGGATCATTGCTCCTTACCGCCACACGTCCTGCCACACCGAGAGGTCTGTCTAACCACGTATTTAAAATTGCCCCCCCATATACCTCGATGTTGACCTGTGCATAACGGTTCGTCACAACATCGCATGACGGTTTGATCCGAAGACATGGAAAATCCGTATGTGCCGCTGCAATGCGCACTGCAGGTTTTCCCTCTTTTTTCATCTCATTCTCTGGAATTGTAAATGCAAACAATGTGGTATCGTGATGATCCACATAATAACGTCCTCCTGCTTTCAAATTCCATGATTCCTCATAAGCTATTCTTTCAAATCCGGCACTTTTCAAGCGTTTTTCACATGACTTTACCACATGTACCGGAGATACTCCCTCTTTTAATAAATCAAATAAAACTGTTTTCTCGTTCATTGTATTTCCTCTTTTCCTATAATACTGATTAAAACCACTCTTATTTTACTATAAAATCAGAGAGATTACATCCCTTATTTTGTTTCCGGAGGTTTTATGTTACAATAGGGATGTGGTGCTGGAAATTAAAATCCACCTTTAAACTCCCACACCATACCATCAGCTTATGAAAGAGGTATACCGCATGTTAGCGCTCAATATCCCGGAACTTAAAAATTTTATGAACCAGCTTTTGTGTTCTGATACATTTGACCATTTCCTGTTAAAGGAAGCTACGATCCAGAAAGACGCCATATGGAATTTTGACGGAACGATCACATCAGATTTTTATTCGGAAGACGAATTAGAAGAACAAGGCTTATCCGGTCTTACGTTTCTGCCTTATGGCAAAGTACGCCAGCACTGCTTCGACCTGATCAAAGGAAAACGGACACCTTCTTATTTTAAATTTGTGTTTCTTCTCTCGCCGGATAATCTCTCCCGCACACTTGCAAGCATACAGACACCCTTTACCCCACAGGATGTGACTGGTATTTTTTTAAATTTAAAATTTCAGAATGGAGATCTTATGCTCACAACCGGCGTATCCTACCGCATTTTTTCCACAGATAAATCATTAGAGCACGAATGGGACAGACTGGTAGAGATTTTTCTCAAAAACCATGATATTGTTATTGAGAAATTGGGTTAAAAAATATCCTCTTTTTTCCTTTACTTTTCAAAACTGTTATGATATGCTCTATCTAGCTGTAAATACAGCCAGTAATATTTTTTTGGAGGTACTTTTCAATGAACAAAGGTACAGTAAAATGGTTTAACAACCAAAAAGGATACGGATTCATCTCTGACGAGCAGGGCAATGATGTATTCGTACACTACTCAGGTCTGAACATGGATGGTTTCAAATCCCTGGAAGAAGGCGCTACTGTAGAATTCGAAGTAGTAGAAGGCGCTAAAGGACCTCAGGCAACCAACGTTACAGTAGTAAGATAATTACTACCAGCACAATCAGTAGTTTCACATGTACCTTTTTCTTTTTAAATAGAACCAGTTTTTATTTGTTAGATTAAGATATTGTAAACAATGGATTTAAAAAAGAGTGTCGGCTTTCCGGCACTCTTTTTTATGTTGCATTAGAGCGGGGCTTAAAAAGGTGTACATAAACTGGTCTGCTCATTTTTCACGTAACTGGCATTTTAAAATAAACCAGTGTGCGTTTAAGATATGCATAACAGATGACTGACAAATCAGTCATACGAAACATATGAGGAGAAAAGAAATATGAGCACAACATCTACAACTACTGCAAAAACAGAAAATTCTATCGGTCAGGTACAGTTTCTGACCATCACAGCACTTTTCATCGCACTGACCTATGTATTTACCGCATTCGTCAATGTCAGACTTCCGATCACTGCAAACGGCGGACTGATCCACCTCGGCAATGTTCCACTTTTCATCTGCGCGATTTTATTTGGCAAAAAAAGCGGTGCACTCGCCGGCGGAATCGGCATGGGACTTTTTGATCTGCTCTCCGGCTGGACTGCATGGGCACCTTTCACTTTTGTGATCGTAGCGATCATGGGTTATGTAGTAGGTGCTATCACAGAAAAACATCACGGTCTTGGCTTTGATGCACTTGCGATTGCTGCTGCCTGCGTGGTCAAAGTAGCCGGCTACTATATTGCAGAGGGAATTATCTATGGCAACTGGATTGCACCGGTTACTTCCATTCCGGGAAATCTGGTACAGATCGGTGTTGCAGCCGTTGTTGTTCTGATTGTCATTGAACCGCTTCGCAAAGCAGCAAACAAGATTATTTTTAAATAATTTATTTTTCAGAAAAGAGGATTCGTATGTATAAGATCATGACCCCCGGACCGGTTCAGGTTCCGGAAACTGTAAGACGTGCACGCAGTTTTGCCTGCACAAATCCTGATCTGGATGAAGAATTTTATGATTTTTATAAGGAAACCTGTGAACTGATCAGCAGCCTTCTCGGCACGAAAAATGAGACACTGATCTTAGATGGGGAAGGAATTTTAGGACTGGAAGCCGCCTGTGCCTCCCTGACAGAGCCGGGTGATAAAGTACTTGTCATTGACAACGGCATCTACGGAAAAGGGTTTGCGGACTTTGTCAGCATGTATGGCGGCATCCCGGAACTTTACCATGCCAATTACCTGAACACGTTAGACGTGGATGCACTCGCAGAGTATTTGAAAGATCACCATGATTACGCTTATGCCACCGTTGTCCATTGTGATACCCCAAGCGGCATGTTAAATGATATCAGTAAAATTTGTCCTCTGCTCAAACAGTATGGCATCTTAACAGTCGTTGACTCCGTTTCCGGTATGTTCGGCGAGAGAGTCTTTGTTGATGATTTTAAAATTGATCTTCTCTGCGGCGGTTCTCAGAAAGCGGTCTCCGCACCTCCTGGACTCACTTTCGTTGTCGTGAGTGATGACGCTAAAGAAAAGATGAGAAACCGCAAAACTCCGATTGCATCTTTCTACGCAAATCTGAAAGCTTTCGACGGTTACTACGAGAAAAAATGGTTTCCTTACACCATGCCGATCAGCGATATCTATGGTCTGCGCGCCGCATTCAACCTGATCGCCGGAGATGAAACTTTGTATGAACGCCATGCAAGGATCGGTTCTGCCACAAGAGCAGCCGTAAAAGAGGCAGGCTTAAAACTTCATCTGCAGAGTGGATATTCAAACACTGTAACGGTTTTTGATATCCCGGAATGTACCGATGCCAAATCCATTTTAGATGAGATGCGTACAAAGTACAACATCATGCTCGCCGGATCCTTTGATGAACTTTCCGGAAAAGTGATCCGTATCGGACACATGGGTGAAAATGCAAGATTAGAGCATATGGTTCCCACTTTAGAGGCACTCTCTGCTACCCTGACTGATCTTGGAGTAAAACTTCAGGGAAATCTTGCAGATCTGTTTTTGAAACATTACAGGGAGTTTAAAGGCTGATTTGTTTTAGACTCATCTGCCTTGTACTCAAAAAAATCAAAATCCGCATAATGTCTGTGAAACACACGATCCGCACAGAGATGCGTTTCGGATATCCGACAATGGCTTTCTTTTCCGGGGAGTACTCCGCCATAAAGATCGCACCCGGCTTTTCGTAGCCTTCCCGCGTCTCCCACTCTAAGGACACCACATATTTTCTTCCGTCCTCATCATGAAACATTGACGCGTCAAAACCTGCGGAATGTAAATATACCGGCTCACTCCACGGGCCTCTGATATCCTTTGCCGTGATCACAAAATTGTCCACATCAAAATATCTCGCATTCATGGAATAAATCGACTTTTTCATCATCGGTCAGCACATGGGTGTAGAGTTCCCAGTTTTTCAGATCCTTCGAGTGGTAGACCGGGATTCCCGGAAACCACTCAAACGTTGAGACTGCCAGATAATAATCGTCGCCCTTGCGGCAGATACATGGGTCCGGGTTAAATCCCGGTAATATTGGATTGTGTATCATCTTTCTTCTCCTCAAGCCGCTCCCTGATCTGCTGCATTCTGCCGTCTAACTGTGAGATCAGCTCCGCACAGAAACAGAGATCCTGTGAGATGACCTGCGCATTGTCAATGTCTTTTTTGTATTTTAACTTGTGCTCTAAACTCGCCCAGAAATCCATGGCGATCGTACGGAACTGCACTTCTACGCGCATCATCTTTTTCTCATTTGTCAAAAAAATTGGAACCTCAAGAATCAAATGAAGGCTGCGGTATCCGTTCGGCTTCGGATGGCTGATGTAATCTTTTTTCTTGATCAGCTTGATATCATCCTGTTTTTCCAGATAATCCGCTAACGTGTAAATGTCATCCGGGAAAGAACAGATAACACGTACACCTGCGATATCATTTAAATTCTTCTCAATGTTGTCAACAGAAAACGGAATCTCCTGACGCTTCATTTTTTTCATGATACTGTCTGGTTCTTTGATCCTGCATTTTATCGATTCAATCGGGTTTCTGCTGTTTTGGACAGACAACTCTGTATTTAATACATCAAGCTTTGTCTTTACCTCCAACATCGCACATTCGTACTGCATCATCAGACAGCGAAACTTCTGTAACTCCTCAATGTCCCCAAAAACATGATCCAGTTCCTTGACTGTTTCAATATCCATGTACTCCATTTAACTTTCTCCTTAGAATCGTTATTTTGTAACGGCTTCTCCTGACCGCTTACTTTCTAATCACTATTTTACCATACTTTTACCGAAAAGTTATTTAAACTTCTGTGAAGATTTCAGTTAACATGACATTTTTACATAAGCGGTGCAAACAACCGCAGCAGACATTGGGTTCCACGCAAAACCGCAGACCGTCCGCTCTTATATTTTTCTGTCACTTCCGTACTCTCTGCAAAAATGTGTTCAAAATCCTTACGCATTTTCTTCACTGCATCACAGTTGTATAAAAAAGCTCCATTTTCAAAGTGAAGGTACAGGCTGCGATAATCCATATTGATCGTACCACAGGTTGCCACTTCCCCATCACAGACACACTGCTTCGCATGGATAAATCCAGGCGTGTACTCATAGATCCGCACACCCTGACGGACAAGTCCCGCATAATACGAACGTGTTACTTTATAGATCAGTTTCTTATCCGGGATTCCCGGCGTCACGATCCGTACATCCACTCCTCTCTTTGCAGCAAGCCCGAGTGCACAGTTCATCTCATCTGTGATGATCAGATACGGTGTTGTAAAATAAATCTCTTTTTTTGCATGTGCAATAAGGTTCATATAAACACTCTCTCCGACATGTTCATCATCTAACGGACTGTCCGCATACGGCTGGATAAAACCATCCTGTTTCGCCTTATAATCGGTCTTTGGCAAATACTTCCGGTAATCCTGATCTGTTTTTTTCACGGCATTCCACATTTCTAAAAACATAACCGTAAGGCTCTTTATGGCATCTCCCTCTAAACGAATACCGGTATCTTTCCACCTCCCATATGGATGTGTGATATTAAAATATTCATTTGCCAGATTGTATCCTCCGGTAAATCCCACCTTTCCGTCAATTACCGTAATTTTTCTGTGATCGCGGTTATTCATAAATACGGATAATACCGGAATGATCGGATTAAACACACGGCATGCAATGCCGTTTTCTTCCATACGTTTACGGAAATCATGATTGATAAATCCGATACTTCCAACATCATCATAAAAAATACGCACCTCGACGCCATGTGCTGCCCGTTCTTTTAAGACATTGAAAATTTTTTCAAAAGATTCCGCCTGCTCGATTGCATGGTACTCCATAAAAATAAAATGTTCTGCTTTTTTTAATTCCACAAGCTGTGCCTCTAATCCCTGTGACGCATCTGCGTAAAATGACACATCCGTGTTATGGTATACTGGATAATGCCCGTATTTCCAGATATAATCTGACTGGTTTGCAATCGACAAATCTTTTTCCTGCAGTTCTTTTGTGACCACTTCCTCACTGTTTAAAAAAGGAAACAGTTCTTCATCGATCGATTCATAGCGTTTTTTCATACTCCTTGTCAGATTCGAACGTCCGAATAATAGAAACACACACAGACCAAAGATTGGAAAAGCCGCGATCAACAGCATCCAGGGCACTTTAAATGCCATATTTCCATGTGTTCCATAGATTGCAAAAACAACCCCGACGGCAACCAATGTAGAAAAAAGCGAGATTGCCGCTGAATAATGATTCAACCATAAAAAGAGACTGATGATCCACACTACCTGAAGCAAAACACTGATTCCGACAAAAATCAGTCTGCCTATGCTGTTTTTTACTGATGTTTTCTGTTCTGTTCTCATAATATTGAAAAAATACCGCACAATATCACTCATGCGGTATTTTTATTCTCCATTTCCGACTCAGTTTTCCAAATGAAAACAAAATCTTTTAATTGCGTCCATTCATTTTTTCTTTTACATTCGCATTCACTTTTCCAAGATATCCTACCAGTTCATCCGATACCGTGACAATACGCTCTGTCGCCTGATTACACTGATCAACGATCTGCTTGAATTCTTCCATATTCTCCGTTGTTACTTTTGCACTGTCAGCATTCTGCTCTGCAAACTCTGTCAGAGATGTAATTCCACTCTCGATCACAGCTTTATGATTATCTAATGCATTTACTTCTTCACTGATTCCATCTACTGCATCGCTTGTATTTTTAATTTCTTCATTCAGGGAACGGAAAATTTCTTCCGTGTCATGAATCTTTTCATTCTGTTTTACAAACGCTTCCGATACTTTCTGCGTAATCTCCACACTGACGTTTGAATTGTCGATCAATGTGTTGACAATCTGATTGATCTGCTCCGTTGACTCTCTTGACTGGTCTGCTAAAGTACGGATCTCCTCTGCAACAACTGCAAATCCTTTTCCATGCTCTCCGGCTCTTGCAGCCTCAATGCTTGCATTTAACGCAAGAAGGTTTGTTTGATTAGAAATTCCGGCTATAATCTCTGTCGCTGTGCGGATCTCCTGTGCTGACTGATTTGTCAGATCGGTCTGCTGTCTTACATTTTCAATTGCAACGCCGCTTTCCTTGCTGATATTTACCAGTTCCTCCATGATTGCTTCCGCCGCTTTATTACTGTCTTTCATATGCTCTGCACTCTGCGCCAGCATCGATACATTTTCAGCGATCTCATCAATCGTTCTGCTGATCGCGTCGATTTTCTCTTTCATATCAACGGTGTGATCTGCCTGAGATATTGTATTATCCGTAATAGTCGTCACTGCCTGTTCCGTCTGATCCAGGGAAGTTGTCATACTCTTAAAAATATGTTTGAAATCCTCCGAAACCTCTCCCAGTTCCTTTGTTGCCTTTTTAATTCCCAGTACAACCTGTGAAAACGAAGCGATCGACTCCTGAACTGTCCGAACAAGCTGTCCGATCTCACCATCTTTCTCCGCGAGTTTGTTTGCTTTTTCCGCAACGCCACCGGAAACTCCAGCTCCTGTGCCGTCACCCATAAGCTGTCTGAACGCATCCAAAAGTGTTTTGATCGAAGCAAAAACTAATCCAAAAACAAGTACTGTTGCAAGGCAGATCAGTATCATCGCAACCATCGTACCGATCACACCATTTTTCAGCAACTCAAGTACAACGATCTGCCATACCGCCATAATCAGGAAAAATACAATAAAAACACCCAGTAATTTTTTCCATGCCATTTTTTTTGTGTTATCCATTTTTATCCTCCGTCTGTTTTATTTTCTAAGATTGTCCCGCAATAACCGGGGAAGTCTGCATTGATTTCTGCATAACTTTATTCTCATACATTGCATGATCTGCTTCACGAAATATAGCCGCAAAAGAATCGATACAATCCGGCTCATGGAATGCGATACCTCTTGCAATCTGAATTTTCTGTTCATATTTGGTATTGTTTTTGTTGAAAACAACAATGCCGTTATCGAAGTTGCCCAGCAATTCCTTACATTCATTCTGTTCGGCCTGCTCGATAATGATCACAAATTCATCTCCTCCAATACGGTATACAATATGGTCCTGAAAACCTTTTTGTATCAGTCTGCTCGCATCCCGGATCAGCATATCTCCAAATTCATGTCCAAAATTATCATTGATCTTTTTAAGGTTATTGATATCCATGACCACCACTGCATATTTCATTTTCTCACTGGCTGCACGCTTATCTAATTCATCCACATACTCTTTATATGCCGCCTTATTTGCAACACCTGTCAGTGCATCCGTATACGCCTGTTCATTCACATAATCAATATAATGACGCAGATGATCTACCATCTGCTGTACACTGTCCGCAAGTACACCGACTTCATCTTTCGATTCACAGTCAATATTGACCTCAAGATCACCCCCTGCAACCTTCTGCGCAGCTTCTGTAAGTTCCTTGAGCGGGCGTGTCATCTTTCTGGTAACATGGATTGTGATCAAAACAGAAAAACACATTATGACTATCGTTGAAATCAAAAACAGACGGATAATACGGTTACTCGACGCATTGATTTCTTTTGCCGGTGCGGTAATAACAAAAAGCATACCGTTTTCTAACTGTCTGGCAGTCATTTTCTTTTTTATGCCATCGAACTGATAACTGACCAGACCATTCTCCGTTCCTTTTTTCACCAGTATATTTAATACTTTTCTGAGTTTTCCATGTATATTTTTTTCATCAAGTCCTTCCGGATAATCATGGTGATAATAAATTACATATTCTGTTCCCGCCAGGAAAGCATAACCGCTCTTATAAATCTGTACAGAATCCACTTTCTCTTTCAGCAGTGCCATATCAATATCCATGCCTAAAACACCGATAAAATCTTCGTCTCTGTATATCGGCACCACATAGGAAATAATCCAGTCATTTTTATTCATATTAACATATGGTTCCATCCAAAAAGCTTCTTTTTTTTCAAGAGCCTGATAATACCATCCGACATTTTGCACATCATCTTCGCTATATTTTGAAAAATCCACCAGGGAATCCTCGGTAACTTTACCATTTGCATCCTTGTACCAGAAAAAACCTGTCTGTGTACCGGCAAGTTCCGGATTTACTCTCATGTAAACCCCACGTGACCCTTCTGTATTTTTCACGGTGTGCAAAGAAACTTCCTGCACCTTTTTTACAAAAGCATCCTCATTCTCTGCGTCTATACCATCAGCTTCAAGATTGCTATATTGTTCTATTGTATAATCCCGAATCATATTCACGGACTGTTCAATACTTGTCAGCGTTGCATCGATCTCATGTGCCTTATCATCACAAAACAGATTCATAAACTGTGTAGATTCCTCATTTACAAGTTTATGTGTGTATAAAAAACCAACATATCCAAGTGCCAGCGCTGAAAGAAGTACACAGCCTACCGTCAAAGCCAGAAATTTAGACTGTAAAGACCTCATCGGCATTCCTCTCTCTCTTCTTTCTGATATAGTTCTATTATATGCATTTTGTCAGATATTGTCAAAAAATATCACTCTTTTTTTGTATGTATTTTTAATACTTTCGACAATATTTTCTTGATTTTTTTTCATAAAACAACTAAAATTTATTGTGGTATGTGGTCATACCACAATAAATCTGGGCAATATAAAGGAATTATATGATATGGAATTTCAAAAACTAAACGCACCATCACTCAAAGAATTATTTATATCCGAACTTGAAAATATGATCATTTCAGGCAAACTTCCGATTGGCACAAAACTCCCATCCGAACGCGAACTTGCCACATCCATGCAGGTTTCACGCGCAGTCGTCAACTCCGGTATTGCAGAACTTGAAAAGAAAGGATTTGTCGTGGTCAAACCGCGCATCGGTACATTTGTGGAAGATTACCGCCGGAATGGAACTATGGACACTTTAGTTTCCATTATGAAATATAACGGCGGTTCTTTAAGCAATGACGAAATCCGTTCCATACTCGAGGTCCGTATTCTCTTTATGAACCTTGCAGCACGCCTTACGATTGAAAAAGCAGCTGACACAGAAATCGAAGGACTTACTTTTTATCTGGAAAAATTAAAAAATGCTGCCACACCGGAAGATGCTGCCACATCTATCTTTGAATTCAGTCATGAGCTGAGTTTTATCAGTGGAAATATGCTGCTGCCGCTGTTTTTTATCTCGTTTCGCGACCTTGTGTGCAGTCTTTGGGTACGATATGCCAGAAAATACAGCATCGAAGAACTATACCAGAGTGCCTTATCCATTTATAATTTTGTGCGTACAAGAGATACCGATGGTGCTCTCAATTACATAGAGACTTCCACCACAGAATGTATCAGCGGAAACCGCACGATCTACTGATCTCATAGAAAAAAGCCGGACAATCCGGCTTTTTCTTTTTGATATCTGATTCTATTTTGCAAACTGACTGTTATACAACTTCGCATAAAATCCGTTTTTCTCTAACAGTTCCTCATGTTTTCCCTGTTCCACAATATTTCCATCCCGCATCACAAGAATGATATCTGCTTCCCGGATTGTAGAAAGACGGTGTGCAACGATAAAACTGGTACGCCCTTTCATCATGCGCGCAAATGCTTCCTGGATCTTGATCTCGGTTCTCGTATCAATTGAGGATGTCGCTTCATCTAAAATCAGCATTGGAGGCAGACAGAGCATAACTCTTGTGATACAAAGGAGCTGTTTCTGTCCCTGTGAAAGGCTTCCACCATCCTCCGAGATCACAGTGTCATATCCCTTCGGCAAACGTTTGATAAAACTGTGTGCATGGGATGCTTTTGCAGCCGCAATGATTTCTTCCTCCGTGGCATCCGGTTTTCCCATCGTGATATTTTCACGGATTGTTCCACTTCTCAACCAGGTTTCCTGCAATACCATACCATAATTGCTTCTGAGACTCTTTCTGGTCATCTCATTGATTGGCGTCCCGCTGACACGGATCGTTCCGCTGTTTACATCATAGAAACGCATTAAAAGGTTAATGAGTGTTGTCTTGCCACAACCTGTAGGTCCTACAATCGCCACACGCTGTCCCGGCTGTACGGAAAGATTAAAATCTTCGATCAGTTTCTGCTCCGGTGTATAAGAGAAATGTACATGGGACAGTTCCACACTTCCGTCCGCCTTTTCTAACACTTTCGCATCTGCTGCATCCGGCTCCTCGACCGGCTCCTCGATCAGTTCAAACACGCGCGCTGCACAGGCAAGTGCATTCTGCAGCTCGGTGATGACACCGGAAATCTCGTTAAACGGTTTTGTGTACTGGTTTGCATAACTTAAAAGACTCGATAACTGCCCAACTGTAATGCTTCCTTTGATGGCAAGAAACGCGCCGACAACACCAACCGTCGCATAGACAAGACTGTTGATAAAACGTGTTGCCGGATTCGTGATGCTCGAAAAGAAGATAGCACGCAGGGAATACTTCTGCAGTCTTCCGTTGATCTCATCAAACTGCTCTAATGCCTCATCCTCATGGGAAAATGCCTGTACAACTTTCTGGTTTCCAACCATTTCTTCGATGAAAGCGGTCTGTTCGCCTCTTGTCTCGGACTGCAGTTTGAACATGGAAAAAGTCCTTTTGGCAATAAAACTTGCAACAAACAGTGATAACGGTGTAATGACAACAACTGCGATTGTGATATTTACACTGATCGTCAGCATAAAGATCAGTGTACCAAGAATCGTTACAATTCCGGTAAAAAACTGTGTAAATCCCATCAAAAGACCGTCCGCAAACTGGTCGACATCCGCGATAACACGGCTCACCACTTCGCCGTAAGAATGGGAATCAATGTATTTCAGTGGTAAATGTTCGATCCTCTCAAATGCTTCTTTCCGGATGTCACGGATCACATTATAAGTGATCTTATTGTTACATGCATTCATAACCCACTGTGCGGCTGCTGTGAGTATGATCACAACCGCCATGCGCTCTAAAATCACGAGGATTCCTGCAAAATCAACCTGTCCTTTTGTGATAATCAGATCTACTGCACGTCCTGTTAAAATTGGAATATAAAGAGTAAGTGCCACGGTAACAGCTGCAAGCACGATCGATAATCCAAGATAAAACCAGTATCTTTGAATGTAATCCAGCACTTTTTTTATCGTTGTCTTCTGCTGGTCTGTCACTACTTTTTTCATGCCGTCTTACCTCCTTCCTGCTTTTTAAACTGTGAGTTGTAGATTTCCTGGTATACCTCACAGCTTTCTAACAGTTCTTCGCTGGTTCCAAGTCCGACAATCTTACCATCATCAAGCACAATGATACGGTCTGCATGCTGGATCGATGCTGCTCTCTGGGAAACAATAAAGACTGTCGTCTCGCCCTCCATCCCGCGGATGGCTTTTCGAAGTGCGGCATCCGTTGCAAAATCAAGTGCTGATGCACTGTCATCTAAAATGAGTATCTCCGGTTTTCTGACAACGGCACGCGCAATCGTCAATCGCTGGCGCTGCCCACCGGAAAGATTCCTTCCACCCTGCTCGATCTCAAAATCAAGACCGCCTTCTTTATTGTCGACAAACTCTTTTGCCTGTGCAACTGTGATCGCACGGATCAGATCTTCTTCTGTCGCATCCGGATTTCCCCATTTTAAGTTTTCACGGATCGTGCCATGGAACAATACTGCTTTCTGTAAAACTGTACCGATCTTTCCACGCAGTTCTTCAAGAGGATAATCTTTGACGTTTTTTCCATCCACTTTGACAAAACCGGATGTCACATCATAAAACCGCGGGATCAGATTGACCACAGAGGATTTTCCGGAACCGGTTCCACCGATAATACCGATCGTCTCGCCTTTTTTTACTTTAAAGTCAATATCTGTTAAGGATTCCTCCCCGGCACCTGCATAAATTAAGCCTGCATGGGAGAATTCCACGGCATACTCTGCTTCTTTTGATCCGTCAGAAGCATCCTTCTCTGCCTTGTCCGCATTCTGGTTTGATCCATCCGTAATAGATGACTGCATCTCAAAAATAGACTGGATGCGGTTTCCACACGCGATAGATTTGTTGATATTGATGATCAGGTTTGCAAGTTTCACTAACTCAACTAAGATCTGTGACATATAATTGATCAGCGCCACCACTTCACCCTGTGTGATGTATCCGTTATCAACACGGACTGCACCTGTCCAGACAAGCACTACGATTGCACCGTTGATGATCACATAGGTGAGCGGGTTCATCAGTGCAGAAATCTTTCCGACATAGATCTGTGCCCTTGTCAGCAGATCATTATTTTCATTAAAATGTACTGTTTCATCTTCTTCCTTATTAAAAGCACGGATCACCCTGCTTCCTGTTAAATTTTCCCTTGTGATCCCAAGCACCTTATCAAGTGCTGACTGCACTTTTTTATAAAGTGGAATACTGATCAGCATAATGCCAAAAACAACCACGGAAAGAAGTGGAATCGTAACAACAAATACCAGTGCCGCTTTGATATCAATGGTAAATGCCATGACCATCGCACCAAACACGATAAACGGAGAACGTAAAAACAGACGCAGTACAAGGTTCACACCATTCTGCACCTGATTGACATCACTCGTCATCCTTGTGATAAGTGTCGCCGTTCCAACCGTATCCATCTCTGTAAACGAAAGACTCTCAATGTGAGCAAACAATGCATGACGCAGTTTTGTCGCAAATCCGACTGCCGCTTTTGCTGCAAAAAACTGTGCTGTGATTGAGCAGGTCAGGCCGATCACGGCAAGCAGTACCAACACCATGCACATTTTCACAATATAGGACTTGTCCCCCGAAGCCACACCGGTATCGATGATTGCCGCCATAACAAGCGGTACGATCAGCTCAAAAGTTGCTTCAAGCAATTTAAATAGCGGTCCTAACACACTTTCCTTTTTATAATCTTTTAAATAAACCAGTAACTTTTTCATAGTATTCTCCATTCTTGTGCTTTTTTCGCACTTTTCCCGAATGTTTATTTTTTAATTTTTTTCATCTGTTGAAGTCCTAAAATCACTCCCCCGCCGATGATAAAGAATAAGATGGAAAAATCATGAATCGACATTGCAGGCTGCGGTGTATCTAACGTAGTCGGTCCCATGATCACTGCATAAATAGAACCGATCATTAATCCAACGATCAGAAAGATCGTCTGCGCCCGGAAATTCTCTAATGCCTTGCGGATCAGCTTTACAATGCTGAAAATACCAACTAACACCCCACATCCGAATACAAATACGGTTGGAAAACTCTTTAAATTCAAATGCAGGATATCTTTGATCGCTGTCACGATTGGCAGATAAAGTCCCATGATAAGAAGCAGTGTAGAACCTGATATACCCGGAAGTACCATCGCACAGATTGCAACTGCACCTGCTATAAATACATAAATGCCTGTTCCGATGGTCAGATGCTCTAAATCCACGCTGCTTCCACCGCCAACCGGATTAAAATAAGTGATGGCACACACAATGGCTGCTCCAACCAGCACGATGGGACAATATGCATATTTCCCTTTTAGTGTGTCCAATTCTTCGCGGACTACGATCGGAATCGCAAAAATAATAAATCCGATAAATAATGAACTGATCGCATAAATATGAGATTCAAAAACATTTGCAAGGATCAGTATTGCAAGGATCATTCCGGTTACCCAGCCGATACCAAGCTTGATCAAAAAGAAAAACGCTGTTTTCTTTTTTTCCATATTTCCCGTGATCAGATCATCGATCGAATCAATAAACTGGTCATAAAATCCAAGCAGAAAAGCCACGGTTCCACCGGACACTCCCGGGACGCTATCTGCAAGAGCCATACAAAAACCTCTGATAAACTGTATTAAATACATACGGTTACCTCTTTCTTCCTTTATTAGTATTTACAGGTGCCATCCGCACACCATACTGCCTATTATAATCTTTTGGCTTCCGTTTTGTCTAGTATCGTAAACATTAATGTTTGGTTTTTGTATCATTTATTTCAATTTCTCCGCGTAAACACCAAAGGCAGGCAAGGTTTGGCACCGCCATCACGAAATTAAAAAGATCCGAGATTCCCCACACCACATCAAGGGTGATCACAGCGCCAAGATAAACACACATCATATAAATGATCTGATAAATACGGATACCTTTCTCCCCAAACAGATACTTTACGGCGCACTCACCATAAACATTCCAGCCGATGATTGTTGCAAATGCAAATAAAACCAACGATACTGACAACATCTCATCGCCCCACACCGGCAGTTCCCGGAATACGGCAAAACACATCCGCTCCCCCGGCACCCCCACATAATTGCCCGGATGAGCGATCATGCTTGAAACCGAGGCGATCCCTGTGATTGCACACATAACGACCGTATCCCAGAATGGACCTGTCATAGAGACAAGTGCCTGATCCTGTGGGGCAGCATGCTGCGCAGTCGCCGCTGCCATGGGGATAGAACCAAGTCCAGCCTCATTTGTAAAAAGTCCCCTGGAAATCCCGGTTCTTAACCCTGCGATCACTGTGGTGCCAACCACCCCTCCTGCCGCCGCCTCCGGCACAAAAGCAGACGTTACGATCATTTTTACAGCCTCCGGGATCACCGTATAATTTTTTATCAGAATAAAAATACATCCACCTAAATAAAATGCACTCATAACCGGTACCAGCCAGGTACATACTTTTCCGATCTGACGGCTGCCTCCGATGATTACTTTCCCTGCAAGTACTCCTGCCACCATACCAACAATATGCGGCGATACCGGTATCTGTTCCGTGACTGCAGCACTGATGGAATGTGCCTGCACACTGCTGCCGATTCCAAGCGACGCTAATATTGTAAACACGGAAAATAAAACCGCAAGCCCCCTTTGCTGCATGCCCTTCTCCAATACATACATCGGACCGCCGATCCGCTTTCCGTCTTTTTGCATTTTACGGTACTTCATGGACAAAAAACATTCTCCATAACAGGTTGCAATTCCAAGCACTCCGGTAATCCAGCACCAGAATACTGCGCCTGCTCCACCAATTACGATTGCAGTGGAAATACCAATAATATTTCCCGTTCCGATTGTTGCCGCTAATGCTGTCGCAAGTGCCGAGTAGGATGTATTATTTTTTCCGGAAAAACTGAGTCTGATTCCCCGCGGGATCTTACGCTGGATAAAGCGCAGACGAAATGTAAAATACAGATGTGTCCCAAGAAGGAGCAGAATCTGCCCCGTGGCAGCAAGCTGGCTGATTTTTTGCATAAACTTCTCCATTTTTGCCCGTTTTTCAGGGCATCACAAGTTTGTGCGCAAGCACAAATCTTGCGTGCGAAAAATAAGCTATCGAACTTATTTTTCACACTAAAATCCCCGTATACGGATGCCCTTGTTCCAGTATACGGGGATTTTCTTTGATTCATTCTTTGATTTTTATGTTTTGTGAGTGCCCTCTATGCAGTTACTTTTTTCCGCTGTTCCACCACCTGTGCCAGCAAATCCAGCCCTTTATTGCAGACCACCGTATACACACTGCCAAAAACGTTTGCACCGATACGCAGAATCACCGCATTCTGCAGTCCAAACAATCCTGCCGCGATCGACAACGCCCCAAACGTATTGAATGCCGTCTGCCATGCATAACCGGCAGAATAACCAACTCCGATTCCTCCGATCATGCCGATATACGGATACATGGATTCCGGAAGGATCAGATATAATGCCACAAAAATAAGACTTCCCACGATATTAAAAAGACCTCTTTTCTCTGCCCTTCCCATGCAGTCACCTGTAAATGGCAGGCAGACTGACATGCAGGCGATCCCCGCCCACATAGCTCTTGGAAGTCCCAGAAGAGACATCACAAGCATTGCGGAGGAAACAATGAACGTCAGTTTTACATACCAGCGGTTTCTGGCAGAGGAAAGATCAAATTCCCGGAACAGATCCAAAAAAGTTCTCCGGTATGGTCTGTTTTTCTGGTTCTTATAGAAAATCGCCATACAGATCACCATTCCGGCAAGCAGTCCCTCCACGCGCAGCAGATACACATGTCCGCTCACATCATATCCCTGTAACAGCAGATATCCGAGCACAAACGTGGAATGGTTGTACATGATCACATTGTGACATCCTAAGATCATCAGAAGCATGATACAGACTATGTTTACCAAAAAAGCCGGGATGGGTGAGAGCATATTGCTAACCCGCGGTCCCGCGATCAGGATTCCAAAAATACCGGCGATCGAGAGCAGTCCATGCGTGGTTTTGATTCCAAAATCTGCCTGGCGCAGCACCAGCACTGCCAAAAGAACGGTCACACCAACCACACTGTTTTCCGATCCGGTCAGTTTACTGTATAAGGTCACAACCGCCACACAAAATACCATCACCAGATAAACCTTAAAGTTATAGATTAAGATATGGCGTCTTTTTTCTTTTTTGTCTGTTGTATTTTTGATGAGCTGTTTTGAACCTGTCGAACTGAGCTGAAGCTCCTGATAAAATGTCATAGTCCTCTCCATTTCTGTACTGTTTTTCGCAAAGTAGAGAGTACTATAGCGCAATTTGCATGAAACGTCAAGGTCTAATATTTCGACAGTGCGACAATAAATTTTGCCCCATGTCCCTCTTCACTCCCGACAGATATTTTCCCGCTCAAAGACCTCAAATGCCTCCTCTCCTGTCTCTGCCAGGAAAACATGATATTCCTGTTTTTCCAGATAGGATGCCACCGCTTCACGAATTATAGGCTCGTCATCAACCACAAAAATATTCATTGAATCTTCCACATTTCCCGTCCTTTTCCATTTTTTATCTGTATTATAGCGGCATCACATTTCTTTTTCAACGGAATCACGAATCTTAATCTGTCACAGTGATCGCACCCGTTCACATACCCCTTGGGCACATCGATAGTCCACTTTACCGGTATGCCGGCTTTCACTGCAATATCCGGGTATCTGCCAAAATCAAGTGTACTGTTTACGATCCAGACTCCATCTTCTGCCTGCGCTCCTTCCGTCTCGTATAATGCCTTTAAGACCAGAAAATCGCCCAGTGCTTTCGGCACATTGATTCCAAATGCAACGGTATCTGAATTTTCAAAAAACTCGGATTCCTTCTTTCCTTCGTCAAATGCTTTTACGATCGGCGCACAGCCCTCTGCCTGCACGGCGATCAGCCGCGGCAGTTTTCCCTGTATCCATCCGAGTTCCTGCATCTCTAAAAACGCCTTGTAGATTCCGATGATTCCGACTCCGCCTCCGGTCGGATATAAAATAGCCTCCGGCATTACGATCACGGCATGGATCCCTGCCCTTGCACTGTAAAGTGCCCAGGCTGCGCCCGCATTTCCGTTTGTAGGCATGGCGATCGTGTCAACTCCCAGTTCCTTTGCTTTTGATATTCCTACCGCTGCCCCTCTCGCCTTAAAGGTTCCTGTCGGGATCACCCCTTCATCTTTCAGGTACAGGTTGGAAATTCCGATCCTTTTTCCAGCTTCTTTCAGCGAAAGAACCGGTGTCCCTCCTTCTCCTAATGTCACAATATTCTCCGTATTTTCTACCGGCAGAACCTCTCTGTAGCGCCAGAGGCTTTTGCTTCTCTCCTTCAGGGACTCCCTTTTCCCCTGTGATAAAATCATTGATTCTTTTTACTGCCTCTTTAAGCTGTGCAAGACTGCTTGCATAAGAGATTCGGATATAGCCTTTGCCCCGGTTTCCAAACACACTGCCCGGAACGACTGCAACATGTGCCTCCCTAAGCAGTCTTCCAGAAAATCCTTCATCCGTGATCCCAAGCTGTCTGATATTGACCCATAAATAAAATGCTCCCTCCGGTTTTTTACAGGATATACCGGGATCTGCCTCTTCCCTCAATGCATAAGGAACCAGCACTGCATCAAATATTCGTGGGATATTGTCATAATTCATCCACACCGGGTCCGGAACTAAAACTTCATCCCCGGCTTCTAACAGAACACTTAACGTATCATATACCGCTTCCGCGAGTCCGGCTGTGATGATGATTTCATCTGGTGCATACAAAATATGATTCTGCTTTTCTAACTTTTCTGCAACCGCTTCCCTTAACTTTAAAATTCCGGCATTTTGTGTATAAAAAACGTTTCCCTGCTGTATCGCATGGATTGCAGCATCCTTGATATACTGCGGTGTATCAAAATCCGGTCTTCCAAGTTCCAGATGTATGACCTCCGTTCCTTTCCGCTCTAACGCAATCGCCTGATCGTTTACTTTCCGGATGCCGGAAGGGACCATCTGCCGGATTTCCTCTTTTATTTTATTTTTTAAATCCATATTTTCAGCCCCCTTTTACATCGTAATTCCAAGTCTTTTTCCAAGTGCTTCCAGCTCCTGATATGTTTTTTCACTGACAGGGATGCCGGATTTTTTATATTCTTTTTCCCTTTCAAATTCTTTTTCTCCTGCCGTATAGATACGCTGCTGTCCTTTTTCTTTTTTTGCATGATGAATCTCCGTAATCAGCGTTTCCATGCGGTTTTCGATCTCACGCTTATCGCCAAACATTCCATAATCCATGGCATAAAAACACTGACTGGTATCCCCCTGGTCTTTTTTATGCATCGAGAAAACCCCGCCACCGAAAACGCTTGTCATAATTTCGCATATCATGGCATATCCATAGCCTTTATATCCGGCTTGCAGCTCCCCGCTTCCGCCGACCGGCAGAATTCCCCCGCCTGTTTTTTCCCTGATATTCTTAAGAATAATATCCGGCCGCACCTCATTTTTTCCGGTCTCATCCACAGTCCAGCCGTCCATTAACTGTTTTCCCGTTTTCTGATATAATTCCACTTTTCCTCTTGTGATGACCGTTGTTGCTCCATCGTATAAAAATGGATATTTCCCTGCAGGCATTGCAAATGCGATCGGATTGCTCCCTAACAGTGCTTCCGCACAAAATGTCGGTACCATAATTGCCGGTGAATTTGTCATACTCACTCCCAACATGTGCTCTTTTGCGGCGAGCAGGGCATAGTATCCGGCAATTCCATAATGATTTGAGTTCCGAAGCTGTACCATGCCGATTCCATGCTTCTTCGCTTTTTCAATTGCAGTCTGCATTGCCTTCGCCGCCGCGATCTGTCCCATCGCTGAATGTGCATCCAGGACTGCTGAGAGTTCTGTCTCCCGCTAAATAATGTAATCCTCCGGTACTTTCTCACGTTCTAAAAATTCATTGTAAATGTGGCTCCTTAGTTTTCCGAAATCCTCATCTGTACGACTCTTTGGCATCGGCAGTTCAATATTATAAATTCTCTTAATCACCCCCGGCTTCGGAGACATGACGACCACACGGTTTCCCATAAAAATTGCCTCATCAATGTCGTGGGTGACGAGAATAATTGTCATCTGCTCCTGTTTCCATATCCGCAGTATCTCTTTCTGCAGATTGATCCTGGTAAACGCATCCAACGCGCCAAACGGTTCGTCTAACAGTAAAATGTGCGGCCGGTTGATTAGAGTCCTCGCAATTGCAGTTCTCTTTTGCATGCCTCCGGACAACTGGCCGGGAAGCGCTTTTTCAAATCCCTTTAAACCAACCATTTCCATATATTTCTCCTTTTCTTTTTGCATGTTTTTGAAAAACTTTTCTCAATCATAACCATCAAATTCTGATTTCTCAATTACGAAATCTGTAATCGTTTGCAAACACTTATGTGCTTTTTCTTTTTTTACGCAAAAAAGAACTCTTTCCAGTTCGTTTTAAAACCACCTTCAAAGAGTTCTCCTGTTTTTGTGAAAACGTGTACACTTTGTGTTTTCAGTGTTCATTCCATTTTTTATGTAATTTTTTATTCGTAATTTTCCAAATATTTTTATTTTCCTGCAAACGTTTACAAACCTTAAAGTAAAAAAACTCCTCCTGACGGTTTTAAACCATACAGAAAGAGTTCCCTGTGTTTTATAAAAATATCATTTCTTTTTCCTCATTGTGAAAAGGAAGTACCACTTCAAAAGCATTTTCAGAAATAAGCGCCTGCATATCACCTTTACTCTGATGATGCGGATACAAAAAACGCTCCGCATCCCCGGTATCTAACAGCTGCTCCGGCAGTTCACCCGGCTTGATCCTGCCGGTCACAAGCACTGCTGCGCCTGCCTTTACTTCCCCGCTCACAAAATCTGCATTATATTTTTTCTGCAAATGCGTATCTGCGATGAGCATGATATCATATTCCATCTTCTGATTCTTCTGCAGATCGACCGCATTCTTTCTGATCTGCACAAGTAATTTTTGCAGCGCATCATACGCTTCGCTTCGATACCAGATTTTTTCCTGTAAAATCTGTTCCATATCTTTGAGAAAAACGGTATCTGCCGCAATACGGCGATCCGGAAAACTTTCTTTTAAAAGAAGCAGGATCTCCATGCCTCTTCCGTAATGCGGCAGCGGCATAATGACTCTTTTCCCCGCAGAAAGATATCCGGCGATTCCATCCCGCATCTGCTCCCGCAATTCTTTGGCACGCGCAAAAGTATTTACATGCGCACAGTCCACAACACCGAACTGTGCCTTATATCCTCTGACCGGATCACAGGCATAAGCTAACGTATTCTCCTGATAATCGCCACTGAAAAAGACAGCGCCTTTTTCATCTTCGATATAAAACCACAGACCTCCCGGACAGTGTCCTGTCCTGCCATATGTCAATGTTATTTCAGAAGTTTTTCTTTTCCATGGTATCTCTTTTTCATCCACCGGCAAAACAATCTGTTTTTCATACGAAATATGTGAGAGATCGATCGTCATCTGTGAGGCAACGAGCACTCCGCCAAATCCTCTTTTCACAAATTCCATAAAGGCTCCACTGTGATCTTTATGGCAATGCGTCAGGAACAGATAATCTGTTTTCGAGAGTTCCTCAGACGTTACATCCGGATACGGCTGGCTGTCACTGTCCATAATTCCACAGTCTACCATACAATAACGTCCTTCTTTTCCATACTCCATCAAAAAACAGCTTCTTCCATGTTCTCCGTAGCCGCCTTTAGCCCAAAAACTCCGCATACGCATACAGCCTCTTCTCTGAAATTTCTGCAAACCCCTTCTGACCTTCTTTTAAAAACTCTGTGTGAAGCAGACAGAATGTTTCTCCGGTTTCTGTCTTTACCTTAACACGATAGCTGTCTCCTTCAAAAGATGACATCACTACCTGCACCGGTATCACATTGCCCTCATCCTGCATCTTAAAACTGCATTCCTCCGGGCGGAATCTGAGTTCAACCTGCTCTCCAGACACCGTTTTCTGAAAGAACTCCTTACTTCTCACAGTCCGGTCAGCTATCCTTACCGTGGCATATTCCCCTTCGACATGATCTAATTCTGCCAGACTCAAACTGTTGCCGGCACCTAAAAGTCCTGCGACCATAGCTGTTGCCGGATTTGTATAACAGTTCGACGGTGTGTCACTCTGATCGATCACACCATGATTCATCACAATAATCCGGTCAGCCATTGCAAACGCCTCCGACGGATCATGTGTCACATGAAAAACAGTTGTATTCAAATGCCGGAACAGTTGTGCCATCTCGGTCCGCATTTCTATTCTAAGCTGTACATCGAGGTTACACAAGGGTTCATCTAACAATATGATCGAGGGTTTTGTGATCAGGGCACGCGCGATCGCCACTCTCTGCTGCTGTCCTCCGGACAATTCTGACGGGTACTGTTCCATCAGTCCTTCCAGATGCAAAAGACCTACCACTTCCTCTAAACGTCTCTGCATTTCCTCTTTTTCTTCTTTTTTTACCCGAAGACCATATAAAATATTATCTTTTGCTTTCATATGTGGCCAGAGCGCAAAATCCTGAAACACCATGTTAATATTACGGGATTCGATCGCTACTGTTTTTTTCGCAGAAGAAACTTCTTTTCCATGAATCACGACCGTTCCCTCGTCCAAAGGTAAAATTCCAGCAATGATATTAAGGAGCGTTGATTTCCCGCAGCCCGAAGGTCCTAACACACTGATGATCTCACCGGCTTCCACAGACAGATCGATTCCTTTTAAAATTTCTTTTTTCCCAAAATTTTTTCTGATTCCTTTTAACTCCAGTATCTTTTCCATCTCTAATTCATGCCTTTCTTTTTATTTCTCAGATATCCTGCATTTAAAATTGCTTCCAGAGCCAGCATGATTGCGATAATAAAAATACCGCCAATGATCGTTGCCGCAGCAGCATAACCAAATTTCAGATCATTGTAGGAATCACTGATATATACCGGAAGTGTGCTGTAGTTCGGCGGGTATAAGATCGTGGTGATTGCAAGATTAAATACACTTCCTCCAAAAGCAGCCAGCACCGCGGACACGCTGCTGTTATGCAGCAGTGGGAGCAATACCGTTTTGATCTTTGTGAAAAAACCAGCCCCCTGCATCTGCGCTGCGACAAGCAGGCTCGATGGAATTTTTGCCATGCCGCCCACTAACACTCTGTTGATCATTGGAATTGCCGCAGCCACACTCGCAAGCACCAGAATCGATGGATGCCCATACAGATGGAGTCCGATCTTTGAAAGCCACTTCTGATTCCAGATAAAAATATAGCCGATACCAAGCACGACTCCCGGAACCGCCATCGCAACAAGCGTCAGCATATCGATCATCTTTTTCAACTTAAAATCAGAATAAGTCAAGACATATGCCACGCAAAATCCGATCACAATACCAAGTACTGCGGAAACCGCCGCTAGTCCAAGAGAATGTCTGATTCCGCTTAGCATGGCATCTGTGGAGGAAAAGACCTGTTTGTAATTTTCCGTTGTAAATACAAATTTCTGAATGCTTACCGAACTTGAAAATGACATGATCAGGTTCGATCCCATAGGAATACCGAGTGCTATTGCACAAAATACGGTTGAAATGACAGACAATGCTGCTCCAACCGCTTTCTTTGGTTTTCTTGCCATTACCTGTTCTGTTCCATTGTCCAGAAAATCATATTTTTTCTTTCCCATCGCCTTATACTGTATGATCATGGCGATCACGATCATCACCATCAGATACGAAGAAAGTACCCCTGCCATGTCAAATCGTACCGGTGAGGAACAGATCGCACTGTAAATGGTATATGGCAGTGTCGGGAACGAATAGACTGCTGTAATCGTGGATGACATTCCATAGTCTCCTACGGTATCCATAAAAATCAGCATCGCCGCGGAGCAGTATGCCGGAATGCATAACGGAAGCTGTACGCTTTTCCATGCCTCAAAGGCGGATGCACCATTCATTCTTGCCGCATACATAAGCCTTGCCGGATACCATTCCATGGAAGTTTTTATTGTTACATATGCCATTGGAAATTTACAGAGCACCATCACACAGACAAGTCCCCAATAACTGAATATAAAAGAACCTACACCCGGTATTCCAAGCCATGCACTGGCAATACCGTTTCCAGAGGAAAAATATACCCAGCCCTGTGCCAGGATAAAAGACGGAACAACCATTAAGATCCATGCTGTCAGATCTAACAGCTTTGCGCCCCTGAATTTATAATTGACACGAATATGCGCTAAGACAGCCGCCAGTATCAATCCGATTACCGTTGTCCCCACACTCAGAAAGAACGAATTTAAAAATGCTTTTTTCCAGAGCGGACGCACAAACACCTGTAATACCAGTGACAGATTTGAAAGACTAAAATTTTTTATTTGCAGATCCGGACAGACAACCTGAAATAATACTGCTGCCAGAGGCAGCAGTACCAGTAAGATCAGAATGCCAAATATTCCAACGCCTGCAGCATTTTCTCTATTTTTCATCCATATGACCTGCCATTATTTATTGTGCAGACATATCGGCAAACCATGCTTTGATATCTGCTTCATTTTCTGCACCGAACACTTCATCGGCCACTGCAAGTTTTGCATTCGGATCACGTTCTGCTTTTGCATTCACACCATTTACAGAAGGCTCAAAGTATCCTTCATCCCCAGTGTCTACGAGTGCCTGCTGTGTTTTTGCATCAAGCAGGAAATTCACAAACATTTTTGCAATTTCAGGCTGCTGTGTCTGGGCACTGATTGCTGCCACACGGGCAGAACCCGGTGCACCGTCTTTTGGCCAGATAATTGTGATTGGTTCACCACTTGCAACCATATCGTATGCATTCGTCTCCTGTAACATGGCGATTGAGATGTCACCACCTGCTAATGCCTGTACAACCTGCGGATTCTTAGGAAATACCTTTAATCCATTATCAAATAACGTCGTAAAATATTCCTCACCCGCTTCTAGTCCAAGAGAATCCATAAAATAAGCTGCCAGCGGATATGCAGGTGCTGCCACACCAGGATCAGCCATTCCAACCTGGTCCTTATATTTTTCATCCGTCAGATCTGCAAATGTTTTCGGCGCATCCGCCTCGCTCCATACATCATTGCGGTATACAAGCACACCTGCTGCATGGATATCGGTCGGATACATACATTTATTTTCCGGAACTAAAGTCTTTGAAAAATCTGTCAGGTTTGCTGCATTTTCCGGTTCAAAATCTGTCATTAACTCTCCGTCACCTGCAAGATTATAAACATCATACATAGAATCGATCCATACGACATCCCACTGTGGATTTCCTTTTTCTGCTGCAATACGGGACATTGTCTCTGCACCGTTTCCAGAAACCACTTCCACATCATATCCGGTTGCCTCTTTAAACATGTCGGCGATCACATCATCGAAATCATTTAAATAAACAACAAGCGGTTTTGTCTGCACAGGATTTTCTCCCTGTGTGCTTTCTGCATTTTCGGTTGTCTCCTCTGCTGCTTTTGATGTCTCTGCCTTTTTCTCTGTTACAGTCGCATTGTTGTTTTGTACATCCGCAGAAGCTGTATTCTGTTCTGTTGCACTGTTTCCACATGCGGCAAGTGCCATAGTCATTGCTGCCATAACTGCAAGTATACGGGTTTTTTTCATAATTTTTCCCTTTGAAGCCTTAACTTACCTTTTCTCTGGCTTCTTTTACCTTTCCTTTTGTTTGTTCAATGGCTATTCTAGCTTTTTCAGATTTTTACCGAAACCACTC
>ERZ1026854.471-NODE-471-length-28213-cov-19.076959_pt1 | contig 28213 bp, 24 predicted proteins | sample MGYA00380157_ERZ1026854 | MGnify/ENA primary metagenome ERZ1026854 (study PRJEB33269, sample SAMEA4719793) | human gut metagenome | biome: human-associated habitat; feature: organic feature; material: feces | place: Cameroon | collected 2013-10 ... | reverse complement strand
TTTGTTGCTCAGGATGTTATAAAAGTTAAAATTTATAGGGTTGCGGAATTAAGGTCTTTGTTATTAGAATCTAAAATGCTATCTTTGTAAAGAAGTAAATTTCATGATAAGATGGCTATAAAAATGGCTATAAAAGAGATTTCTACTAACTAAACTTGGATAGTTATAGAGTAAATATGGAACGTGAGTTAATATTTTCCTGGGCAGAAAATGCGGATGGCAAATTGGTGCATGTTGATAGTGTACCTAGGGGTAGGGCATGTAATTGTGTGTGTCCATGTTGTTACGAGCCTTTAGAGGCACGTCATGGTGGTATTAGAGTACATGGATTTGCACATGTTAGCGAGGTGCGTAAAGCTAATTTGAAAATGTGTTATATGGTGATTCTCTATAAGCTTGCAGAACAAATCATACAGACGCATAAACGTATTCGTGTTCCATCATACTATGGGATATTTAAAGAAAAGAATATTGAGTTTGAAACAGTAAAAATAGATAGCTGTTACGAACGTGAGGACAAACAGCCTGATGTAATTGCTACCACTAAGGATGGCAAACAGTATCTTATAGAATTCACTTTTAGGGAAAAGGTTCAGCATAAGGTTGCTATTGACTATAAAAACCTAAACTGTTTGAAGGTAGATCTTTCTAACCAAACATTCGAAACGATAGAAGAGTTTCTTATATCATTGAGTACAGACAGGGAATGGATTAACAACGAAGATTATTTTAAGTGCATTGAGGCAACATATGCACGAGATAATAAGTCTGTACGATTAGTCGAAGTGTCGGAGTGTAAAAAATGTGTGCTGTATAATAAATGCTGTGCAGCTGCAACCCCAAAGCATTCAAAACAACCTTTGGTAGTTGAAAATAATGGTATAAAATATAGCTTATGTAAGACTGCTATATATAATGCTACTATTGAAAAGCTTAAAGAAAGGAACAATAAAGCAGAGAATGGTAGAGAATGCTTAATAAAAGAGACTGTTGTTTCGTCCGTTCGCTCGTGTTTTTGTTGTGAAACGAACCTTTCTTGGAAGAATCGTGGCGATTACGCAAACTGTGGATCTTGGAAAATTATGCATGTACCACAAAACACTCCTCCAGAAACAGCAATAAACTGTAAAGGGTTTAAAAGGAAAAGTTAGAAATATATTATAAATCAATTTAACCTACAAGACAAATGGAAACAATAATTGATAAAATCAAGGGGACAATATATGGGCAAGCTATTGGCGATGCGCTGGGGCTTGGCACAGAGGGTATGGATGATGAGGCTATGGCAAGGAAATATCCTAATGGGTTGACTCACTATAGTGATATTTTTCAAGACCGACACAGAAGAAGATGGAAAAAGGGCGATTGGACGGATGATACCGACATGATGCTTTGTATTGCTAATGCTGTGGTTAAAGACAAGGGGGTGAACTTTACTTCAATAGCGAAGAATTTCAAAGATTGGGCTATGGGAATGCCTATGGGTATTGGTGAAACTACATATAAGGTGCTTGATATTGCTGAATATGTGGAGAAACCTTTTGAAGCATCAAAGCTGATTTGGGAGATGGGACATAGGAGGGTTGCTGCTAATGGCGGACTGATGAGGACTTCGGTGGTGGGGACTTTCCCTAAGGCTGTTGAGGAGTGTGCGGCTAATATTTGTAGGCTCACTCACTATGATCCTCGCTGTGTGGGCTCGTGTGTTATTGTTTCGCTTCTTATTCACAACTTGATATATAAGAATGTGGGGTTGTCGTATAATGAGATGGTTGATATTGCAATGAAATATGATGAAAGGATAGTTGACTATATTGACTTGTCTCTATCGCCGGATATTAAAGCTTTGGAATTGCAGGAAGAGTGTGCTGCAGGCTACACCTTGAAGTGCTTGTCGGCAGGATTGTGGGCTTATAGGCATGCTAAATCGTTTGAGGATGGTTTGCTTGCTGTGGTAAGGGCTGGTGGCGATGCTGATACTAATGCTGCGGTGGCGTGTGGTATTCTTGGTGCTAAATTTGGGTACGAGGCTATTCCTGCAGAGTATAAAGATGGATTGATTTATAGGCAGCAGCTTGATGATGTGATAGGGGGATTAATACAAATAAGCAGCATTAATCGACCAACCTAAGTCTGTTGGTTTATGCTACTGTCTATAGAAATAGTTTGTTAATCAAAAAAGTGTCTAGTGAAATCAGGAAAAGACAACTGTTTTTTTAAAAGAAAACACCCCTAAAAAAGTAATACGTGATACTTGCCCAAGTATTACGTATTACTTTGCAAAGTATCACGTGATACTTTGCAAAGTATCATAGGATACTTTTTCCCCTATATTACTTTCCCATATTGACATTCTTTCCTCTTTGACGTTAAAATCGACTTTTGGGGTTGAAATTTTAGTCGCGAACCTTACTTGCCAGTAGGCATAAAAATATGATTCCGCAGATTGCAGATAGAGCACTTGTAATTATGTATAGGGCTATAAAGCTATGGGAGTGATTGCCATAGCAATAAGCTCGGGTGCTCCAATAGCATATAATGGCGAACAATAGGGATAATATGGCTAATGTGCGAATTAATCCCTTGTAACGTTTCTTTTTGCCTTTCTGCTCTTTGTTTGTCTTTATATCCATATTCTTGTTGAAAAATAGTAAAACGCTGCGAATATAGCAAAAAAAATGTAAACTTCATATAATGATACTTTTTTTATTTATTAGTTTTTACTCAATAAACCGTTGGTATTTAGAACAAAATACTATATCTTTGCAGGCAGATAAGAACCAAAAATATAATAAAAAGGTTTCAAAAACATGGTACAAACATCAAGCCAAAGCACTGTAAATAAGATAGAAATGAGGCTTAGAGGAAAAGGACGTGGTTCGATAGTCTTCCAACAAGACTATGCAGACTGCGGAACACCATCAGCCGTAAAGTCAACATTCCATCGTATGTATACCGACGGAATGTTGGTGCGGTTGGCTCATGGCATCTATTATTACCCCAAAGAGGACAAGGAATATGGACTTGGCATTATCTATCCGTCTGTTGAAGACATTGCCCAGGCTATAGCCAAACGAGACAAGGCGAAGATTGTACCGATGGGAGCATATGCCTTGAATCGTCTCGGATTGTCCACGCAGATGCCCATGAATGTCGTGTTCCTGACCAACGGCGCACCACGTAGGATAAAGATCGGAAACGGGCGCGGCATCCTGTTCAAGCATTCTTCTTCGGGCAAGAACTTTGCCTATAAATCAGAGCTGATGATGCTTGTTGTAACAGCCATGCGAACCATTGGCGAAAACAAAATAACCGACGAGGAACGCAACGTGCTTGTCGAGCACGCAAAGAATGTAAACGACAACGATTTCAACCATGATATAAAACTTGCCCCTGCATGGGTGCGCAAAATACTAATTGCACGATGAAATTCATAGACATACCAGAAGATAGACAACGTGAAGCTATCAATACCGTGGCATTGCAGACCGGATTGCCGCCGTCAAGTATCGAAAAGGACTGGTGGGTAACTCAGGTGTTGAAAGCCCTTCATACTTTGCCATATGCAGAACATATTGCTTTCAAAGGAGGTACAAGTCTTAGCAAATGCTGGAACTTGATAGCCAGATTCTCCGAAGACGTAGATATTGCACTCAGCAGAGAATTCCTTGGCTTTAGCGGTGAATTGTCGAAGACTCAAATCAGCGACAGACTACGTCGAGCTGCCTGTTCTTTCGTAAGAGAGAAGATGCTGCATGATGTAAGGAAGGCTTTAGTGGATTTGGGTATACGGGCAGATGCCTTTTCTGTGGATGTTGTCATCACATCAGTTACGACAACTGACCCAGAAGTGATAACTATAACCTATCATAGTTTGTATGAAGTATCACCATATATAAAGAATACTGTAAAGATAGAAATCAGCGGCAGGTCGATGATGGAGCCGATTGAGAAAAAGGCTATAAATGCAGCTATTGACGCCCATTTCAGCAAAGCACCATTTGCAGAAAAGCCATTCGAGGTGAACGCTGTCATTCCCGAGCGTACTTTTCTTGAAAAGGTATTTCTGCTGCATGAAGAGTTCAGAAAGAACGAGGTCAGAGTGGAGCGTATGTCACGTCATATATATGATTTGGCAATGATGATGGATTCTGAAAACAAAATTGCTGACCGTGCAATCCACAACGAAGCCCTGTATAAGGCGGTACTTGAACATCGCAGAAAGTTCATCGGACTTAAAGAATTTAACTATGATGAGCTTTATCCTGCCACATTATGTATCGTGCCCAACGAGGATATTGCAAGACTATGGCACGATGACTACAAGTTCATGTGTGAGCACATGATTTTCGGGCAGGTACCTTCTTTTGAGGAACTGATAAGCAAGTTGTCAACGCTCAACGGCAGAATTAGACAGTTAAATTACCGAAAGGCATGAACATAAACGAAATTGACGAGGATCTTTTTAGATTTATAAACTGTTTCTGTAGACAGTATTGAAAAAGCCATACTGGAATTTTAGACACAGTGTGTGTGTTGGAATGGTACTTGGCAATTTTTCCACACCTGCCAAGGTGTCAAAGCGTAAAAAAGTAGTCATTCTAACAAAAAAATGATTTTTTTACGCAATAGATAGTTTATATTAGCCAAAAAGGATTATATTTGCGAAACGGAATGATGTTGTGTGACATCTGTAATGCATTAATGAGAATATACTTCGCTTAAACAATATATATATACTTCACATTAATATTATTTTATTCAGATTCACATAAACATTTATATTATGAAAAAATCAATCTTTTTAATCGTAGCAAGCTTGGCTCTTGCTCCCATCTCGTTTGGGAATAAAGCTATAGCGCAGACGTTCGAGAAGTTGTTCGAAGGGGATTCCTATGTTCCCTATCTTTATGCCGATATCAATGATGACGGCAAGCAGGAGTATGTCTTGTACGGCAAGTGGCGCACCCTTGCAGGTAAGGAACTCTATTCTTTTCCCGAAGGTTCCGCAATTTGGCCAAGCGCAATGTTGTATCTCACAGCCAATCCTGTACCAGGTTTTGTCATTACCGCCAACGACTATGAAGATGTCCACGGTGATGTCATCTTTATTAAGGATGGCAAGTATGTAATTTCAAATGTATATTCAAAGGCATACAATGGTGAAAGCTCTCTTTTTGGTGCCACTTGGGCAGATATCAATCTGGATGGACGCATGGACATGCTGTACTGGAAGAAGGAGAGATTTGGCAATACTACCATTTATTATCCCTATGTGAAGATGATGTGTGCCGACGGAACGTTTGTTGAGAAGCCTCTGGAGCTGGTGACCGACATGGACGAACTGCAGGGGGCAATGGATGCAACAGGCGGCAACGGCACTTTCTCGGTGAGCAACAACGCTTCCTTCTCGGGTTTTTGCTCGGGCAAGGGTGCCAGCTTACCTGTTGGAAATATAAACGTGGTTGACCTCAACCAGGATGGTTATCCTGACTTCATCGATGAAAAAGGCTTCTCATATCTGTCGCTGGGCGACGGTCGCTACTATCTGGCATCGATAGCTGCGAAGAAGCTGCGTTTTGGTGATGTCAATGGCGATGGACTGACTGATTTGCTGGTGTATGATGGCAACGAGCTGAAGCTGAAGTTGAATACCGGACAGGGATTCCAGGATATGTCGTTGCTCAGCAACAGAAGTCTGCGTGATGTGTATATGCTGGATTGTGACGGCGACGGACATTTGGATATCTTGGCTGCTGTCACTGCTGAGGATGCCAGCTTTTTGGCTTTCTTCCGCAATCAGGGCAACGGCAAGTTCAAGCGCATCGTGAGGAGCTTCGAGAAGTCTGTGTACTGGGAAGCCCCATATTTCATCAATAATAACGGACTGCCAAGCATGGTTTCATACGCTGATGGCGACCTCATGTGCTGGAACTGGGATGCATCGTTCAATGTAGAAAAGGTGACATTAACTTCCGGGGTAAAACTTCCGCAAGGGTACTCACTCCTGGATATGGATGGTGACGGCAAGATAGACGTACCTTGCGAAAGAGGATATCAAGAGTACGGCATATTCCATTGCAAGGTGGAGAAAGCCAATACTCCTCCTAACAAGATGCAGGCACCAAAGCTCCTGCTTGACAAATCTACAGGCATGCTGCGTGCAGAGTGGGAGCATGGAACAGATGCCGAAAACTCAGCTGGCGACCTCAGCTATGAGTTCGAAATCACTTCGCCAAACGGTGAATATCTGTTCCGCACCTTCACCAAGAGCCTCTTCACACTGGCTTCGGCAGGCAGTTGGGGTACGAGTAGCGTGCAGGCTCGTGTGCGTGCCATTGATGGCTGTGGCATGAAAGGCAAGTGGAGCGATGTGGCAAAGCAGGACGGTATCCTTGCCGTACCTTCTGTGGCTCTGAGCTGCCACCACAATGCCAGCACGGGCGATACCATCTTTGTGCGTGAACTGGGCGGCATGGAATGTGAGATGAAAGCTATGCCAGATGGTCGTTTGGTTACTGCTAAAGACGGACGAAAGGGTTTCGTGTTTGCTTTGCATGGAACCAAGAAGATAGAGTTTACCGCTAAGGATGGTATAACCATAAGCCGCCAGATAGAGGTGCAGCCAGTGCGTGTGGAATCGGCAGTAGGAAAATTCGGAATTATGAACACTCCGAATTTCTGTTTTGATTTTGCCCAGTTGGGCACGCTGCAGGCTTTAACATCTGATGGTTATTATAAATGGAATGACTATAAGTATGAGAAGCAGCCTGTGTTTGACTTCTCTGATGGTGTCTATTACACTTTTGTCTATGATGCCAATATGGATGGTCTGCCTGATCCTGCCCATGCCGATGGTTATCAGAATTATACATTGAAGGTTGCTGTCAATCAGGGCGATGGCGACTTCTTGAAGAGTAGCGTTTCGTGTGAATTGCCTGGCTCAGGATATATGTATGATGACCGTGTAGATATCAACAATGATGGTCTTATGGAGTGCAGCTTTAGGGACAATAATGGTCTCTATAGAATCGATATGAATGAATGTCTGGTCAAGACGGACTATATGGATTTGGGAGATCAATCAAAGATTATCGATCTTTACCTTAAAGCATGTGCCGATTTTGACCGCGACGGACGTTTGGATATTCCTAGTAGGGTGAAGGTCGGAAATGATTATTATGAAGGTATCCTATATAATGAGGGTAATGGCCGCTGGACATTTAAGCCTGTATCATCATGTCGTTCGGATATGTATACTTATGATGTAGATGGTGATGGATATGTTGATTTGGTGTTGAATAATAATGGTCTCAGCTATTATAGTAAGGTTTTACGCAATTTAGGCAACCGCGAGTTTGCTGAGCTGGAGGATCTTGATGGATATTTGCTGAAGATGGATATAGACCAGGATGGATTGGCTGACCTTCAACAGTTCAAAGATGGGTCAATCATTGTGAGCAATCATGGTTCGCCTGTTCTTGTCCCATTCACGAGGTACGATTTGTACGGCTCAGACTTTGTTGATATCAATAATGATGGCGTGCCTGATTGCTCGTTTAATGGAGCCCTCATGAGAATTGCCAACAACAATACAGCACCTACAGCCCCAACCACATTGATAGCCGCTCAGACGGCCGATGAAGTGATAATCAGTTGGGATGGCGCTACAGACAAGGAGAGCACCACAAGCCAGTTGCGCTACAACATCAGCATCAAGGAAAAGGGTGCTACAGGAGATGGCGCATACATCTGGTCGCCGCTCAATGCTACTAACGACAAGGCACGCATGAGCCTCGTTCCTCAGATTCCTACCTATTATCGTCAGGCTACCAAGTTGCCAATGCCTATCAGCCGTTTCCAGGCTGGCAAGACTTATGAGATATGTGTGCAGGCTATAGACCCATGGTATGCAAGCTCGCCATTCTCAAAGGTGATTGAGTTTACACCGCAAGCCGAGTGCCACATCACGCTTCCTGCCAAGGCTGGAGTTGATGAGTATGTAGCTTATCGCACGGTGAGCAACGTGCAGGGAGCGCTCAGTATCAGACAGGCAGAGGGTATGGATCTTTCAAAGAATGGCTATATAAAGTGGAACACACCAGGCGTGAAGACTGTGGTGACCACCAACACCAACTCAATGATAAAGAGCACCACGCAGATTCTGATTGTGGATAAGCCAAACCTTGATGTGCAGATTCCTGCACGAGCTTTGGCTGGTCAGACTTTGGTGCTGGATATGCCTGAGTGTATGCGCAATGAGGGAGCAAAGGTATCGGTGACATCTGATGAGGCGAAGGTTGCATACGATGCTAACACCAATAAGGCTGTTGTAACTCTACCTGAGCAGGATGGCAACTGTCAGCTTACTATCACCTATGCCGACGAGGTATGGCAGAAGGCTATTACTCGCAACTATAATATTAATGTGGTGGGTAAAAACTGGACTCCACAGATAGCACAGGTGAAGGTGGCTGATGGTCATAGCGTAATTCAATGGGATGAGCAGAATTTGCCAGCTCCAGAACTCTTTACTGGCATGGTGAACATTTATCGTGAGAGCGATATTGCCGACTCGTACGACCTTATTGCACAGGTGCCAATGAGCCAAGGTAAGTATGTGGACGAGCAGAGCCATTCGGAGGTATGTAGTTATCGTTATCAGATGACTCTTTCTACTACCTATGGAGTAGAAACATTACCAAGCAAGGTACATGCAACCATGCATGTGTTGGCAAATCACGGCTTGGGCAATGATATCAATATTAGATGGACTCCTTATGAGGGAACAACCGTTGCTCAGTATGTGGTGTATGCTGGTGCAAGTCCTGATAATATGCAAATCGTAGATCGCTTGTCGGGCTATGCTCGCAGCTATGTACACCATCGCAATAGCGATGCTACTACATATTATGCTGTAGGTTTTGTAGCTAAATCTGAACTAAGCGCAAAGGCTAAGGCTAAAACTATAGCCAACGACGAAATTGTTTCAAATATCATCAGTAGTGCTGACGCTTATAGTATTAATGCAGTGCAGTCTATAGAAATAGCTACACGCGAGGAAGAAGCTATGTTTACTCAGGAGCGCTTGACGCTACATTTGCTTGCTTATGTAACTCCTTCACAGGCTTCTATCGGCAAGGTGGAGTGGTCGTTGCTCGCTGGTGAGTCGTTGGTTAATCTGTCTGACGACGGTGTAATGCAGTTGATTCCTGGCACAACGGGTGGCGAAGTTATAGTACAGGCTAAGGCTATCGATGGTTCTGGCATTACTGCTACACGCACATTCGCTGTACCACAAGTGTCGGGTGTGGAAAGTGTGGAAACTAATGCCGATGGTGTTAAGATAAGTGCGATGCTGGGCGGTGTGATGCTGACAGGCATTACTAATCCAACAGATGTGCTTGTGACAACTGCTAATGGTACTGTTGTTTATCGTTCTATTCTTGCTGCCGACCACCATATAGCTCTTGGCAATGGACTTTACATTGTAAGAGCTGGCAATAGAGTTTGCAAGGTGATGGTGAGATGATGATATATTGAAACGCAAAGTATCCTATATTCTTCGATTGTTCAACTTGGGATGAACAAAAGAGGAATATAGGATACTTTTTTTTATTTGTAGATTTTATTAGAATGTAGCGAACTTGCAGTTGGTGAGTTTCACACCGTCGCCTGCATCGATGTCTTTATCCTTCTGGGTGTAGAAGAAGGTGGAGTTGTCGATGGTGATGTTTTTGAGGCAGGTGTAGCCAGGGAGACCGTGAGCGCTGATGGCGGTTTTTGCTCCTCGGCAAACGATGTCGGAGAAATGGATGTCGTTCCACTCTGGCACGTATTCTGCATTTTGTGGGATTATGGTTTTGCCATCGTCAGACTTCACGCTGTAGCTCTTGTCGGCATAGGTGCACTCGAAGATGATGGCTTCGTTTTTGATGTCGGTCATGATGATGTCGCTAACGTAGATGCCTTCGGTTTTACCACCTCTGCCAATGCCGCTCTTGAAGCGAAGTCCGGTGTCGGTGCCTGAGAAGAGGTTGTGGCGAACAACGATGTTCTTCATGCCGTTGGAGAATTCTGAGCCAATGACGAAACCGCCGTGGGCATGGTAGACGGTGTTGTCTTGGATGAGGATGTCTTCGCATGGTCCGTCTTCTGAGTCTCTTTTGCCTACTCCGCCTTTCATGCAGATGCCGTCGTCGCCTGCATCGATGGTGTTGTTTACGATGAGCACTTTCTTGCAGCAGCTGATGTCGAGGGCGTCGCCATTTTGTGCGTTCCAAGGACAGCGGATAGTGGTGCCGTCGACGATGACGTTGGTGCAACGGGTAGGGATGAGGTGGAAGCGAGGTGAGTTTTGGATTGTTACGCCACTAACGAGCACTCGGTCGCAGTCGGTGAGGCGGATGAGGTGGCTTCTGAGGCGCTCTTGTGCCTGTGGGGTGTCGGCAAGGTTTTCGAAGTGGGTGAGGTTGAATGGGAACCATAGTTGTCCGCCATCGGTCTCGGTGCCGCCCATAGACTTGTATTCTTTCCACTCTACGTCGCTAACCTTGGAGCGCTTTACAGGGCGCCACATGGCTCCGTTGCCGTCGATGGTGCCTTCGCCTGTGATGCTGATGTTGGTGCGCTTGCTTGCAGAGATGAGTGGTGAGGTTTTGTCGGCTTTCACTCCGTTAGAGACTTTGAAATGCTGTGAGCGGTCGGGAGTGGCCATGATAACGGCATTTTTCTCGATATGGAGGTCGATGTTGTCTTTGAGCGAGATGAGGCCTGTGAGCCATACGCCAGCAGGGACTATGAGGTGACCGCCACCTTTCTTGTCGAGGGCTTTGATGGCTTTGTCGAAGGCTTGGGTGTTGAGGGTGATTCCGTCGCCTACGGCTCCGAAGTCTTTTAGGTTTACACTATAGTCGGGGATTACGGCTACTTCAGGTTGCTGCATTTTTACGGGCAGGTTCTGATAGTAGGTGCCGTAGTCGGCAGCATAAGTCGCTATGCTAAGGAGCATAGTGAGGGCAAGGGTCATGATTTTCTTCATGTTTCTAAAATGTTTTGTAGATTTTGTTTTAGTAGGGTTGATTACTTTGTACAAAAGTAGTTTATAAATATAAGGATAGCAAATGATTTATGATTTTTTAGGGAGAAGTGGCATTTGTTAAGTGAAGAGTGAAGAATTTAAGTGAAGAGTGAAGAGGGAAGAGTGAAGAATCCAATGGAAGGGAGGAGAAAAAAAGTGAAGAATCTTTTAGCCAAATAGACTAACGGATTCTTCACTCTTCACTCTTCGTTTTTCACTTACTTCACGATTCCCTTTTCGAGATATTCGGCAAGGTTGGTGCGAACTTTCTCGGCGGCACCATCAGAGGCTATCTTTGCCATGTCGCTGTCTACCATGATGTTGACAAGCTCTTGGAATGAGGTTTTTGATGGGTTCCAACCCAACTTAGCCTTAGCCTTGGTAGGATCGCCCCAGAGGTTTACTACGTCGGTAGGACGATAGAAGTCTGGGCTAACCTCGATGAGCACATTGCCAGTGGCTTTGTCGATGCCCTTCTCGTTCATGCCCTCGCCCTGGAATTCAAGCTCGATGCCTACACGCTTGAAAGCATAGTAGCAGAATTCGCGCACGCTGTGCTGTTCGCCGGTAGCGATGACGAAGTCTTCTGGCTTGTCTTGCTGAAGGATGAGCCACATACACTCTACATAGTCTTTAGCATAACCCCAGTCGCGGAGTGACGAGAGATTGCCAAGATAGAGTTTGTCTTGCTTGCCCTGCTTGATGCGTGCGGCAGCAAGAGTGATTTTGCGGGTAACGAAGGTTTCGCCACGGCGCTCGCTCTCGTGGTTGAAGAGAATGCCCGAGCAGCAATACATGTCGTAAGCCTCGCGGTATTCTTTTACTATCCAGAAGCCATACTGCTTGGCAACAGCGTATGGACTGTAAGGGTGGAAAGGTGTGTTCTCGTTTTGTGGCACTTCCTCTACCTTGCCATAGAGCTCGGAGGTGGAAGCCTGATAGATGCGGCAAGAGTCTTTGAGACCAAGCTGGCGTACAGCCTCGAGGATGCGCAATACGCCTACTGCATCGACGTCGGCGGTGAACTCAGGAGAGTCGAAGCTGACCTGCACGTGGCTCTGAGCAGCGAGGTTGTAGATTTCTGTTGGACGAACCTTGCCGATAACGCCAAGGATGCTCATAGAGTCACCCAAGTCGGCATAGTGGAGGTGGAAATGTGGGGTTCCTTCAAGATGTGCGATACGCTCGCGATAGTCGACAGAAGAACGACGGATTGTGCCGTGGACTTCGTAGCCTTTTTCCAAAAGGAATTCTGCGAGGTAAGAACCATCCTGACCCGTGATACCTGTAATAAGAGCTACTTTATTTTCCATGTTTTTTCGGGTTTTCTTGGTTGTTACTTATGAATAGTTTGAATTATTATTTTACTTCTGCTTCGATTTTGTTTCTTATTCCCTTCATGTCGACGAGGAAGGCTTTGGCAGAGCCAAACTTCAGGAACATGTCGAGGCGCACAGGCACGTGGTTGTCGTCGTCGGTGACATAGAAGTCGACGATGCGCTTGTATTTACCATCTTCGAGTTCCATATACGATAGTTGCAGACATCTGTATTTGTGACGGTTGTCAGCCTTGATAGTGGTTTTGCCTTGGTAGCGGAGCTTAGCAGGACTGAGACCATTGCCATCGGCGATGGTGATGTTGACATCGTGACCTTTCTTCCAGCCTGAAGGGTTGAAGGAGCGAGCACGCAAGAAGATGCTCAGCATATCGTAGACGCAATCGTTGAGAGTGCGATTTTGCCATTTGTGTTCGCCCTTGTGGGTGAGGCGATGCTGCTTGAGTTGCACTTTGCCATTTGGATAGTTGTAGAATACCTCATCGACGGTGTATCTGTCACCCTCGCGAGCACCCTTGCGGAAGTAGAGAGGAGCAAGGTCGAGAGTGTTGTAGCAAAGGAGGGTGTCGCGCAATACAAACCAATTGTCAACCTTGTTGTTGCCACGAGTGATAAGGCTCGCACGATAAGCTTCCTTGCCGTTGCGTTTGCTCTGTACGGTGTACATAGAAGCTGTTCCAGCCTTTACCCACACGAATTTCCAGTTGTAGTAGAGGTTGTATGTGAGAAACTCGCCCGACTTGAAGGCTGTGTTTCTGAATGTGCACTGTGCCATAGCCTTTTGGCTAAACAGCATGGCAGCAATAACGAGAAATAGAATTCTAACGTGCTTCATACATTATTATATATTAATACATTATAATACTTTAGGAACATATTGAATGCCGAGGCTCTTGGCTCTGTCGAGGTTGCGAGACTTCACGGTCTTCTTCTTGTCGGCCTTTTGCTTTGTGATTTGCGAAGGCTTCTGAGAGGCGAGCGAGCGAGCGGTAGGTGTCCATGATTCAGAGAAATCCCAGTTGGCTTTGCATTGGATTGCCTCGTGGTAATAGTAAACCGGCTCTGGCTGGCGACCTTCGGCAAAGAGACCTGTGTCCCACATGCCATTGTTGTTTTCGTCGACATAGATGCGGAGATAGTAGGTGCCAGGTGCAACGTAATAGAACTGGACGTTGCCATCGGTGGTCTTTACCTCTTTCACAGGGTTGTCGGAGGTGTTGAGGAGTTGGCAAACCACATTCTTGCCCTCCATGCCATTGAGAGTGAACATGATGGTGGCGTATTGGTTGAGGTCTTTGACTTTCAGTCCCTGTTTGCTTGGGCCAGCGCAGGTGCCATAGATATCTTCGAAGACCAGGGAGTCGAGCTCTAAGCTATATTCGTAGCCCGGTTTCCATTCGGCTCGGAAGGTGTAGAGGAGAGGAGTGTTTTGGTCGAACTTAAACTTCTCTTCATACCACAGCGAATCCTTTGGCGGTTTGGAATAGAGGTGCATCTTGTCGAGATGGAAATGCTTGAGCGGAGTGTTGAAAGCGAACTCCACATTCTTGTCGGGGTCGAGATCGGTGCCCTTGACGGAGTATTTCAGCAGTTCTATTGGCGGAATACTGTCGTAAGGTTCTCCCTTTCGCTTCTTCTTGTCTTGCGCCTTCTGCCATTTTTCCAAATCTTTGAGCTTAGCCTTGAGTCGCTTCTCGTAAGGAATCTTGGCGAATAGCTGTATGGTGTCGACGCCCTCGACGAGATGGCCCAGGGTGTCGGTGACGAGGTGGCGAAGCTCAAGCTCCAGTGAGTCGCAATTGACCAAGGCTGTATCGTTGAGCCAATAAGTTATGGTATCGCGCTTAGCGGAAGCATCGATGGTGAAGGTGGAGTCGGTGATGTTGAAGTTAAGACCCTTGAGCTTTGGCAGCGAGTCGGAGCCATAGCTATAGAAGAGCGAGAAGCGGTTGGCATCGGGGCGCTCGCTCTTGAGGAATATGCGGTCGGTGTTGATTTCGTTGAAAGCCAAAAGGCATACATCGTCGGGCAAGAAGTGAGTATAGTCGACGCGTTTTACTACGTCGATATGCAGAGTGTCGCGCCAAAGAGTGTCTTGGCGAACATCGGCTTTGAACGAAGGGATGATGGTGTCGGTAGAGAAAGCGAGCATCTCAGCCTTTTGGTTGAAGAGATAGTTGCCATCCATATCCTGCAGAGCATAGATGCGATAGCTGCCAGGAGCAACACCCTTGATGACGAAATGACCTTGGCTGTCTGTGCGCGAAACACGAAGCATAGGTTTGGTGGAGAAAGCGCTGTCGGCAAGGTCGGCATAAAGACCCACGAGGATGCCCTTGACAGGTTCGAGATTGTCTGCAGCAAGCACGGAGCCTGCCACTTCCAAGGTGTCGATGACATTGCCGGTAGAGAAGCAATAAGTGTAGTTGCCCATTGGGTTGCCCTCGTTGTTGTCGGAAATGGCATCAGAGAAGTCGATGGTGTAGGTGGTGTTTGCCTTCAGCGAGTCGAGGAGCGAGATGGCGATGCGTTTGCCCTGCGCCTTGATTTCAGGAGCCTCTATCTGAGGTGGCGACACCACGACCTTTTCGGTAGGGTTGTCGACCTTGATAAATTCGTCGAAATTGATGTACACCTTTTTTGCGTTGACATTAGTAGCCTTCTCGCTTGGCGAAGCACCGACAACCCTTGGAGGAGTTTCATCATACCATCCTCCGTCAGGGTTGCCCATTCTTGCACACGAGGCTACAACAAAGGCAACGACAATGATTGCGAATATCTTAAGTAATGTTCCTTTTGGACTTATTTTCATGAGTTCATCATTTCGAGAATTTCATCTATGTTGCGACGAGAATTGCTGAGGCGTGGCACCTTGTGCTGTCCGCCGAGCTTTCCCTTCGACTTTAGCCACTCGTTGAAGATTCCAGTTGGAGCCTTTACGACCTCAAGATGCTGGAGAGTGATGTCGTGGAAACGCTTAGCCTCGTAGTCGCTATTTAGCTCCTGAAGCTTACGGTCGAGGAGTGTGGCAAACTCGTCGAGATTGGTTGGCTCGTGAGAGAATTCGATGAGCCATTGGTGGCGACACTTGGCATTGTCGTCCATATAAACAGGTGCGGCAGTATATTCCAACACCTCGGCACCAGTCTGCTGGCATGCGTAAGCCAAGCCCTTTTCGGCATTGTCTTGCACGAGCTCTTCGCCAAAGGCATTGATGAAATATTTGGTACGACCGGTGATTACAAACTTGTAAGGGTTGCGACTGGTGAAGCTAACGGTGTCGCCAATAATGTAGCGCCACAGACCACACGATGTAGAAATAACCATGGCGTAATTTTTGCCGAGTTCGATGCCTGAGAGAGGGACGATGGTTGGATTGTCGGTGCCAAACTCGTCCATAGGAATAAACTCGTAGAAAACATCGTAGTCGACCATTAGCAACATCGACTTGTCGTTAGGATCGTCCTGAATGCCGAAGAAGCCTTCGCTGGCATTGTAGGTCTCCATATAGTGCATGTCGCTCTTGGTGATGAGCTTTTCGTATTGGCTACGATAAGGAGTGAAGGCGATGCCACCATGGAAGAAGACCTCAAGGTTTGGCCACACCTCTTGGAGATGCTTTTTGCCTGTAATCTCCATTATGCGAACCAATACGCTGAGCATCCATGAAGGAACGCCAGAAATGTTGGTGACATTCTTGTTGAGAGTTTCGTGGGCTATGCGGTCGCGCTTAACCTCGAAGTCGCTCAATAGAGCTGTCTTCTTGCAAGGAACTCTGACAAGGTTGGCAAGCGGATTGATATTCTCGATGAGAATAGCACTAAGGTCGCCAACCAACGAGCCTGGCAAATTGTAGTTAGGCGAATGGCTGCCACCAAGGATTAAAGATCTGCCATCGAAGAGACGGCTGTTGGGATTGTTTCTGAGGTACAGAGCCACAACATCCTTTCCGCCCTGGTAGTGAACGCGCTGCAAACCATCGTGAGAAACAGGAATAAACTTGCTCTTGTCGTTGGTTGTGCCCGACGACTTAGCGTACCATTTCACCGAGCCTGGCCAAAGTATGTCGCTTTCGCCATGGCGCATTCTGTCGATGTCGCCCTTGAGCTCTTCGTAGGTGTTGAGAGGCACATTCTTGGCGAAGTCGTCATAGCTATGTATGGTTTTGAAAAGATGGTTGCGTCCGTATTCCGTTGATGCAGCGGTGTTTACGAGATATTTCAATACCTCGTCTTGCATTTCTTCGGCTCCGTTTTGATAATGTTGGAGCTCCTTTTGCCTTGGCACAAACAGTTTGCCGGCTATGCTTGTTATACTCATTGTCTATTGTTGCTTATTTTGGCAATGTGTCTAATAACACATATTAAGGTGCAAAATTAAACCAAAAAACTGATAATGAAGAATTATTTAGCATAATTAACGGAAAGGGAGGAGTGAAGAGGGGGAGCGAGGGTAAGTGAGGGTAAGTGCGACAACCGAGTTGTCGCAAACTCGACCCGTAGAGCAATGTTCCCTCTTCGTTCTCTCCTCTTCGTTCTTCGTTCTTCACCCTTCACTAAAAAAGCCTCCAGCAATCCGAGGATGGAGCTGGAGACTTAATAAATAATCTGTATAAAAATATCTTTGCAGAAATATTAGTATATTACTTTACATAAACGATAGCCAAGCGGTTTGAGGTTGTGCCCTGTACGCCCTCACCAGTAGCCTCGTCAACAATGACGCCACGGCTCTTGAGATAGTCGGCAACAGAGTTGGCACGGCTCTGAGAAATCTTGTCGTTGATTTCCTTAGAACCCTCAGGAGAAGCTGTACCAACAACCTGTACGTGCTTGCCCTTAGCAATAGCGTTGAGAGCAACCTTAGCCTCCTTGGTGAGAGTGGTCTTGCCCTGAGCGAAGGTTACGAATACGAGGTTCTCAACCTTTACTTCGCGAGTGATGTTGTTGTCCTTAACAACCTCCTTAACTACTTCCTTAACAACCTCCTTAGGTTTCTTAGCCAACTCGCTGCGCAAATCGTTGATCTGAGCATTCAAAGCATCAATCTCAGACTGGTCGCGGAGCTTAGCGATAGTGAAGTTGTGGGTGCCATTAGAGTTGCCAAACTTATAGTTGAGACCGATGGTTCCCTTGAGGGTAGAATAATTGCTGCTGTATTCAACCTCTGTGCGACCCTTTTCGTGGATGTTCCAATTGATAGAAGGCTCTACATAGAGCTGCCATTCTTTCTGGCTACCGAAGTTGTATGCGAGGTCAATACCAAACTTAGAAGTTACTACATTTGCTTTCCAAGCATCAGAAGGATGGCCAAAGTTATGACCCCATCCCAAACCGAATACAGGGATAACTTCGAAGCAACGAGGTTCGCCCTTATAGCCACCAATCCAGTTGAGCACGTTGAGAGTTCCTAACAAAGATACGTTTGTTGAGTTAACGAAAGTCTTTGCTTCGTTGCTATGATGAAAATTCTTGAAGTAGAAATTGCCTTCTAAAGCCAAACCTACTACTGGAGTGAACCAACGACCTACGCGGAAACCAACGCTTGGAGTGATGTCCTTAAAGCGAGAGTGGTCGCCTGCGCCTAATGATGAAAGACGAGTAACGGTAGACAAGCCACCATTGACACCAACGTAGATGTTGTCAGTAGTTTTACTTTCTGTAACTGTTTGAGCATTTGCCGATACTGCCATTACTGCAGCAGCAAACATTAAAATAAACTTTTTCATTTCTTTCTTGTAATAAAAACGTGTTTATAAAAAAACTTGTGTATTATGTTTTACGGGTGCAAAGATAGGTAAAAGAATTTTAACCACAAAGAGAATGGAGAAAAACTATTTACTTTGTGCGAAAAACAGTATAAAAAAAGGTAGACCTTAGTGGTCTACCATTTGCTTACGAGCATGAAAGGTGTTGTCTTTCCTGCTAATAGGTTTGTATTGAAATTGTTGTCGAGATAAACTCCGCCAAGTACGAGCTGCATCTGCATAGTTTTTTGAGTAGCCGAATGCAGACCAAAGGAATAGCCATTTGAACTGAAGTAGGCTGAAACCTTGTGGGCACTTCCACCATAGATGACATTGTAAACCACAGGCATAGGGAAAAGCATGTAGCCAATTACGGGAGTGATTTGGTAGAATCCGATCTTAGCCTTAAGGGTTGCTCCAGAAGCCTGAGAGAGTGCTGTCTTGACGTCGCCTTCAGGTAAATCTTTGGCAATGAGCTCAGCAGGGAAGCTGTAGACTGCGAGAGTGGTGTCGGCAGCATTTACTTGCCAATCAATATCCAAGGTGTCGGTCTTGTCGGTAGCGATGGTTGGATTCTGTGAAAGATAAATCAAATCGCCAGAGTAACTGCCACGAATAGAATTCAGACATTGGCGAACCTCTTCGTTTGTTAATCCTGTTTTTTCGCCATCATCATTTAAGCATGATGCGAATAAGAATGCTGAGAAGCAGCATAGTAAAAATGCAAGGAACTTTGTATTCTTCATTGTAGTTAATATTGTGTTTTTTATTTTGTCGCCTATATTATATATAAATAGGTGTAATTATGAATCTTAAATTATCCTTGTTAGTACACTCTCTATATGGTCGGCTACGGTCTCTGGCTCGATGGAGTTTAGACAAGCGTAGTCACCACGAAGGCATGGCTTGTTGCCATAGATGCTGCAAGGGCGGCAAGGCAAATCAACCTGTACGGTGTCAGCCTCTTTTTGTCCCCAACCCATGAAACCTGCGTAAGGATGGGTGGCACCCCAGACGCTAACCACTGGACAACCCACGAGCGACGCCATGTGCATGTTGGAGCTGTCCATAGACACCATCACGTCGAGATGGCTCATCAAGGTAAGCTCGTTGCGCAATCCGCCAAGATTGGCAGAAGCATTGATGCTATTTGGATATTTCTCGACCAAAGCGTTGATGGTGTCCATCTCTGAGCGACCGCCACCGAAGAAGAAGATTCTGCATGACGGATGACGGCGACTGATGATGTCGACCACCTGCTCCATCTTTTCGATAGGATAAATCTTTCCTTGGTGTGCAGCAAACGGCGCTATTCCTATCCATTGCTGGAAAGCCTTTTTTTCGCCTATTGCCTCAGAGAGCAAGCGAAGGTTGCCGCCCTCTTTAGGGAATATAGACGTGAAGTCCATCTTGATAGGGTAGCCCAATTTTGCAAACACGTCGGCATAGTTTTGGAACGACGTGGGCTGCTGACGGAACACCTTGTTGTTTTCTGCTATCAGCTGACGTTTGCCGTCACGATGCTTGTCGATGTGTGCCACTTTGTATCGGTCGATGTTGAATCTCATTCTGAGATAGTCAGACCTGATGACATTGTGAAGGTCGGCCACAGCAGTGAAATTCTTTGCTGTGAGCCTACGGTATAGGGAATTCAATCCCTTGATTCCCTTGTATTCGCCCTTGATGTCGGCTCCCATGAAACTAACGTTTGGAGCTAAGTCTTGGAAGAAGGGCTGTGCAGAGGGACGGCTAAGCATGGTGATGCGGATGTGAGGATACTGTTGAGCCAATGAATAAACCACAGGCACAGTCATCGCCACATCACCTATTGCTGAGAACCTTATTATGAGAATGTGTTCTGTTTTCACTTCTTGTTGTTGTAGAGAACAGGATTAGTAGAAGGGTCGTTGTACATCTTCATCTGTCGGTACACCTTCATATATTTTCTGCCGGCAGCAATGTCTTCGAGCAGTTGGTCGATAGCTGTGCCAAGGTCTACCTGCTGTTCGAGCAGCACGTTGAGCTTAGTCTGACATTTCTGTCTGTGCTCGTCGCTGGCGTCGGTACGCTCAGCCTGCTCCTTCATGTGGTAAATCTTGAGAGCAAGAATCGACAAACGGTCGATAGCCCAAGCTGGGCTCTCGGTATTGATGCGTGCATCAGGCAACACTTTAACGTCGGAATACTTCTGGCGGAAGTAAGAGTCGATTTGTTCTACCAAGTCAGTACGATCCTGGTTGCTGCGGTCGATACGTCTCTTTAGCGCAAGCGCTTCGATAGGGTCGATGTGTGGGTCGCGGATGATGTCCTCGAAATGCCACTGCACGGTGTCTATCCAACACTTGAGATACAATCTGTTCTCAATAGAATCTCTTTCATAAGGGTTGTTGATAGGGGTATCGATATTATCAGTAACGTGATAATCTCTGATGGCCTGGTTGAAGACCTGATTGCATAGTTCTACAAATGACATGATTATTTAGTGTAAAATTAGATTTATATTTAAAGGTTTCTACAGTTTTTTAGCTTCACGGCAAATATTTTTTTAAGTATTGCCGTATAGCGCTCTATCTTTTGCAAAGATAAGGAGAAAATATGAAATGACCAACTAAAAGTATACAAAAATCATCTAAAACATGCACAAAGGTATGGTGTGTGTGCAAACAAGTGGTCTTTTTTATAGAAATTATTTGCAAATATCAAATAAAATTCGTTCCTTTGCAACCGTTTTTTAATTAGAATTTTCATTTAACCACTTAAAAATTACAATTATGTCAGAAATTGAAAGCAAAGTAAATGCAATTATCGTTGATAAACTTGGTGTAGAGGCTTCAGAGGTTAAGCCAGAAGCAAGCTTCACAAACGACCTTGGTGCAGACTCTTTGGATACAGTAGAGCTCATCATGGAATTTGAGAAGGAATTCGGTATCTCTATTCCAGACGATAAGGCTGAGACAATCCAGACTGTAGGCGACGCTATCTCTTACATCGAGGCTAACGCTAAGTAATATTACGTCTTGATGGAATTAAAGAGAGTAGTAGTAACAGGTCTCGGTGCCGTAACTCCGTTAGGAAATTCTCCTGAGGAGACTTGGGAAAGCCTCCTTGCTGGTAAGAGCGGCGCTGCGCCTATTACCCATTTTGACGCTTCATTGTTCAAGACACAGTTTGCATGCGAGGTTAAGAACCTTAACATCAATGACTACATTGATCGCAAGGAAGCACGCAAGCTCGACCGTTACACTCAGTTGGCAATGATTTCTGCTATGCAGGGTGTAAAGGATTCAGGACTCGATTTAGAGAAAGAAGACTTGAACCGTATTGGAGTTATCTACGGTGTGGGAATTGGTGGTATTAAGACTTTCGAGGATGAGGTTTCGTATTATGGTGCTCACCCTGAGAATGGTCCTAAGTTCAACCCATTCTTCATCCCTAAGATGATTGCAGACATCGCATCTGGTCAGATCAGCATCCATTTCGGCTTCCATGGTCCTAACTACACAACAACAAGTGCATGTGCTTCTTCAAGCAACGCTTTGGCTGATGCATTCAACCATATCCGTTTGGGTAAGGCTAATGTAATCGTATCGGGTGGTGCTGAGGCAGCTATCTGTGCATGTGGTGTTGGTGGTTTCAATGCCATGAAGGCTCTTTCTACCCGCAATGATGATCCTGAGCACGCAAGCCGTCCATTCAGCGCAAGCCGCGATGGATTTATTATGGCTGAGGGTGCTGGATGTATCATCCTTGAGGAACTTGAGCATGCAAAGGCTCGTGGTGCTAAGATCTATGCTGAGATGGTTGGCGAAGGCGAAAGCGCTGACGCTTATCACATCACAGCTTCTCACCCAGAGGGACTTGGTGCAAAGCTCGTTATGCAGAATGCACTCGACGACGCAGGCTTGAAGCCAGAAGATATCGACTACATCAATGTACACGGTACATCTACACACGTAGGCGACATCTCTGAGGCTAAGGCTATTAAGGACGTGTTCGGTGACGCTGCTTACAAGCTCAACATCAGCTCTACAAAGAGTATGACAGGTCACCTTCTTGGTGCTGCTGGTGCTGTAGAGGCTATGGTCTGCATCCTTTCTGTAAAGAACGATATTGTACCTCCAACTATCAACCATGAGGAGGACGACCAGGATCCTGAGATTGACTATAATTTGAACTTTACGTTCAACAAGGCTCAGAAGCGTGAGGTGCGTGCTGCATTGAGCAACACCTTCGGTTTTGGTGGTCATAACGCATGCGTTGTTTTCAAGAAGTATGCTGAATAATATCATTGATAGAATAAGGCTCCCTTTCCGTAAGGAGAAGGAGCTTTATTCTTCTTTATACGACATCATCGGTTTCTATCCACACGACATCAGTTACTATAAGCTTGCTTTGATGCACAAAAGCGTTATGCGACGCAATGCAAAGGGTAAGCCTGTAAACAATGAGCGACTGGAGTTTCTCGGCGATGCCATTCTCGACGCTATTGTCGGTGATATCGTTTATCAACATTTTCCGGGCAAACGTGAAGGATTTCTTACCAACACACGAAGCAAACTCGTACAGAGAGACACTTTGAACAAGCTTGCCCAGGAAATGGGAATCAACCAGCTTATATTAAGCTCGGGCCATACGTCGTCACACAACAGTTATATGGGCGGCAACGCATTTGAGGCATTGGTGGGTGCAATATACCTCGACCAGGGCTACAATGCTTGCATGCGCTTTATGAACAAGCGCATTTTGGCTCAAATGATAAACATCGACAAGGTTGCCTACAAAGAGGTAAACTTCAAGAGCAAGCTCATAGAATGGAGCCAGAAAAACAAGGTTCGTCTCAGCTACGAGCAGGTGTTGCAGGAAAAGGACAAGAATGGCAACCCAATCTTTGAGTTCAAGGTTGTGCTCGAAGGTGTAGAGGGCTGCGCAGGTAGAGGTTTTAGCAAGAAAGAGAGTCAGCAGCTTGCCAGCAAGCTTACGCTCGACAAACTGAAGAAGAAACCACAATTCATCGATGAGGTGTTTGCTGCTAAGGCAAACCGCACTAAGATGGAGGAGGAACCAGTACAGGCAATTCCTGATACTGAGGTGAAACAGGATTTCTTGATCACTAAGTTGGAACCTGCTACAGAGTCGCCTGCCACTATAGCAAAGGAAGAGAAGCCAACAGAAGCTGTAGTGCCAACAATAAAGAACGCACAGACTTCTGACGAAGAATTTGATTTGAGTGACATCTCTGCAAAGCCACAATCGCGCGAAGACATTATTGCCGCAGCCGAAGAAATGGCTTTTGCTGAAGCTGAATAAAATATCGGCTTTTGTTTAAGCTGAGTAAAAATCGACTTTTGCTTAAGCAGAATAAATATAAATGAAAAAAGGTAAGAAAGATGAGGATAATCCCCACTTTCCTACCTTTTTTACTTTTTTTACCTATTATTATTGTGCTTTTTTCTTTTTTACCTTTTTATCTTTTTACCTTTCCTTTTATTTCGTATCTAAATCCTATATTCAGATTAAAGTTGAGCGGTTTTTCTTTGTAGATGGTATTGAGCGACGAGTTGTCGTCGAAGAAATAGCTCAAGCCTGGCTCTGCATAGATGCCGATGTTGTCGGCAATCTTAAACTGTAAGCCTACGGCAGCATTGGCTGACAGCTGTAATGGACGTGAGTGGATGTTCTGTTGCTCAGTCTTCTTTACATTGCCTTCTATCACGAAGTCTTTGCTCGTTTTGCCATTTACGCATTGTTCGGCAAGAATGCCAGTAGAAGCATAGAGGTCGAAGGCGCCATACGATAAAGCCTTGTATTTCAGACTTAGCGGAATACCTACGTAGTCGAGATTCTGACTGCCCGAAATGAAGTTTGTAGATGTTCCATCTTTCATGTCAGACGACAAACGAGTGTAGCTAACACCACTCTCGAGGCTTAGCCTGTCAGAAAGAGCATAAGCAATGTTTAAGCCTATGCGCACAGGAAGATGGTGTTTGTATTCAGTCTTCACCTCTTGTCCCTGGTTGTAGAGACCAATGCCGAGCATCGGACTTCCCTCCCAATCGTAGCCGTCAGAACCAGTAGCAACAATGAGGTCGCCAACTGAACGAGTGTTTACCGATGTGCCAGCAATGCCTGCAGCGCTTGTTCCGATTTGCCATTTCGATGTACGGCTGTTGGCTTTGCGCATATTGTTGAAATCTTCTTTAGCCCAGAGGTCTTGATAATTCTCATTGTGGGCAGATTCCTTTTGGCTTTTGGCTTTTGGCTTCTCTTCGTTGGTTGTTTTCTCTTCGTTGGCTGTTGCTGTGGCAATATTGTTGTCGCTTGTTACGCTCTGTGATTCAGCAGTTGCTACGTTTTCAGAAGCGTTGTTTATGCTTTGCCCAACATTTGCCTCTCCATTTACTTCTCCGTTTGCTGCAAGAAGCCTTTGTGTTGTTTTTATAGTATTATCTTCAGTATCTTTGCCGATAGATGAATTGTTGTCTATATCTAAATCTTTATTATCGCTAATTGGATTGCTATATTGTTGTTTTGTTACTGTTTTTTGTGATGCTGAATTATCGGCAAGAGTAGGAGTAGTATCATCAGAGCTGTAGAAATAAAAACCAACAACGAAAGCCAAGCATGCAGCCACGGCAATACCTACAGAGCGCTGAAATCTATGTGGTAAGATGGTTGCGCCCTTAGTAGTCTGCTTGTTGTCACCATTTGCTTCGCCCATGCTCTTAGAGCCCATTTCCTTAGAGCCCATTTCCTTAGAGCTTATCCCTTTAGAGATATTATCCCACAAACCCTCAGGAGCATCTATCTCGTAGTTGCCCATGCGGTCGTGAATATCTTTTTGCCAGTTGTTGCTCATATTCAAATGGTGTTGATGGTTTTATATTTATTGATTTTCTTGGCGAGAATCGCCTTAGCCTTATGTAGTTGCGAAGCCGAAGTGTTGACCTTTATTCCGAGCAGTTCGGCAATCTCCTTATGGCTTTTATCTTCGATGACATAAAGGTTGAACACCGCTCGATAGCCATCCGGAAGTTCGCGGATAAACCTATAAATCACATCCGTAGGAATGCCCTCGGTTTCTATCTCGTCGTCAGCAACCTTGTCGTCATAGTCGGCAATATCAACGAGGGCGGCATTGCAATTCTTGCGTATGAAAGCCAAGGCTTCGTTTAGCGTAATCCTTGCCATCCATGCTCGAAGCGAGCCTTCTCCTCGATATTCAAAGGTTTTTATAGAAGAGAATATCTTGATAAAAGACTCCTGCAAGACGTCTTTCGCATCATCGTCGTTGGCAACATATCTGGAGCATAAAGCCGCAAGATAGCGCACGTGCTGGCGATAGAGCAGCTCTTGAGCCGCTTTATCGCCTTTGTGCACTTTCTGTAGCAACTTTTCTTCTTCTGTTGCCTTCTTCAACGATTTTTCAAATATTCTCATAAACCTTATTAGTCTATTCTGCTACACATCGGCAGTCTTTCTTCCATGACCTTAGCCTTTGCCGAGTGCATTTTTAGCGAAACATCCAGCGACTTCTTACCGCTAAACGACTGCCAGTTGAGGCGTAGTTTCACTTTGTCGCCATGATTCTTGTATAGTGAGTTAAGGTCGAAAGCCACGAGAGCATCTGCATAACGTCCTTGCAAGTCGCCATTGGCATTGTGGCGGAGAGTTAGCTCGTAGACATTGTCCTTGTTGGTTCCTGTCACGAGGTTTATCTCATGCTTTGAGCCATTTCCCCATATTGTGCGAATGCGGAGAGTGATGTAGCCATCCTCAGCCACGGTAACCCAGTCGCGTACAATCTCTATAGGATCGTTGCCAAATGTCTTGTCGTCGTTTTCGCCAGTAGTGGCAACAGGCAACTTGGTGCGGATGCTGTCAATCCAGTTTACCTTCACATTCTTCACACCTCCGTTAGAGCCCGATTCCTCATTGTAGTTTACCAATGCTCTAACAGTCTTTTCACCGAAAGGAGACGACTTGAGGTTTGTTGGCACAAGTGTGGTAACACTATCCAGCTGCATATAGAAGCCGTTTGCGCCTTGAGGATAAACGGTGACGAGAGCCGTAGGGCGTCTTACTTCATCATAATCAGAATCTATATCGCAAGAAGTTAGCGATACAAATGAAGCCATAATGCCCACTACCCAAATATACAAACTAAACTTTTTCATAATTCTTTGATTTTTATGTTCATTCTATCTATTAAATAGCATGAACATAAAAATCTTGCCTCGTAACAACATATTTTTTTTACTATACAATAATATAGTGCTATTTTTCTACTTCTTATACGCCTTTTTGGTGATGCGAGCCAGGAAGTTGTAGTCGTCGGTTTGCTCCACCAATTCTGCATAAAAGCCACATTCGGCAGCTTTTGTGGCGAGAGTTTCGAAGTCGATGTACAGCCAAGGGAACTCTTCGCCCTTAATGCGCTTATATTGCATCAGATATTTCAGTTCGCCATAATATCCATCCCCCTCAGGCAATTCTATTATGCCATCTTCGGTTTCAAAGATGTAGCAGATGTCTGTAGAGTCGACAAGGAGTTGACCGTGAGGCTCCATAATCTCGGCAATATGGTCAAAGAACTTTGGCAATTGGCTGATTGTGCCCACAATGCCGATTCCGTTCATCAGCATCAGTATGGTGTCGAACTTCTCGTTTATGAGCCAGAAGTCTTGTTCTCTTGCATCTTCCACACCTCTAAGCTTCATAGTGTCTACAGCCAAAGGCGAAATGTCGATAGCCACAACGCTCTTTCCCATATCCTGCAAAGCAAGACTATGGCAACCAGCTCCTGCACCAACGTCAAGGATGTTGCCTTTAGCCATCGTTAGTGCCGTTTGCTCCAACTTTGGCATTTCTTCGTATTCACGATACAAGGTGTCGACAGGAATCTCGTCCTCATCAAAATCGGGCGAGAACACACGTAGTCTTCCTGCTACACCATTCTTATAATAGTCGGCTATTGCCATTCCCATGGGGTCTTTTTCTTTCTTCATAGTGGCTGCAAAGTTATGCTGTCTTTTGCTATTATCTTACTATTTTTTGCAAAGATACAAAAAAATATCACCATCAACTTAATTTTTCATCCACTTGTTTCTTATAAGGATAAAACAACATTCTTATAAGAATTAAATAACATTATAACAACAATTAAACTATAGGAGATTATCATTATGAAGACTAACGAAAAAGCACAGAAGAGAGTATTCAATCTTGTTATCGTCGACGAATCGGGCAGCATGAGCATCATACATCGTGAGGCATTGGCAGGAATCAACGAAACCATCACCACATGCCAGCAAATGATGAAGGCACACCCAGATATGGAACAGCGACTAACCTTGATTACTTTCGATAGCGACCACTTCAAGGTTCACTACGACAATGTGAATGCCAACGAGGCTAAGCAACTGACCAAGCGAGACTATCAGCCTGGTGGCGCTACTCCGCTCTATGATGCTATAGGCAAGGGTATTGCGAAGATGAATGCGCAGACCACAGAGGCTGACAACGTATTGGTGACCATCATCACCGATGGTGAAGAGAATTGCTCAAGCGAGTATAACCTGCAGATGGTGAAAAACCTCATAGAGAAACTGAAGAAGCAGAATTGGACTTTTACTCTTATCGGCACCGACAACCTTGATGTTGAGGGAATGGCAGGAGCCATGGCTATTGACAATCATCTTGCATTCACCGAAGACGAAGAGTCAACAAAAGAGATGTTCTGTCGTGAACGTAAGTCGCGCGTGAGATTCAATAAATGCTGTAGCGACGGCGTAGCAATGCCGTCAGCATCTTATTTCAATGAAGAATAATAAAGCAAAAAAACTTCCCTTCTTATTTCGAGAAGGGAAGTCTTTTTATCTAAATTTTAATCTAATGATATTCCTGTTGCTTCTAAGATGTCTTTTGAGCTAAGGCCCATAGCTTTCATTTTCTCAGCAATAGCCAATGCTTTTTTTTGCTCGCCTTGCTCAATACCTTGTTCAATACCTTGTTCAATACCTTGTTCAATACCTTGTTCAATACCTTGTTCAATAC
>ERZ1026854.467-NODE-467-length-28275-cov-9.075053_pt1 | contig 28275 bp, 22 predicted proteins | sample MGYA00380157_ERZ1026854 | MGnify/ENA primary metagenome ERZ1026854 (study PRJEB33269, sample SAMEA4719793) | human gut metagenome | biome: human-associated habitat; feature: organic feature; material: feces | place: Cameroon | collected 2013-10 ... | reverse complement strand
CAGCTGGATAGAGTAACTGCCTTCTAAGCAGTAAGCCACTGGTTCGAATCCAGTAAGACGCGCCAATTTTTTCTTGGGCGAAAGCCTTTTGCGGCAGTCAGATCCCTTAGGATCTCCTGTCGGTCTTGCTCCCATGCTTCTGCGTTCGGGAGCGTATTTATATTGTAACGCTCCGTAAGAACGTTACATAAATATGGTGGGTGTAGCTTAGTTGGTTAAAGCGTCGGATTGTGGTCCCGAAGATCGTGGGTTCGAATCCCATCTCCCACCCCACTGAATTGCCGTACATTGTACGGTAATTTTTTTATGCCCATGCCCAAAATGCCCCGCCTCGGAGAATCATCTTCGGGTCGGGGCTGTTATATTTAGCATAACATATTTCGGCACGCCGCAGTAAGCAGCATAAAGCAGCCGTACAGCACAGGCTGGTGGAGCATATATATCTGCAGGGAATAACGCCCCACACTCTCCAGCACCCTTATCCGAGGCTTTTCCAGATAACCCATCAGCTTACTGCCCTGTATAAGCCTGCTCACAAAATATCCTGCCAGGAACAAGAACAGCCATGGAAACAGCGGAAAATAATCGGTCGAGCGAAATCCCGCTTCGGTAAATCCCAGGTATGTGTTAAAAAGTCCGCTGTACCAGCTTTCAGGCAGCTTAAGAATATTCCAGCCGCCAAAACCCAGAAAGCCGTTGTTCACGTTTCGTGTTATTATAAACAGCGCTGTGCTCATCACTGCCCCCACTGCGGGAGGCACCTTGTCCAAAGGCTTCTGAAGCAGCGCCGAGATAAGCATACATGAACCTGCCAGCGTCAGAACGCCGAACACTATCACGCTTTCGGGCGTGAATATCCATGTGACCATCGACACCAAAAAGCCCATGGCAAAAACGGTAAGTCCCCGTCTGAGCTTCCTGCTTCCCAATGGGCAGCAGAAGCCCGATACGAATATGAACGTCCAGCAAATAAACTGCTGCCATATGTATGCACCCTCAGAGCTGTACCATTTCCAGTCAAATCCAAGCAGGTTCACCATATCCCACACGGCGTGGTAAATAACCATATTTATCAGCGCAAAGCCTCTTATCCCGTCAAGCACACAGTATCTTTTCCTGCCGCCCGAAGCAGTCGACTTTTCGGGCTGTACCTGCAAAATATAATCGTTATCTCTGCCCTCCTGCCGCTCATCGGTGGGAATTTTTACGTTCATATCATCACCTCTGCAATATTCGACATTATTCGCAGTCAGTGTATCACAAAATCCCGCATTTTTCAAGCACTTTGCGGGAATTTTCATCGTATCAACACATTGCAGGGGAAAATAAAAAGAGTACAGGTGCATGACCTATACTCTTTTTTGGTGCCGCTGACCGGACCCAATATAAGAAATAACATTACATTATTATATAAGGAATCCCCACTTCATCCAGATAAGAAATAATTTTTTGAAATGCACTATCAGAAGCCAATTCGTCATAAATCTTAACTGTTGTATTTGAGTCGAATTGCGACATAGTATCACAAAATTCATTATACGAAATTTCATGATTGTCGTAAAAATATTTGTTTTCCGATATTGTAATTTCTATTTCATTGTACACATCAGGATTACCGCCCCCTGTCGAATCGTATTCATCAGGAGACATTTCCGATTGAAACGGTGTCTCAGATTCCTGCTGTAAAAATTCATCTGCCACAACCGCTTCGGTCTCAGATGATACTTCAGAAATCGCTGTGTCTGAAACGTCAGTTACTTCCTCTTTTTTTAAAAGCTTGTCAAGCGGATTAACACAACCTGACAAAGCGACGGATACGCCTAACAATAAACATACTATCCCCAAATACTTCATATTAATATTCTTCATCATCTTCGGTTACCTCAATAAATCTGTAGTTATTTTCCTTAAGCGTTTCCGTCAGCAATTCATACGCTTTAAATGAAGCATTTTCGTCTGTTATTCTTATTGTAAGTTTTTCCTCAGAGCCTTTTATCACGCTGATAAGCTCATCAATCTGAGAAAGATCATATTTTTTATTGTCATATAAGTAATTATTTTCATCAACTGTAATATTGATGTATTCAATTTCGTGTGTAGTCATTTCCGTTGTTTCAGACACTGATGCTATAGCAGGTACAATTTCAGCGTTTCCGCTGCCTTCACCATCGCCTTTTCCGCCACCTATCCCAAGTCCACCATGACCAATAAAATACAAAATACCGCCCACAACCGCAATAGCAGCGATAATAATAATGAGTATTGCGATTGAAAAGCCTTTAGCCACCCTCACTATGTTTTACCTCCTTTGCACTTATATCTACTGTTGTGGAAAATAAATATTGGTAATTATATTTATCTCTCAACAAACGAATCATTTCATCTGAATGTTCTTTAGATTTTCGTGAGCCGGCTATATCCGAGCCATAAACAAGATTTATCAATATAGCATCTGACGTTGAATATGAATAACTTGAAATAAATTTATCAAAATCCTCAGCTAACTCTTCCGGCTTCCTTTCACGTACATTTTCAAGGGTATCAAGGATTTCTTTTTTCCCTGATTCGGTAATGTCAATCTTCCATTTCTCATTTTCAAGCTTTAAATCAAGTTGAAGCTGAATCGCCTTATCAAAATCACTTGTACTGTTAGAAACCACAGCCATGGCATAATCTTGCATTTGTTCAGCTTCTGCCATCATGGCATCAGCATTTGCCTGACTATCATTTGCCTCTTGCATTATTTGATTTGCACTTTCAACTGCATTTACTGCATTTGAAGAATCTATCTGAGCAAAAATAACAAAGAAAAAAAGAATAAGCATTATTACATCAAGCAATGAAGTAAAATCTAAAATGACTTCCCTTTTATTATTTCTCATATATTTCCACCTTATAATCCAAGAGCATTCTTAGCTTTATCAATTTGATTTTCGATGTATGACTGGCAAAACGAGTTAACGATTTTGAAAAACACTGCGAAAATTATTCCCCACGCTGTAGAAGTAAGCGCAAGAAAAAATTTCGGTTTGATTTGATCAAGATTAGGATTTGGCGAGTTAAATACATTACCGAGCTCAATAAGTGAAATAACTGTTCCCAGCATACCAAGAAGCGGAAATATACTAATAAAAGTTATAAACAATGTATACATGACATCAAGAAAATAATAAATACCGCCCTTAAGTTTTTTACCGTTTGAATTTTCAAAGTATTTTGCTATCAAACTTGAAAAATACAATGAAACAGCTAAAAATATCACTGTCAAACAAGCCGCTACAATAATATACCAGTTTTTGGGAAGACTTTCAAATAGGATTTTAATAAAAGATTTTTTTTCAATTCCCTCTATAGGCATTATGATCACCTCAAAAATTAAAATTATTTTATATGCACATTATATCACTTATACTAAAAATTGTCAATATAGAGTTCATCAAATAATATCTATAACAGCTTATATTATAACTCAATTTACAGTTTGCAAATATCATAAAATGTATTCTCTTTGCTCACTGTAAAAACAAAAAATCTCAAGTAACACAATCAAGTTACTTGAGACCTTTGGTGCCGCTGACCGGACTTGAACCGGTACGGATGTTACTCCGAGGGATTTTAAGTCCCTTGTGTCTGCCGATTTCACCACAGCGGCGCATATTTAAGCTTATACATTATATCATATAACAGAGAGAATGTCAATGCTTTTTTCTTTAAACTTTGCACACTTTGGCAATAATTGCCCCGTGATGTCAAAAAATCGGAGCGATGCACTGTACTATTTATAAATAATGCTTGAAATTTATAAATATTTGCGGTATAATACACACATATGAACGGAGGTGCCGCTATGCTGACTGACCCCGATATCAGCCATGTTGCCGATGATGAGCTTGACCGTGCCATTGCCGAGAGAAACGAGGAAATGAAAGCCCAGGCCGACCTGTCGGGCATATCTGCCGATGAGAAGCGAAAAAAGTCCGCCCTGGGTCACAGGGACAGGGTGAGGGAGCGCTTTCTGAACACAGGACTGGAGGGCTTTGCAGACCACGAGATACTGGAGCTGCTGCTCTTTTACACCATTCCCAGGCAGGACACCAAGCAGATCGCCCACGAGCTTATCGACCGCTTTGACAGCGTGGCGGGCGTGTTTGACGCTGACATTGACGAGCTTTGCAAAACAAAGGGGATAACACAAAATTCTGCGGTGCTGTTCAAGCTTATCACCCAGCTTATAGGCGTTTATTACAGCGGCAAGGACGAAAAAAAGTCATACACCAACTCCGATATGCTGGCAGAGCTTTTCAAGCCCATGTTTGTGGGCGAAAGCACCGAAAAGTTCATGCTTGCCTGCTTCGACAGCCGCCTGCGCAGGCTCTCCGTTACCGAAATAAGCCGTGGCTCGTCCGCCTGCACAACCATTGATATGCGGAAAATAATGAGCGAGGTCACAAAAAACGGCTGCACCATGGCCGCCATTGCCCATAACCACCCCAAGGGCGCTCCCCGTCCCTCCGACGAGGACGTTGCCGTTACCAGGCGGATAAACGAGATATTCCGTGCTGTGGGCGTAACCCTCATGGATCACATAATCGTCGGCGAAAGCAGGACATATTCACTGCGTGACGGCGGCGAGCTTAGTATATTTGATTGAAGATCAGTATTAAAAGTCACTGCAATTTCTGAAAGGATAATTTCTGATGCCTATTGACAAGATAGTTATTAAAGGTGCAAGGGAGCACAATCTGAAAAATATCGACCTGGAGCTGCCCCGTGACAAGCTTATTGTCATGACGGGCCTTTCGGGCTCGGGCAAATCCTCCCTTGCCTTTGACACCATATATGCCGACGGCCAGCGCAGATACGTGGAAAGTCTGTCCTCCTACGCCAGAATGTTTCTGGGTCAGATGGACAAGCCCGATGTGGATTCCATCGAGGGCCTTTCCCCTGCCATCTCAATCGACCAGAAGACCACTTCAAAGAACCCACGCTCCACTGTGGGAACCGTTACCGAGATATACGACTACTTCCGTCTGCTTTTCGCAAGGATAGGCGTTCCCCACTGCCCCGTCTGCGGCAGGGAGATAAAGCAGCAGACTGTTGACCAGATAGTTGACAAGATATCCTCTCTCCCTCAGGGCACAAAGATACAGATACTTGCCCCCGTTGTCCGTGGACGAAAGGGCGAGCACACAAAGGAGCTTGAAGCCGCAAGCAAATCAGGCTATGTGCGTGTGCGCATCGACGGCATAGTATATGACCTGTCGGAAGAGATAAAGCTGGAGAAAAACAAGAAGCATACTATTGAAATAGTTGTTGACCGCCTTGTGGTAAAGCCCGAAATGGGCACACGCCTTGCAGACAGCATCGAGACCGCCGCAGGCATTTCGGGCGGCATTGTAATATGCAGCGTGGTTGACGGCGAGGACATTATGTTCTCCCAGAACTACGCCTGCCCCGAACACGGAGTTTCCATGGAAGAGCTTTCCCCCAGAATGTTCTCCTTCAACAACCCCTACGGAGCCTGCGAAAAATGTACGGGTCTGGGCGTTTACAAGAAGATAGACCCCGACCTTATTATCGCAAATCCCGACCTTTCCATTATGGAGGGCGCTGTAAAGGCAAGCGGCTGGTCAACCACCGATGATAATTCCATCGCAATGATGTATTTCAAGGGCATTGCCCAGCATTACGGCTGTTCCGTCAAGGAGCCGCTTTCAAAATGGAGCGACGAGGCTGTTCATGCCCTGCTTTACGGCACGGGCGATATCAAGCTGAAGCTCCACCGCACCACAGCCTACGGCGGCGGCATTTATTATCAGCCCTTTGAGGGAATAGTCAACAACCTTGAGCGCAGATACCGTGAAAGCAACTCCGAATGGAGCAAGGCAGATATCGAGCAGTATATGTCCGAGGAAAACTGCCCCGAATGTCACGGCAAACGCCTTAAAAAGGAAATTCTCGGCGTTACCGTCGGCGGAAAGAACATCGCAGAGGTAACGGATATGTCCGTGGTGCAGTGCTATGACTTTTTCGACAAGCTCACCCTTACCGAGCGTGAAAGCTTCATCGCCGAGCGCATAGTCAAGGAGATAAAAGACAGGCTGGGCTTCCTTAAAAGTGTTGGTCTGGAATATCTTACACTGTCCCGCTCCGCAGGAACACTTTCGGGCGGTGAGTCACAGAGAATACGTCTGGCAACTCAGATAGGCTCTTCACTGGTGGGCGTGCTTTATATCCTTGATGAGCCGTCTATCGGCCTTCACCAGAGGGATAATGACAAGCTTATCGCAACGCTGAAACGTCTGCGTGATCTGGGCAACACACTTATCGTAGTTGAGCATGACGAGGATACCATGAGAGCGGCGGATTTCATCGTTGACGTAGGCCCATATGCAGGCGTTCACGGCGGCGAGATAATCTGCGCAGGCACAGTGCAGGACGTTATGAACTGCGAACGATCCATAACAGGCGCATATCTCAGCGGCAGAAGAAAAGTCCCCGTTCCCGAAACAAGAAGAGCGGGAAGCGGCAAGCTGCTCACCGTCCACGGTGCAAAGGAAAATAATCTTAAAGGCATCGACGTTTCCATACCTTTGGGCACATTCACCTGCGTAACGGGTGTAAGCGGCTCGGGCAAATCATCGCTGGTAAACCAGATAATCTACAAGTATCTGGCGGCAAAGCTCAACAGGGCAAGAACCCGCCCCGGAGCTTTTGACTTTATTGAGGGCGACGAGTATCTTGATAAGATAATCGCCATCGACCAGTCTCCTATCGGCAGAACTCCACGTTCAAACCCCGCCACATACACAGGCGTTTTCAACGATATAAGAGACCTTTTTGCCGAGACCAACGACGCAAAAATGCACGGCTATACCTCAGGCAGATTTTCGTTCAACGTCAAGGGCGGCCGCTGCGAAGCCTGCGAGGGCGACGGCATAATCAAGATAGAAATGCACTTCCTGCCCGATGTGTATGTTCCCTGCGAGGTCTGCAAGGGCAAGCGATATAACCGTGAAACCCTGGAAGTAAAGTACAAGGGCAAGAACATTTACGATGTGCTTGAAATGACAGTTGACGAGGGCGTGGAGTTTTTCTCAAATCACCCCAAAATATACCGCAAGCTGCTGACGCTGCAGGAAGTGGGACTGGGCTACGTGAAAATAGGTCAGCCCGCAACAACGCTTTCGGGCGGAGAAGCTCAGCGTGTAAAGCTGGCTGCGGAGCTTTCAAAGCGCTCCACAGGCAAGACGATATATGTGCTTGACGAGCCTACCACAGGTCTCCACACAGCAGATGTACACAAGCTGCTGGAGGTGCTGGAACGCCTTACCGACGGCGGAAACACAGTGCTTGTCATAGAGCATAACCTTGACGTGATAAAAACAGCGGATTATCTTATCGACCTTGGCCCTGAGGGCGGCGACAAGGGCGGAACGCTGGTATGCTGCGGAACTCCCGAGGAAGTGGCAGCCTGCGATAAGAGCTACACAGGCAGATATCTGAAACCAATGTTAAAATAAGGGGGAGCATGATGGTTCATTTCGGCAACGAATGGGACGAGATAATGGCAGGGGAGTTTGACCTGCCCTACTACAAGCAGCTGAGGGATTTTTTAAAGCAGGAGTATTTCACAAAAGAGATATATCCTGATATGAACAACATCTTCAACGCAATGAAGCACGCTTCATACAGCGATATAAAGGCAGTGATACTGGGTCAGGACCCGTATCACGAGCCGGGACAGGCACACGGTCTCTGCTTTTCCGTTCAGAAGGGCTGCCCCATTCCGCCGTCGCTCCAGAACATATATAAGGAGCTGAACGCAGATCTGGGGATACCACCCGCACCTCACGGAGAGCTGTACAAGTGGGCGGATAACGGCGTGCTGCTTTTAAACACAGTCCTCACCGTCCGCAGAGGACAGGCAAATTCACATAAGGGCAAGGGCTGGGAGATATTCACCGATGACGTTATAAAGAAGCTCAATGAGCGTGAGAAGCCCATGGTGTTCTTATTATGGGGAGCAAATGCACGTTCAAAGAAGCAGTTCATCACAAATCCCAATCATCTTGTGCTTGAAGCGGCTCACCCGTCGCCATTGTCAGCATACAACGGATTTTTCGGGTGCAGGCATTTTTCCAAGTGCAATGCTTTTCTGGAAGCACACGGCATAGAGCCTGTGGACTGGAGGATAGAATAACAAATAAAAGATAAGAGCAGCAAATAAAAAAGTCAGCACAAATAAGCACAAGGCAAAAAGTTTAGTCCACCTTTTCAAAGGTGGCGGGAGTCCAGAGGGCGGAGCCATCTGGTCGCTGTCCGCAGACAGCGAAATCCGTTTGCGAGCAGTTAAAATGATTAAATCGTTAGCCGACTGATTAAAAATTCCTAAAGCCGCCTGCACAGTGAGTTCAAAGTCAAGCAAAATATAAGTTTTATCTCAAATGAACTAAAATCTATTTCATGCAGGCGGCTTTGAAACTGAGAGCAATTTCGTAGAAATTGCGTTTCAGTTTCCGCCGTAAGGCGCAGGTACAGACAAATTACACTTCTCATTTTTATAAAGTCCGTACCAATACAAAGGAGACACCTAAAGAGAGAATATGTGTCGTTCCGACACATCGGAAACCAAAACCCAACAAAAGCGGGCATTCCCTTGTGCCACCATGGCTCATATTCTCTCCTATGGTTTCTCCATGTCTTGTAAAAGGCAAGCACTCCTCTTCCCTACCCTCTCACCCCCACTAAGCCCGCTTTTGCAATTTGGCTTTAACTTTTTGTTTGGCTCCTTTATTGAATATTGTTTCGTACCTTTCACCGCCGCCCCGCTCATTTGCGGTATTCCGTTTATATATCGAGTATCTGCTGTTCGTTTTGCTTGGCTCTGCGGTGGGGATTGGATATATTGTCTTATAGGTTTTATTTTTCTTAAACTACTTAAATTACTTTTAAAGCTTGCTGCCGTTGATCGGCAGCTTTTTTCATGTATGGCATTGATTTAAAAAGATAAATATGGTATAATAACAAGAGCACCGCACATATTCTGTGATACTAAGCACCAATTAAAAACTATACAAAAAATCGAGCATAATCTTGCGTATATGGATTATGCGATGATTTTTTGTCTATAGTTTTATTGGGGATTAGTATGAGGTGCCGATAAAATCTTTTGCAAAGGAGCGGTCAGATGACAAAACAATATACCTCAGACCCCAAGGGACGAAATTTTTTATCGGCTGCCGCTTTCCTGCTGACTTTGGTCATCATCTTTGCCCTTAATATACTCAGGCAATATGTCAAAGAAAAATTTCCACAGTATCTCCCCGATACCACCAGCCTCCCCGAAAAGCTCATAATCGTGCTGATGATAATTTTTGCGGCGATATATGTGGTATTTATCGTTATTTTCCTGCCAATGTGGTACAAAACCATACGGTACATTATGAAAGATAACGAGATAATCTCATGCAGCGGTCTTATATCCAAGACCTACAGGATAATGAAGCTCTCTGCCATTCAGCACGCTTCAAGGATATCGCTGCCCTTTTCAAAATACACCTGCTTCAATTTCATTTCGCTGAACGCCCTGGGCGGCTCCATGCTGCTGATGTTCCTCTCCGATAAGGACTGCCGTGAGATAATGGATATATTTGAGCGCTCTATTCCCGCAAAAAAAGAGCCGAAAGCTAAGCCACAGCCCGCTCCCAAGGGGAAATATTCCCTTTCCCAGTCGGACGGCACTGCCGATTATGTTTATACTGACAATTCCTCTCTTTTAAGCTCCGAGGAGATATCTGACGTGCTTGACGGCTACAGCAGCTTTAAGCAGCTGAGCTTTGACGATATCCCCGACTCACAGCTAACATTCACCGACACGGACAGCGGGGAGGACAGGAAGTGAAAAGACAGCACCCTCTCGCCATCATAGGATACACCTCAAAGAACTTCTGGCTGCTGCTTATCCCTCTCATACGTGGTCTTGTGGCGCTGAAATTTGATTTCTACAACTGGGCATCGGGCGCACAGTGGGACATTCTGGCGGTAACGGTGATGATAGCTGCTGCATATATGAGGTGGTATTGCACCTCTTATGAAGTTACCGACGATTCCGTGCATATAAAAACGGGAGTTATCGTCCGCCGTGACACGGATATCCCATTTAAGTGCATAAGCGCCGTTACCAGCGAAGAAAACCCCATTTACGGCAGATTCGGTGCTATACGGCTTTATATCGACACCGACGCTGCCACAGGCGGACACAAGCAGGCGGACGTAAACATAATGACCGACCGCATGACCAGAGCGCAGCTTTTCAATCTTCTTTCCGCCGCCTTTACCGAGGACGAGCCAAAAAAGATAAACTACACCTACAAGGTATCCAAGCGGAGCCTTGTGGCGTTCTCATTCCTCTTCTCATCGGCGCTGTCGGGCGTTGCCCTGCTGATAACCGCCTTTTCGGGAAGCACGGACATCATCGGCGACCAGCTGGAAAGAGATTTCCTCACCGTGGTCAATGACCTTTCGGACGTTGTGGCAAGCCGGCTGGGACGGCTCATCAAGGGCATCTCCCCTGCGGGCATAGCCGTTTCAATAATCATCGGCGTGGGCTTTCTCATATCCTTTGCGGAAAATATCCTGCGGCATATAAACTTCACCGCAGGGCGCAGGGGAAAGTGCATAATCATCTCCGCAGGACTTATAGTCAAGCGAATGTACTGCATCAACAGCCGCAAGGTGAACATCGCCGATATGCGCCAGAACCTGCTGATGAAATTCTTCGGCATAACCTCGGTACACGTCAACTGCACGGGCTACGGCAAGCGTAAGAACGAGTTCCCCGTGTTCGTGCCCATATGCTCAATCAGGCGTATAAACGACGGAAAAAGCGTGCGGAAGCTTTCCAGCGTCATGGAAATGCTGCTGCCCGATTTTTCGGGGGCGGAAAGCTACATCAACCCCAAAGCCACTTATATAATGCGCTTTATAATGCCCCCTGCGCTGGCGGTCTATGGCATACTGCTGCTGGGAATGGTGCTTATGATAATATTCCCCCACTGGTACAGCCTGATATGGTTCATGACCATACTGCTTGAGATACCCGCAATATGGCTTGTATTCGTAAAAGCCTGCGCATACTGCACCAACGGCATAAACATCACCAACAAGAGCGTGTGCGCAAAATACAGCGTGTGGTACTCATTCCACACCATCACCGTTCCTCTGGAGCGTGTGGCGGAGATACGCATTACTCAGACGATCTTCCAGCGCATGAACAAGTCCTGCGATGTGATAATATACACAAACTCCGAGTACATAGGCAGCCACAGGATAACAGGTCTGCCCATAACGGAAGTACAGGAGCTTATCAGGGAGAGATTCAAATGAGACCATTCTGCAAAAAATGCTTTTTCAGCGAGCTTGACCCGGACGGCGTTTATAACGAGATAAAGGACATGATAGCCGCTCTGCCCGAGGAAAAGCGTGCGGACGATGACACATACCGCCATCGGCTGGACATCTGCGGCAGCTGCGAAAGTCTGGGCAGCGGCATATGCGGAAAATGCGGCTGCTTTGTGGAGCTGAGAGCCGCAAAAAAAGATATGTACTGCCCAAGTGAAGATAAGAAATGGTAAACAAAAAAATCCCGATGCAAACGCATCGGGATTTTCGATTTTTATGCAGTTTTATCAGATGGTAAGGTCGTGGGAAGCATACTGCTGTACAAGACCCTCACTGATAACGGTATATGTAGAATCTACCTGAATGTTACCGATAAGCATTCCTGCAAAGAATGCAAGGACAACTGCTGCAACAAGTGCAACAATGGGGATATCCATGATAGTCACCGCAGACTCACTGAATGTATTGTCCTTCAGGGACTTATTGAGGATTCGGCAAACTACGATAAGAACAGCTGTGATAACAATGATAGCCGCAAGTATCACCAGATACTGACCGTAGCTTGTGGTTCGGTAAACCATGTGAGGATCGTCGGGCTTGTAATAGATGGAATATCTCTGACCAAGCTCCGCATCGCCGTTGAGCACGATGCCTGTAGCAAATACTTCCTGATCGTATGCTATGTACTTGCCGTCAACAACTACCTGAGTTCCGATGTAATCGAAGTGATCTTCATCGGTTACATCATATACCTTTGATACGAAAAGGTCGGTGTTGAGCCTTGTTTCAAGGTCACTTCCCGAAGTTGCCATCCAAGTCTTTGAAGTAACACTGTTAAGCTTTGCGTAGCGTGAAAGACCCATTTCCACGTAGAATGTAGCAATGCCCAGCAGAAGTGCGGCTACACACATAAGTATGCACGCAACATAAAAGCGCTTTTTGATTTTCAATCTGCATTCCTCCCGTTTATTCTCTTGCCGTATCCTGCCAAAACAGTCACAGAATTACAGCATTTTTATACAATAAATTATACCATCTTAATTTTATTTTGTCAAGTATATTTGTATATTATTAACGAACCGTATTGAGTATCATAATTCGTGCATATTTCCACGTTTCGAGCTTTTTCTTATATCCTTTTTATTATAATTGTTATCACAACATTCTTCGGAACAAAAGATAAACAAAAGAAAGGACGATACTCATGCAGACAAAAACACTATCACCATCGAAAGTACAGACAAAGAACCCACGGGTACATACAGCGCCGAATATATGCGCAGTTCTTGCCTCGGCGGCGGCAGGCTTTCTTATCACCAACGTAAAAATAGGGGGAACGCTGTCGCCGTTCCTCACCTCGCTCATATCGGCACTCACGCCGCTGTACGGCACAGCGGCGCTTTTCGGCGGTATATGCTCGGCACTTGTCACGGGGTCGGTGTGGAAGTGCATCGCAGAGCTTTCGGCGGCAGTCCTGACTGTCATTTACTGCAAGATTTTCAGCAGGCAGAAGGGCAGCAGGATAAAAGCCATTGCCGCAGGACTTATCTACTTCATATGTGCCAGTGCGGTAAGCGCAGGCAGCGGCGACTGGGTGCTATTTGCCGCAGTTTTTTTCAGGGGGCTTATGTGCTCCGCTGCCTCATATTGTATGTGCGAGACAAAAAAGCTTGCACGGAGAGGGTGCGGTGACAATGGAAACGCCAAAATGAACAGCGTATTCTATGCGGGCATTGTTTATATGATAATCATTGCCGCCCTATGCTCAAAAACGGTGTGGATAATCAACGCAGGCCGCATTGCCGCAGGCTTCTGCACCGCTGCCGCTGCAAGGAAGTTCGGCGTAAGGGGAGGGGGAGCCGTGGGAGTTCTCTCCGCCTCGGCTTTTCTTCTGGCGGAGCAGTCCCTTGGACGGTGCGGAGCAATGCTTGCCTTTGCAGGGCTTGCTTCGGGCCTATATCACATCAGGGGCAAATATGCGGTGAACATCTGCTTTATCTGCTCGGCATTCGGCATAACCGCAGCGGCGGGAATGCCCTCGGGCACCCCTGAATTTATAGCAGACATGGGCATAGCCGCCGCCCTGTACTGCCTTATCCCCGAAAGGCTTTATATGCCAAAGCTCAACGGCATATGCTCCGTCAGGTCAAAGGGGGAGGATATCCGTTCGGACAGACTGGGCTTTGCGGCGCAGGTACTTGAGGAGGTTGGAAACGATGTGGAGACAGCTTCGGATATGCTCAGCAGATGCACGGAAGCTCCCGATGAAAAGATCAGCGATATTGTCAGGAGCACCGTATGCGGCAAATACTGCTCTCAGCGCAAGTGTACGGCGGTTTTCTGCGCTGTGTCGGACAAGACTGCCGATGATTGCTTCAAAGCCGCTGAAGCTCTGGCGGAGAGCAAGGGTTCGGTTACTTGCGGCGAGCTGCCGACGGGCTTCGACGGCTGCCGTGCGAAAGCTCAGGTCGCTTACGCCTGCACTCACGCAATGGAGCTCAGAGCGCTGCAGAGCCGAAAGAGCGCATTCGTGCGGAGATTTTTAGAGGGTGCTTCCGAGCAGCTTTCCGCCTCCTGCGGCATCATAATGTCCATGGCGGAGGAGCTTGACCCACGCTTTAAAGAGGATTTCTCTCTTTCCGAATCAGCCGCAAGGATACTGGCTGACTGCGGCATAGAAGCAAGGTCGGTGAGCGTTGCCTTTGACAGTGACCTCCACCCATTTGCGGAAGCATACATATGCCGTGAGAAAAAGATCCCCGAACCTGACATGGCGGAGATGACCGAGCGCCTTGGTCTGCTTTTGGGATATGAGCTTTCAAAGCCTGCCATAATATGCTGCGGCGAGGGCGATAAGCGCATCATGCGGATACGCTGGCGCACGGAAGCGACCTACACTCCCGACTGCCGCATACTTGCCTTTGCAGCCGAAAGCGGCGTGAGCGGTGACAGCCACGGCTGCTTTGAGGACGGCAGGGGCAATTACTACATTATCCTTGCAGACGGCATGGGCAAGGGCGCAAGGGCTGCGGCGGAAAGCAGCATGGCGGTGAATATGCTGAGGCGGCTCATTCTTTCGGGGGCAGGGCTGGAAAGCGCCATAAGGACGCTTAACGTGCTAATGACCGCAGCCTCCCCCGATGAGACCTTCACCACGGCGGATATTATGGAAATAAACCTGTACAGCGGCGGCTCACGGCTCATCAAAATGGGCGCAGCCCCCACTGTAGTTATGCTGAGGAACGAGGAAACAGCATACACAGAGGTATATTCCGACTGCTCCGCTCCCCTTGGCATAATCGCTTCCGCCAAGATAACCGAGGAGCATTTCACACTTGACAGCCGCTCACGGCTGGTAATGACCACCGACGGCATAGGCCCCGAGCATATGGGCTATATCACCGCTCTTCTGGAAAATGAAACTCTCACCTGCGAGCAGATATGCGACAAGATAATGGCGGCATCGGACGAAAATGAGATGGCATCGGAAGAAAAAATGCGCCGCAGGGACGACAAGACCGTTGCTGCCGTAAGACTTTACAAAATATAAACATTTCCCCTGCAGGCAGCCTTTGAAAGTGTTGAAACTCATTGTGAATATATACAAGGCACTTGTAAAAAATACGTGAGATTTGTAAAACTTTTACAATACCCCTTGTAATTTAATGCACAATCTGTTAAAATATTTATATGCGAAAGCTTGGAAATGTGTGCAAATTCACCGCATACCGTTTCCATGTGTATTTTGTACCAAAAGGTGGGTTTTATATAGAGATGAAAGACAACAAAAATACTGTAGAAAACTACGAATTTCCGCTGTTTGTGTTCCATGAGGGAAACAACTGCGAAGCTTTTAACTTTTTCGGTGCCCATAAGGCGGTGAAGGACGGCGTGGAGGGCGCATATTTCAGAGTATGGGCTCCCAAGGCAAAGTCCGTTTCCCTTATCGGCGATTTCAACGGCTGGGACAGGTCGAAAACCCCCATGTACCGCCTGGACGACCCCACCGTGTGGGAAGTGTTCGTTGAGGGCGTGGAGGATTACTTCTCCTACAAGTACAGCGTGGAGACCTCTCACTACAGCATCGTTGAAAAGGCAGACCCCTACGGCTGCCATATGGAGCTGAGACCCAACACTGCGTCAAAGTTCTTTGACATTGACAATTACCAATGGCACGACCAGAAATGGTATCAGCAGAAGGCTAAGACCAACGTTTATAAAAGCCCCATGAACATCTACGAGGCTCACCTCGGCTCATGGAGGCAGTATAAGGACGGTTCTCCCTTCGATTATATCAAGTTCGCACATGAAATGTCCGACTACCTCAAGGAAATGGGCTACACCCACCTTGAGCTTATGCCTCTGGCGGAATATCCCTTTGACGGCTCATGGGGATATCAGGTAATAGGCTATTATGCCCCCACCTCCCGCTATGGCACTCCCGCTCAGTTCATGGAAATGATCGACATTTTCCATCAGAACGGCATTTCCGTCATCCTCGACTGGGTGCCTGCCCACTTCCCCAAGGATTCCGCAGGTCTTTTTGAGTTTGACGGCGACTGCTGCTATGAATATTCCGATCCTCTGAAAAAGGAACACGCCGCATGGGGAACAAGAGTTTTCGACTACGGCAAGGGCGAGGTACGCTCGTTCCTTATTTCAAACGCTATATACTGGATAGAAAAATTCCATCTGGACGGTCTCAGAGTTGACGCTGTTGCTTCAATGCTCTACCTTGACTATGACAGACGTGAATGGCGCCCCAACAAGAACGGCGGTCACGAAAATCTTGAGGCTATCGAATTTTTGCAGAAGCTCAACACTGTTGTGTTCGCAAGAAATCCCGATGTGCTCATGATCGCTGAGGAGTCCACCGCATGGCCTATGGTAACAAAGCCTGCCGATATCGGCGGTCTTGGCTTCAACTTCAAGTGGAACATGGGCTGGATGAACGATACGCTGGACTATATGCGCACCGACCCCATCTACCGTGCGGGCAACCACGGAAAGCTTACATTCTCTTTCTTCTACGCTTTCAGCGAGAACTACATACTGCCTATCTCCCACGATGAGGTAGTTCACGGAAAGGCATCGCTGTTCAGTAAAATGAGCTCCGGCACAACGGAGGGCAAATTTGCTTCCTTGAGAGCGTTCATCGCATATATGTACGCTCACCCCGGAAAGAAGCTCAACTTCATGGGAACAGAGCTTGCACAGGTCATCGAGTGGAACTATGAAAAGGAGCTCGACTGGCTGCTGCTGGGCTTTGAGACCCACCTTAAAATGCACGAATTCTTCAAGGATATAAATCACCTCTATCTGGAGTCGAAGCCCCTGTGGCACGATGACGATTCATGGGACGGATTCAAGTGGATATGTGCGGACGATTACACCCAGAGTGTTATCTCTTTCCGCAGGATAAACACATCCGAACAGGGTAAGCATGATGAGATCATCATTGTCTGCAACTTTGTTCCCGTAACACGCACCGATTACAAGATCGGCGTTCCTTACGAGGGCACATATGAGCAGATACTTTCCACAGACGACCTGAAATACGGCGGCTCGGGCGAGGTGGATAACGGCAGGATCAAGGCCGAGGAATACTCCATGCACGGCTATGATTACTCCATATCCCTGACGATTCCGGGACTTTCCGCAATGTACTTCAGATATGTGCCTCCCAAGAAGCGTGCAAAGAAGTCCGACACTGTTATCGACGTGACCGAGACCGCTGAGGTCAAGACACGCAAGACAGCCAAGGCTCCCGCAAAGAAGCAGCCTTCTACGAAGGCAACTTCTGCGAAGGCAACTTCTGCTAAGACAGCTTCAACAAAGGCTGCCGCAACAGAGGAAACATCTTCTGAGAATACATCAGCAAAAACTGCGGACAAGTCCGAAAATACAGCATCAACAGCAAAAACAGCTTCGGCAGAGACTGCTTCCAAAAAGGCAAGCAAGTCCAAGACCGAAAAAACTGCCGAATAAGCAGGCAGTATATATCGAAAGGAAGGATTTTCAAGATGTACACTAAAAAAGAATGCGTCGCAATGCTTCTGGCAGGCGGACAGGGCAGCCGTTTGTATGCCCTCACTCAGGACATGGCAAAGCCTGCCGTTCCTTACGGAGGAAAATACAGAATTATCGACTTTCCTCTCTCCAACTGCGTAAACTCAGGTATTGATACAGTAGGTGTCCTCACCCAGTATCAGCCTCTCGTACTTAACGACTACATCGGCAACGGTCAGCCCTGGGACCTTGATAAGCAGTACGGCGGAGCTCACTGCCTGCCTCCTTATCAGACCGCTCTGGGCGCTGAGTGGTACAAGGGTACCGCAAACGCTATCTACCAGAACATTGCTTTCGTTGACAGATACAACCCCGAGTATGTTGTGGTTCTTTCAGGCGACCACATCTACAAGATGGACTATAACGAGATGCTCAGCTACCACAAGGAAAAGGACGCTGCCGCTACCATCGCCGTTCTGGACGTTCCCATGGAGGAAGCTTCCCGCTTCGGCATAATGATAACCGATGACGACGGAAACATCGTTGACTTCGAGGAGAAGCCCAAGCACCCCCGTTCCACCCTCGCTTCCATGGGTATCTACATCTTCACATGGAGCAAGCTGAGACAGTACCTTATCGACAACGAGAACAACCCCGATGAAGATAAGGACTTCGGTAAGGCTATTATCCCCAACATGATGAACGCAGGCGAAAAGCTTGTTGCTTACACCTTTGACGGCTACTGGAAGGATGTTGGAACCCTTGATTCCCTGTGGGAAGCAAATATGGACCTCCTCAATCCCAATATCCCCATCGACCTTTACGACCCCGACTGGAAGATGTACTCCAGAAACCCCGTTCTTCCTCCTCAGTACATAGGCGAGAACGCAAATGTTGAGAACTCCATGATCGCAGAGGGCTGCATCATCGACGGCAGCATCGACTTCTCCGTAATATACGAGGGCGTTACCATCGAAAAGGGCGCAACCGTAACAGATTCCATCATCATGCCCGGCTCCGTTATCAAGGAGGGCGCAACTGTAGAGTACGCTATCGTAGGCGAAAATTCCATTATCGAAAAGGGCGCACACATCGGCGCTCGTCCCGAAACCGTTGAAAACCGAGACGACTGGGGCATTGCCGTTATCGGCAACAAGATCACGATCGCTGAAAATCAGGTCGTAGGTCCCAAGCAGATGGTTCCCGATATCAAGAAGAAGTAAGAGTTTTCACGGAAGGAAGGTTATTTCAAATGAGCTTAAATAAAAAAATCCTTGGCATAATCTTTGCCAATATGCACGAGAACGTAGTTCCCGAACTTACCAGACAGAGAACAATGGGTTCCGTTATGTTCGGCGGACGCTACAGACTTATCGACTTCACCCTCTCCAACATGGCTAATTCCGGCGTTGATGAGGTCGGTATCATCACCAAGTCCAACTATCAGTCACTGCTCGACCACCTGGGCAGCGGCCGTGAGTGGGATATGGCAAGAAAGAACGGCGGACTTCACCTGCTGCCTCCTTTCAGCAACCTGACCAGCGGTATGTACAGAGGCCGTCTTGAGGCTCTCTACGGCATTTCCGATTTTATCAAGTGCTCTGACGCTGACTATGTTATCATGTCCGACTGCGACGTTGTAACAAGCCTTGACTACAACAAGGTATTTGATGCTCACATCAAGAGCGGCGCCGATATCACTGCTGTTTATTCCACCGCAAACCTTGACCTTGAGGCTGCTGAGCACAGCAACATTCTCGGCATCGACGAAACAGGAAGAGTAAACAACGTTCTTATCGACCCCCAGATCAGCGGCGAGTGCAACGTTTGCCTGAACACCTACATCATCTCCAAGGATCTGCTCATGAGCATTGTAGCCGACGGTGCCGCAAAGGGTATCTACAGCTTTGCAAAGAGCATTCTCCAGGCAAGATGCAACGAGTACAAGATCATGGCTTATAAGCACGAGGGCTACTTCTCCAAGATCACTGATATCAAGTCCTATTACGACGCTAATATGGCTCTTCTTGATACCGATAAGAGACAGAAGCTGTTCCCCGACAACGCTCCTGTTTACACCAAGGTAAGAGATAATCCTCCCGCCAAGTTCGCTATCGGCGCAAAGGTAAAGAACTCCCTTATCGCTGACGGCTGCATCATCGAGGGTACTGTTGAGAACTCTATCCTGTTCAGAGGCGCTAAGGTAGGCAAGGGCTCTGTTGTTAAGGACAGCATCATCATGCAGGATACCGTTATCGGCAAGAACTGCGTTGTTGACTGCGTTATCACAGATAAGATCGTTAAGATCACCGACCGCAAGATACTTACAGGCTCTGTAAACTACCCCATCTACATCGGCAAGGGTGCTGAGATCTGATAAAAACTGACCGATCGGCTTGCCTTGGGATATGCTCAGGGCAAGCCGATTTTTATGAAAGGAAACCACACCATATGAGAATACTTTATACAGCTTCGGAGGCTCTTCCATATGCAGCTTCGGGCGGACTTGCCGATGTTGCAGGCTCACTTCCTGCTGCTCTGTGCAAGGCAGGTCATGACTGCCGTGTAGTTCTGCCCCTTTATAAGAGCGTAAAGCCCGAGCTTCGCAAGGACCTGAGATTCCTTATGAACTTCACCGTTGACGTTGGCTGGAGAAAACAGTACTGCGGCGTTTTCGAGGGCCATGCAAACAATGTGACATATTATCTGCTGGATAACGAATATTACTACGCAAGAGACGGTCTTTACGGCTTCTATGACGACTGCGAGCGCTTTGTTTTCCTCTCCCGTGCGGTAATGGAGCTTATCAGGCACATCGACTGGAAGCCTCAGATAATAAACTGCAACGACTGGCAGACCGCCCTTGTTCCCGTTTATTATCAGACCTACTACAAATATCAGCACGGCTATGAGGATATCAAGACCGTGTTCACTATACACAATATCCAGTACCAGGGCAAGTACGGCATGGACGTGCTAAACGAGGTAATGGGCATTCCCATGTACCACGCAAATCTGCTTGAATATGACGGCTGCATCAACATGATGAAGGGCGCTTTCGAGACAGCGGACAAGATAACCACCGTTTCCCCCAGCTATGCTTGGGAGATACTTGACCCATGGTACGCTCACGGACTTGACCGTGCCCTTGCAAACAAGCAGTATAAGCTCTGCGGCTTCCTTAACGGCATAGACACAAAGCTCTATGACCCCGAAAAGGATCCCCTGATCCCCGCTCATTTCTCCGCCAATGATATCTCAGGCAAGGAAAAGTGCAAGGAAGCTCTTGAAAAGGAGCTGAAGCTTGCAAAGAACGGCGAGCCTATCATCGGAATCGTTACAAGATTTGTTTCCCATAAGGGAATTGACCTTATCAAGTACGTTTTCGAGGAAATGGTGAATATGGGCTGCCGCTTTGCTATCCTGGGTTCGGGCGAGAAGATATTCGAGGATTTCTTCAAGGAAATGGCATGGCGCTATCCCGACAGAGTAAGTGCCACAATCGGCTTTGTTCCCGACCTTGCCCGCCGCATATATGCAGGTGCGGATATGTTCCTGATGCCCTCCCAGAGTGAGCCCTGCGGACTGGCACAGATGATATCCATGCGCTACGGAACTATCCCCATTGTCCGTGAAACAGGCGGACTCAGGGACAGCGTAAGAGACGCAGGCGGTGAAAACGGCAACGGCTTCACATTCAAGACCTATAACGCTCACGATATGCTCAACGCCGTATGCAGAGCATATGAATACTACAAGAACAAGCCTGCCTGGGCAAAGCTTGTTTCCGATGCAATGAAAAATGACTTCAGCTGGGACAGCTCCGCAAAGCTTTATATCGGGCTTTACAAAGAGCTTGCCGGGGAGGAATAATAAAAGAGGCTGCTGCACGGGATGCAGCAGCCCTTTTTTTGTAAGCGTTAAAGCAAGGAATTTGCTGATTTGTCCGTGCCTGCGCCTTTCGGGAAAAGGCTTGACCTAAACCCTTTGCCTTGTGCTTATTTGTGCGGATTTCTTTATCCTCTCCCGCACTGCATTATAATAAAAAATGGCTGCCACAGCTAAATACTGCGACAGCCACTTTTATCCAATCCTCATATCACTTATCTTTTTTATTCCTGATATATTCCCTCAGCAGGAAAAAGGGAAGCGCCGTAACACTGATGTCCGACAGACACAGCAGCACCAGCCATTTGCATGGCGAAAGCACGCCTGCCAGAATACAGAAAACAAATGCCACTCCCGGAAATCCCGATACGTGCTTCCCGCTTTTGCGTCTTTGTATAGGCGCAATAATACTAATCACCAATAAAACTATAGACAAAAAATCATCGCATAATCCATACACGCAAGATTATGCTCGATTTTTTGTATAGTTTTTAATTGGTTCTTAGTATAACATACGTCAGTATCCAAAAGAACAAAGCAACTGCCCACGAGAATACAGAAAAAACCCATGCGGTAAAAAATTCGATCATCTGTCTGCTCATATTATCACCCATTACAATGTCATACTTTAAAGAAAAGCCATAGTATCTCTGAAATTGCATCAGAAATACTATGGCTTAAATTTTTTAAATAGTATTATTCAAGCAAAATTACTTGAGAACTATGAGGTAAGGACCGCCCTGGTCAACTGTGAATGTGCAGGAACCGTCGGACTGAACCTTGGTCTTGTAAACAGCCTTGAGAGACTTGCTGTCGGGGTTGTAGCGGTAAACTACAGCTGTGAGATCAGCACGCTTCTTGTTGAACTTAACTGTTACGCTTGCAGTGGTTCCGAAGTCATTGAAGCTTGTGGAAACACCGACCTGAGCCTTGGAAACAGCACCGTTGGAAGCCTTCTTAACGAGGGAAGCGGGGATGTAGTCAATGTTGTACTCAGTGTAGATGGTAACGTCCTGAGGAGTATCAACGTTCTTGCCGTTAACAGTCCACTTAACACCGTTGTCGAGAACGAATGTTACGCTTACGTTTCTGCCGTCAAGTGCGTCAAATACGCTCTTGTCAACAACGGAGCAGCCGTTCATATCAACCTTGATGTTAGCGCCCTTCTTAGCATTGTTGATGTACTTAACAATGGTCTTCCAGCCTGCATAGTTCTTGTTGCCGTAGAGGTAAGGCTCGCCGTCCTCAGCTGCATCGGTCTTGCTTATGGAAGTAGAAGTGGAGAAGGGATCCTTTCTGAACATGAGGTAAGGATCGGTAAGATAACCGTAGCCATAATTATAGCCATAGCCGTAGTTGTAGTTCTTGCCGTAGTAGTTGTAAGGAACATAGGAAATATCTACGCCGAGAGCGGTTCCGCCTGCTTCAATAGCTGCGTCAAGGCTGCCGTAGTAGGTTCCGTTGTAGTAGTAATAGTACTTAACGTTGCCTGTGCTGCCAACGGGAGCATAGTAGATATCAACGCCGAGAGCAGTTCCGCCTGCTGCGATAGCTGCATCGAGGGAAGGATATGCAACGCCGTTGTAGTAATATCTGTAGATGGAGCTTGCGTTTCCGTCATAAGCGCCGCCAACGTAGGTTACGAAGGAGCTGTTGTTGTTGGAAGCTACAAGAGCTGCCTCATAAGAGTTGTAGTACTTGCCTGTGTATGTGCTGTAGTAATAGCCACGGCCGTAAGCACTGTTGCCAACATATGTTACATAAGCGGAGTTGCCGTTGGAAGCTGCAAGAGCTGCGCTGTATGTAGAATAGTACTGACGTGTGTAAGAGCTGTAGTAATAGCCGTAGTAGCCGTTGCCGTAGTAGTTAGCAACATAAGATACATAAGTGCTGTTGTTGTTGGAAGCAGCAAGAGCCTCGGAATAGGTTCTGTAGTACTTATTTGTGTAGGAGCTGTAGTAAGCACCGGTAGCGCTGGGGTAGTTGCCGTAATATGCGCCAACATAAACAACGTGAGGGTTCTCTACGCCTGCGTCCTCAGCTGCCTTCTTTGTATCATAGTACTTGTTGGGGAATCTGGGGTCGATGTACTTTTCGGTAGCACCGGCGGGAACTCTGCTTGTAGGAACGGCTTCGTATGTTCCTGCTACGCCTGATGCAGTATCAGCATCTACAGGGTAGGAGTAATAAACGCCGTTGTAGTAATAATAATATCCACCATTATTTTCAATAGCAGAAGCATTGAACGCAAACATCTGAGAAGCCATCAGGGCTGCGCATGCAATAGAAGCGATGGACTTAGTCAATTTCTTGCTCATTGTAAAATCTCCTTTGTTTATTTATTTTTTTCATACGGAACAAATATCGGGTTTGTATTATAAGGTTAGTACAGCTTTGGTATTGCTCCCTATTTGTCCTTATTATAACATATATTTTGCCAAATGCCAATAGTAATTACAACAAAATTTATTACAGTTTAATTACATAATATCAACAAAAAAACAACGTGCCTGCTGAATAAAAAATCACGGGGCACAAATACTATGATATGATTTGTGAAATATGAACCGCATAAAAATATACCGATTTGGTATATTGACAAATCCTCGGAAGTGTAGTATAATAAAATCATACAATAACAGTATATTTTATAAGGAGGCCTATATGGAAACTATTGCTTTTTATGACACCAAGCCCTATGACAAGGACAGCTTCGACCGCCGCAACAACGGCAGATACAAGCTCCGCTACTTTGAAGATAAGCTCACCTGCGATACTGCCGCACTGGCAAAGGGCTGCAAAGCCGTATGCGCCTTTGTGAATGATAATATCGACAAATGCGTTATCGACGCACTGAACGAAATCGGCGTGGAGCTGGTTCTCCTGCGCTGCGCAGGCTATAACAACGTTGACCTGAAATACGCCGCAGGCAGGATAAGGGTGCTGAGAGTTCCCGCCTACTCCCCTTACGCCGTTGCCGAGCACGCCATGGCACTGATACTGCTTCTTAACCGCAAGGTACACAAATCATACCTGCGCACAAGGGACTATAATTTCAGCATAAACGGTCTTACAGGCTTTGACCTTCACGGCAAGACCGCAGGCATCATAGGCACGGGAAAGATAGGTCAGGTTTTCGGAGATATATGCAAGGGCTTCGGAATGGATATCCTGGCATATGACCCTTACCCCTCGGAAGAATTTGCGGCAAAGGGCGCAAAATATGTAAGCCCCGAGGAGCTTTTTGAAAAGAGCGACATCATCTCTCTCCACTGCCCGCTGACACAAGATACAAAGTACATCGTGAACGAAAGCTCATTGAAGCTTATGAAGCCCTCCGCATTCGTCATAAACACTTCAAGAGGAAAGCTTATCGACAGCCACGCACTCCTTACCGCACTGCGTGAAAAGCGGATCGCAGCAGCGGGACTGGACGTTTACGAGGAAGAGGCAGACGTTTTCTACGAGGACCGTTCGGGAGATATCATAGACGACGAAACACTTTCGCTTCTGGTATCAATGCCGAATGTAATAATCACATCTCATCAGGCGTTCCTGACAGCGGAAGCGCTCAGTGCGATAGCAACAACAACACTTTCCAATGCGGATAATTTTTTTGAGGGAAATACCGCAGAAAACGGACTTTTTGCAAATGAGGTAACGAAATAATCCAAAGGTGCCGCTGCAAATCCGCAGCAGCACCTTTTATACTAATCTTCAATCGTTCTATAGGCAAAGCCGACAGGTAAAATAAGACCAGTCTAGGAAAGCGACCGCAGGCGGGCTTGCCGCCCGGCAAGGGAGCTTGACGAAGAATGGGCTTATTTCAGCCGAGGATTTGTCTGTAGGTTGATTGAAGATTAGTATTATACTATTTCCCAATATACCTGCTCAGAACGCTTATTATCTTCCGGGCATCAAGGGGCTTGGATATCCGGTCGTTCATGCCCGCTTCCTTGTTGCGCTTAACATCGTCGGCAAAGGCATTTGCCGTCATGGCGATTATGGGGATATCCGCATCGGGGCGCTCCATAGCCCTTATTGCCTTGGTCGCCGCAATGCCGTCCATTACGGGCATCATAATATCCATGAGAATTGCGTCAAAGCTGTTTGGCTCGGACTTTTCAAAGATATCAACAGCCTCCTGACCGTTGACCGCCTTTGTTATCACCGCATTATATTTTTTTCCAACGCAATGCTAAGCTCATCAGATGTGCTTTTTGTAAACTGATTATATAATTTTAACTTTGGGTTATATTTATAAAACACAATGTTACCTATTATTCACAAAAAATTTTTGACATCTGTTAAAAGGCAGCCTGCAAAGATGATATAATAAAATGAACAAATCCAACAGGCAAAATCACGTTTTTTTCATCGTAAATTCAAATAACAAGCAGGGAATTTTATGGATAGATTTCACGAAGTGACAAAAAAACGAATATGGAACGATAACGTCAGAACACTTTTTACTCTTGTTGTCGTTTTTGCTCTTGTGCTGGTAAGTATGGTCGGCACATATAAGGTGCTGCTCACAAATGCACGCAAGATGGGGCATGAGCTTATACAAAGCTACGCTTCCGATGAGGAGCAGAGCATTGCCGTTTACAACACCATTATAAAAATGGGTATGTCGTCCATGGAAAGCTTGACGGAAAGCGACACTCCCGAGGAAATAAGCTCAAAAATGCAGGACTTCTTTGAAAAGGCAGCAAATGCTTCAGGCGACCATGACCTGCAGTGCTTTGCTATCATAAACGGCAGGCTCGTATCCTCCGAACCTATAGAGGGACTGGATAAGTACAACTTTGAAAATACAGGCTGGTACCGCAATGTGCTGTCTGCTGACGGTCAGGTAATATTCACGAGCATCAATTACGAAAGCGGCTCAAAGCTCACCGTTGCCGCAGCAGGCGACCCCGATACCGACTGTGCAGTGTTTATAAATCTAAGAAAGCAGGACTTTGTATCCGAGCACAGCGGGCTGACCCTCCCCGAAAGAGGCGCATATTACCTTTTTGATACGGACGGTCATCTGCTTTATTACAACGCTCCCTTTGAGGTAGATGAAGCTTCTATCAAGGAATATGCCATGGGGCTGTGCGCCGATATACATAACGGAAAAATATCCGATGAAGGCAATGATATCATTGACCTGAACGGCGAGGTAAGGGGAATATACTATAACCAAGTCAATAACGGCTGGCTGTGCATAATGACTATCCCCCATTCTGTGCTGCTGTCGGGCTTCAGCAATATAATCATTATCTATGTTTCGGTGTTTGCCGTGTTCCTGCTCATAATGATATTCATGTTCGTTCACGATATACATATGGGCCGCACCATAATCCACACCAGCGCCATAATCCGTGCCCTGTGCAACACCTATTATGCAATTTACCGCATTGATCTGAAAAAAGGCACGTATGATATGATAAAAGGCTCCGATGAGATGCAGAATCTTATCCCCCGAAAAGGCGAATTCAGTGTAATGATGAACGGCTTCACATCTGTAGTAGATGACGATACGGCAGCGGAAATACGCACCTCATTTTCACTTGAACACCTGAGAGAGCTGGCTTCCAAGCAGATAAAGGATTTCGGCGGTGATTTTCTCAGGAAGATGAACGGCGATGACAAGTGGGTAAATATGGCATTTATCCTTGACGAGTCGCTGCCAAAGGAAGAGGGAATACTGGTATTCCGCCAGATAGATACGGAAAAACAGCAGCAGATACGCCACACAAAGCTGCTTGAAGGCGCACTTGCCTCCGCAGATGCCAGCGAGAAATCGCAGAAATATTTCTTCTCCAAAATGAGCCACGAAATGCGCACTCCCCTTAACATAATCCTTGGTATGAACGAGCTTGCCATGAGCCCCGACTGCCCCGAGGACAAGCGGCTGGATTATCTGAAAAAGATAGAATACTCAGGCAAGGATATGCTGGGACTTATCAATAACATTCTGGAAATATCCCGAATAGAGGACGGTCTGATGCCCATTGACCGCAAGGCGATAAACCTGCGTGAGGAATTTACAAACATCGTGCAGCCGTTCCGTGAGCAGGCTGTGGCGCAGGGAAAGCGCTGCGAGATAAAGATCGACATCTCAAAGGATATGGTAATGGGCGACGTACTGAAGCTGTCCCAGATAATGAACAATCTGCTTTCAAACGCAGTCCGCTTTACACGAAGCGGAGACAGCATAACCGTCACCATGCGTCAGGCAGCACCCGACAGCAGCAACTACATCTTCACCGTGGAGGATACGGGAATAGGAATGTCCGAAGCATTCCTGCCGAAGCTTTTCACCCCATATTCTCAGGAAAACAGATTTGGCAACCGCTCCGAAACAGGCGGCGGTCTGGGAATGGCGATAGTAAAGAGCCTTGTTACCCAGAAGGGTGGTCAGATAGATGTTTCCAGCACCGCAGGCAAGGGAACAAAGATGGTAGTAACACTTCCCTTTGCGCCTGTCCCCACAGAAAAAACGGCAGTGCAGGTAAATGACGACTGCATAAAGAACCTTAATATGATGGTGGTAGATGACAACGAGCTTAACCGTGAGCTCATGTCCGACCTGCTCACGGAGTACGGCGTAAAGGTAACGCCCGCCTGCGACGGAAAGGAAGCGCTGGAGATATTCGAGCGCTCGGAGCTTTTCAGCTGCGACGTTATCATAATGGATATGCAGATGCCTGTAATGGACGGCTGTGCCTCGGCAGCGGCTATCAGGGCCCTTGACAGACCCGATGCAAATTGGGTAATAATAATCGCCCTCACGGCAAATTCGTTTTCGGAGGACGTTATAAGAACGGTAAAGGCAGGAATGAATGCACATCTGGCAAAGCCTGCGGATATGAAGGTATTGCAGGAGACTATAAAGAAGCTGCTTTCCGAGCGTTCGGGCGGTATAATGCAGTAATACTAATCTTCAATCAACCTACAGACAAATCCTCGGCTGAAATAAGCCCA